>Ga0307512_10004538_pt1 | contig 15179 bp, 12 predicted proteins | sample 14_EM_MG_FD_200267 | JGI IMG/M metagenome (GOLD analysis project Ga0307512, IMG submission 200267) | Populus trichocarpa ectomycorrhiza microbial communities from riparian zone in the Pacific Northwest, United States - 14_EM | ecosystem: Host-associated > Plants > Roots > Unclassified | place... | reverse complement strand
AGGCCCGCGCCTGGCACGGTCAGGTCGGTCGCGGCGGTGGTGTAGTTGCCGGCTTCTGGGTCGTAGCCGCGCTTGTCAGGGTTTTGCGCCAGGTGGGAGGTGATCACCGGCTGGCCCACCACGGTGGTGAACCACGATGGGGCGCTCGGATAGCTTTCCACCAGGCCGTCGTAGTTCTGGGCGATCCAGTAGTACGACTTGTTGTAGGCCAACACTCCTGACGGGATGGTCCAGGCGTTGACCCCGGCCACCTGCCGGCCGGACGAGGTGCAGCCGGTCGGCCATGCCGTCGCCGTCGCGGGACACACCCAGAACTCGTACTGCAGCGGGCCTGGGTAGTTGTCGGGGTCATGTCCGGTTGCGGAGATCGTCGGAGTCAGGCTGCCTAGGGTGACGTTGGACCCTGGGGCCTGTCCGTCGATCTGCGGAGCCATGTTCGGGCCGATGTAGGTGAACGACTCCGTCGGCGCCAGCCAGCTGCTGAACGGCACGTCACCCGGTGCCAGCATGTCCAATGTGATCCGCAGTTGCGATCCAGCCGGCTGGCGGGCGATCGTGATCGGCACGGTGGCGGACGCGCGTGGCGCCACCGTGCTGGGCATGGTCGCCGTCCCGGTGGCGAGCTGCGCGCCGGTCACGGCGTTGGTCTGCGTATAGCGCAGTTTGTAGCCGTTGGTGGATGTCCAGCTGGCGTTGCCCCAGTTCTGTACGGGCACCTGCAGCACGCCGTCCGTGAGCGCCGTCGGCACCGTGCTCCACGACGGCGCGCCGGTCCAGTTCACGCCGTACGGGCTGTAGTCGATCGTCAGATAAGGTCGGTTGACGGTGTGGGCGCTGGCGAACTGCTTCCACGTCGTGCGCGTGTTGGTCGCCGCGGTCAGGATGAGGCCGTGGTTCGTGCCGCCGTGCGCCCACTGGTCAAACGTGCTCGGCTCCAGTCCGATCGTCGCCCAGTTGGCCGTGCCGGCGGTGCCGAGGCAGCGTGGGGATGTCGCGAATGCCTTCGAGCCCAGCCGCGCCCCAATCTTCACGCCCGGGTAGCCGGCCAGGTCGTACGAAATCACGTAGGGGGCCCACTCCGAGGCGATCGCCGATACGGTGACCTCGGTCGGGGTGCAGTGGCCGTCCCACGCGTCGTACAGGCTCAGCCACGCGCCACGGACGAAGTTGTTCTTGAAATCGTCCTCGAAGTCCTCGAAGTCGAGGAGCGTGACCGCCTTGTGCACGCCGTTGTCGTACGAGCCGACATTCAGCAGGTCGCTGTAGTGGTTGATGCCGGTGTGGTCGGTGGTCTGCACGTAGGTCGTGTCCGCGTTGATGGTCGACGTGGGATCCACCACCACCGGGTACTTGCGAGCCGGGTCACGCAACCACGCCGTGTCCAGGTCCACCCGCAGTGCTGGGGCGCCCTGGTAGTCGATCAGCCGGTAGGTCACCCCGTCCGACCACGCCCCCAGGTTCGAGACCGGGTCGATGGCGGAGTCCGTCATCGACCCGCCCGGCACCTGTATCCGCACCTTCCCGGACCGGTCGGTGAACTCCACGTCTCCGGTGTCGGTCATCGACGCGGAGAGCCCGCGCGCGGTGAAGGGGAAGATCCAGGTCGTCGGCGTCTCGGGCGAGTGCAGGATCAGGCTTTCCTTCACCCCGGAACCGCTGGCCACCAGCTCGACGTCCGCACCGGGGAACACGTTCGGGAAGATGGCGGTGTCGCCGGCCACCTGCGCCGTGGCCGGCGCAGCGCCGGCGACGTTGAAGGAGAGCTGGTGCTTGCTGTCCGGGGCCAGCGAGAACAGTGTCGGGTCCGAGGACTGCGCCGCGATCCGCACGTCCAGCGAGTCGGCGGTCTTGCGCCACCGGCTCCTGCCGTCCGGGACCAGCGTGTTGTCGATCGGTGCCCAGCTGCCGTCCGGTTGCCTGAACCGCACCCGGTCCTGCGACATCCGGGCGGTGTAGGTGTTGTCGGGGTTGCGGAACACCTCCGTGCGTTCGTCGCCGGAGTACTTCTGCGGCACGCTCCGGGACGCGTCGAAGCTGCTCGCCTCGGGTGACGGCGTTCTGGATGTCGTCGTGCCCGTCACCACCGCCGCCGGTGTGGACGTTCGTGGTGTCAGTTCGTGGTCGTGGATGGCGGCGGCAGGCAGTTCGTTCGGCGCCGTGTCTCGCGCCTTGCCCTTCGCTCCCTCAGTCGCGCGGGTGTTCTCGGTCGAGGCCCGATGCGACTTGCCCGCCGCTGAACCGGACCACTGGTCCGGTGTCTTCGGCGCCGCCGCCGTCGCGCTGGTCGCTGGCCACAATGGCCCCACGATCTGTGCCGCCTGGGCGGCCGGCTGTCCCAACGACACGAACATCGCGACTGTCAAGGTGGCGAGGCGACCCGGACGATTCCAGACAAAAGATCCGCGCACACGCATGATACGCCCCCAGAGATCGGCGCAACATCCTCCTGTCGGAGGCGCTTCCAGCTACATTGATCGCGTGTGGAACGTCTTGTCAAGATGCAAGATTTTCGCGCTTCCCGGCAAAACCATTCGGCGGATTGACAGTGTGCCGAATGGGTGTAGGAACGAGCCATCGGCGTTGTGTACGGCTTCCGTTAGCGTGTAACGCGCGGGCCGCGTATGACGATCATCTGGGGAGAGCATGAGGACGGTGGGAGAGATAAGGGCAGTGCTTCGGCGACGTTTTCGCCTCACTGTCGGTCTGGCAGTCGCATTGGCGGGCGTCGGTGTGACGCTGTTGCTGGTATTGGCTTTCACTGATGATTCGGCCCCGCTTGCGCGCACTGATATCTCCAGTAAATTCAAGGTCTGCCTGCTTGATGTCGCGCAGGGTGGCAGTGATGCGAAAATTGTGTGGAATGCCGTGCGATCGGCCGCAGAAGAAGCTCCGATTAACGCGCAGCATCTGACCGTTCCCGCTGGTTCAAACGTTGATCCGGCCCCGTATCTCAACAGCCTCATCGAGCTTCATTGCCACCTCGTGATCATCAGTGGAGTCGAGCTGGGTGAAGCGCTGAAAGCGGCTGCGGCGAACCATCCAGACGCTCGTTTTCTGAGTATCGGCGTGCCGGTCGATTTGCCGAACGTGCGCACAATCCCGATTTCGGAGGAAACTCCGACTCTGATCAGAGACGAAGTGCTTGCCACTGCCCGGCGGAGGCAAGCAACGCCAACGAACTGACGGGGCCTGTTTCGCTGTCGGCGTGTTCCTCGAGCCTCATGTGCTTAGGCGGGCTCTTCATCATCGCCGACATCTGTCGGCAGGTCGTGAGCGGTCTGCTCAGCAGGGTGACCGCGACCATCGAGTCCGTCGGGGCGCCGTCCGATCTCAACCTGGCCGCCGGTCTCGGCGTCGGGCGGTTGATCATCACGCTGCCGATGAAAATCAAGCTCGACAACACGTTCCTCGCGCCGACTGGTACATCGGCACGAACGCCAGCCCGATCCTGCTGAGCCGGTGAACCTGGCCTGCCCGATCGGTCGGGTCGTGCGCGAACCAGTCGGACATCACGTTCGTAGTGCCCAAGCCTCCGGCTGCGGCCTGTTCTGCATCCTGTCCGACGCGGTCGACCTCAAGCAGGGCGTGCCATGACACAGCCTCCGGCCGCCGCAGCGGCCAGAGGCTGTTTTCCTTTGTCAGACGGGCATTGTGTGGAAGGAGAGCTTGTAGTCGGCGTCCAGTCCGCCCTTGAGGCAGTTGATGGACATGACCTCGCCGTCGTCGGTGCCGCAGGCCCAGCCGTTGCTGAGCGGGAGGTTCTCCAAGCCGGCGCCGCGGTCGTCGGCCGGAATCGAGAGGTACTCGTCGAGCACGGTGAACGCCTCGGTGCAGCCGACGACACCGGAGAAGGTCGGCTCGGCGATGAGAGTGTGGGTGATGGTGTCGGTGATGGCGACCTCGCCGCAGGTCACCGGTTCGCCCGACTCGGGGGCCGCCTTGCTGGACCTTGGCTCGGTGCGGAAGACGAACTCGTCGTCGCTGTTGCCCTTGACGCAGCCGACCGACGCGGTTTCGCCGTCGTCGGTGGTGCAGGACCAGCCGTTGGACAGGTTGGTGTCCTCTATGGACGTTCCGTGGGTGAGGTACTCGTCGAGGACGTTGAACGCCTCGGTGCAGCCCACGATGCCGCCTGCGGTCCGTTCGGCGGTCAGCATGTGGGTGGTGCCGTCCACCTCGACCTCGCCGCATCCGACAGGCTCGTCGTAGCTGGCCGCGAGCCTGACGTCGGCGGCTGTTCCGGCCGGGTTGCCTTGCCCCGCACCGGAAACCGACTCCGACGCGTTGCACGCGGTCAGGAGCACCGTGCCGGCCGCGAGGGCGGCGAGGACGGCAATGCGCTTGAACATCATGGTTTCTCCCCGGTCTGGTTGATCCCCTTTACGCCCTCTTTGGACGTGTGACCGGAGGTGAGGTTCGCGGCGCGCGACCGAGCATGGCCGAATGGCCATCCGCGTTGCCCGAATGGCCAGAATGGTCAGCGGCGTTGGGCCGGAAGCACTACCTCGTGCTCGCGGCGCCGCGCCGGCGAGGCACGCAGCACCAGTTCCAGCTCGAACCGTTGCTGCGGGTCGTGCAGCAACGTCCCGAGCGACTGCTCCAGCTGACGCATTCGATAGCGAACGGTCTGCGGGTGCACATCGAGCAGCGTGGCCATGTCCGGCACGCTGCCCTGTACGTCCAGCCAGGCCCGCAACGTCTCCAGCATCCGCTCGCGCTGCTTGACGGTGAGCCCACGCAGCGGCGCCAGCAGCCGGTCCCGCAGCGTCGCGAGCAGCCGGTCGTCGGAGTGCACCAGCACGGCCGACAGGTACTGCTCGCACCGGATGACCTGACGGTCCGGCAGCGCGCCCTGCTGTGCGAGCGTCAACGCCTTGCGTGCCCAGCGCAGCGCGTACGCCGCCGAGTCCAGCCGCACGCACGGGCCGACTGCGAGCCGGCACTGCGGCAGCGCGGCACGGATCGCCGCGAGTCGTCCGTCGGTCACCTCGCCCGGCACGAGCAGGCGCGGCTCGATGCCGTCGAGGTCGGCGAGCACATCGCCGTCCAGTGTGGGTTTCCGCTGGTTGTGGCCGGTGCCGGGCAGCGGGTGCACGGCGATCGGGGACACCTTCTCCGGCACGGTCCAGCTGATCAGCTGCGCCAGCTCCGCGATCGCGGCCGCCGGTGCGGGCGGGGTCTGCAGGATCATGCCGAGCAGCCGCCTGCGCCACGTCTCCAGCGCACCGGCTGAGGTCGCCTTCGCCTCGAGGTAGCCGTCGAGCGCGACGGACGCCAGCTTGTCCATGTACGCGAACACGGCGTCGGCGAGCTGCGACATCACCGCCGACGAGAGGCCGTTGCGCTTGCCGACCCGCATCATCCGCCGCCAGGCCACCCGTGCGCCGACCCGGTACGCGGCCTGCAGGTCGTCCAGGCTGCGGCCTTCGCGCATCTCGTTCTGGCCGAGCTTCTGGTGCACCTCGTAGCACTTCTGCGCGGACGCGTCCGGGTTCGCGATCTGGTCGATGAACAGGGTGAGCGCGTGCTGCACCCCGGCTTTGATCGACTTGCCGTACGGGCCGTCGAGCGGGCGCGCGTAGTTGGGGATCTTCGCGCGGATCTCGTCGACGATCTCGGCCGCGACGCTCGCGAACTCGGGTCTGAGGACGTCTGCCAGCGGTTTCGGCAGGACGGTGTTGTCGAGGCGGTACTCGACCGTCATGTGGTGCCCCCTTCGACCCGCGCGTCTTCGAGCGGTGGCACTCCGCTTATCGGCGAACACGCGCGAGATGTCACATCTGGACGGAACAAACCGGCGGTTTGTCAGAGAGGTGACAAGTTCGCGGATCTTGGTTGTAGACAGGTGACAACCCGCCTGGGTCAGGTGGTCGGACCGTCTGCCTGTGACCCACCGGTGCTCCGGCCGGCGAGGCGCAGCGCGGAGACGAGGAAGAAGATGCCGCCGAGCAGGGCGTAGCCGGCCAGGTTGCCGAGCGTGGCGTGCGGGGCGGCGGCCTGCAGGAGGAACGAGCCCCCGGCGAGCGTGGAGATGGCGCCGCTGGCGATCATCGCCCACTGTCCGCCGAGGTCACGTCGCCGCGGCAGAGCGACGACGAGCTGGACGAGGCCCGCTACGACAGCCCAGGCCCCCCACGCCCGCAGGACCGCCGGAATGCCGGAGGTGATCGCGAAGACCAGCCCGACGGCGGCGATCCCACTGATCACGATGTTGACGTAGAGGCCCGGGACGGACCGGCTCGCCTGGGAGGAGCGCGCATCGACGACGGCGGCGGCCACGTCGACCAGCGGGTAGAGCACGAGCAGGGTCGCGCTCACCGGCCCGATGCTCGACGCGGTCAGGAAAAGCGCGGCGGCCCAGAGCAGAGCGAACCCGAAACGAACGAAGTAGAGCCGGCGAAGCGGCGGCGCGGCGGCAGTGGTCGTGGTCATGGCAGTTCCCCAAGGTCGGCTAGGTAGAAAGACCGTTCTCTCTCTTCGACCGTAGCCTGGCATGACGCCTCGGCGAATGCAAGACCGATCGTTCTTTCTGCTACCGTGAGGCCATGGCCACCCGGACCCGCCCCGCGCCCGACGGCAGCTCGTCGGGCGGGCCGGTCCGGTCCGAGGCGCGGGAGCGGCTGCTGTCCACGGCCAGCGGGCTGTTCTACCGCGAAGGCATCCGGGCGGTCGGGGTCGAGCGGATCCTCGCCGAGGCCCCGGCCACGCGGGCGACGTTCTACCGGCACTTCCCCTCGAAGGAAGACCTCGTGGTCGCCTACCTGCGCGGCGTCGATGCCGACACGCGGGCCGGCGTGCGGGCCGCCATGGAGGCCGCACCGTCCCCGGCCGACGCGCTGCGCGCGATCGGGACCGCTGTCGCCGACAGCCTGGCCTCGCCGGAGTTCCGTGGCTGCGCGTTCCTCAAGGCCGCCGCCGAGTACCCCGACCCCGACGACCGGGTGCGCCAGGTGATCCTCGAGCACCGAGCCTGGTACACGACCACGCTCACCGAGCTCTTCACGCAGGTCTTCGGGGACTCACCGCGACGCGGCAAACCAGAGCACGCCGCACGGCACTTCGTCATGATGCGTGACGGCGCCATGTCCGGCGCCCACCTCGACGGCGTCGACAGCGTCGGCGCCGCCTTCCGCCGCGGCGTCGAGGGCCTGCTCACCGTCCTCCACTGAGCACTAACGGTCGTCCACGAAGACGTCCAACCGCGCGGGCGTGACCTCGAACTCTCGCAGGATGCCGGCGATCAGCTCCGGCACGCGCGTGCGTTCCTCCCTCGGTGCGAAGTCGAAGTCCACAGTGATCACCCAGGGGCCGTGACCCCGGCCGGCCGGCTGGGAGATATACGACGGCGTCGGGAGGTCGCCAGTTGGCAGCGGGGTGGTGCTGCCCACCTCCCACAGGGCGTCCCAGACGCGGCGCAACGCGAGCCGGACGCGATCGGGCGGGGCGTCGGCGGAGGCGGTGATGGATGCACTCGATCAGACCGGCGCCGGGATGGGAAGCCGAACGGCGCACTCTCCTGCTCCCGCTCGGTCCGTCCGCTGTGCTACTATCGAACAGGCGTTCGAGTTCGCTGCCTTCCCCGCGGCGCCTGGCGGGGAGGAGTGTACGAATGCCGGCGTTGGGTGCGGTGTCGTCGCTGGTCACTTCCTGTGCGGTGGGAGTGGCCAGCGACCTCGCCACGGTTCCGGACGACCGGTCGCGAATGCTACCCGTGCACCCCGTCATCGCCGGTCTGTTCCCGAGGGGCGGCCTGCGTCGGGGTGGCACGGTGGCCGTCCGCGGCTCGACGTCGTTGCTGTTCGCGCTGCTCGCGCATGCCACGGAAACGGGCTCGTGGGCGGCGCTGGTCGGCATGCCCGACCTGGGTCTGAAGGCGGCGGCGGAACTGGGGGTCGCCGTCGAACGGCTCGCGTTGGTCAGGCATCCGGGCGCGGCCCTCGCCGCGGTGGTGGCCGCGTTGCTGGACGGCATGGACCTGGTGGCTGTGAACCCGGCACGTCTGACGGACTCGCAGCTCCGCCGCCTGTCGGCCAGGGCTCGCCACCGCGGCGCGGTGCTGGTGTCCGCTGGCGCATGGCCGGGCGCTGACCTGGAGCTCACGCAGGAAAGCGCCACCTGGTCCGGCCTGGGTGACGGTCACGGTCGTCTGACCGCTCGTGAGGTCCACGTCCGGGTGCAGGGTCGGGGGGCTGCCAACCGCCCGGCGGAAGCCTGGCTGCACGCGCCCGCGGCGGTCGGTGGCATGGCCGACGCCGCCCTGAAGGATCCCCTCGGGGTACTCCCCGCTCCGAGGGGATCCGGTCAGGAGTCCGCGCTCCACGCGGTTCCCGAACATGTAGAAGTTTCATAAATGCCCGTACACTTCGCCCGTGTTGCGTCGCTGGGGGAGTCACGTCCGCGAACACCCCGTCCTGGGCGTCCTGGAGATCACCCTCCTCTGGCACGCGGTCCTCATCGCCGTCGCCGAGGGAATGCCGCCGCTCGCCCCCGACTGGTTTCCCGACCTGGGTGCGACGGTCGTCAACCTCGTGTGCGCCGCGGTGGTTCTCACGCTCCTCTACGCCTGGGGCCTGCAGGAGGACGTCACCGGTCGCGGCCGTCGCTGGTACCTGGCGCTCCCGGTGCTGGCCATCGCGTTGAGCTACGGCCTCGCCGGCATCCACGGCGGCGCCCTGCTCGGCAGCGCGGTCTCGCTGGCGCTGGTCGGCATCAACGAGGAGCTCTACAGCCGCGGTCTCTCCCTCGAGATCGCCCGTCCCCTGGGCGAACGCACGGCCGCCGTGCTCACCGCGACGACCTTCGGTCTCGGCCACCTCCAGAACTACCTCGTGTTCGGCAGCCCGCTCGACGACACCCTCGAACAGGTCGTCATGGCAGGCGTCTACGGCTTCTGCCTCGCCGCGGCACGCCTGCGCATGAACACCGTCTGGCCGCTCGTCGTCGTCCACGCTCTCGACGACTGGATGCAGATCAACTCGCCGGGCAGGGCGCCGGACTGGTGGCAGGTCCTGACGCTGGTTTTCTTTGTGGCGTATGGACTTCTGCTCACCCGGAAGCAGTCGGCTTGACGCCCACAGTGTTCGAGCATATGTTCGAAACATGCAGCGGATGCTCGTCCTGTGGTGCCCCGACTGGCCGGTGACGGCCGCCGCGGCGGCGGCCAGGCTCGCGCCACACCAGCCGGTGGCGGTGGTCGAGGCCAACCGCGTGGTGGCCTGCTCCGCCCTGGCTCGGGCGGAGGGCGTCCGCCGGGGCATGCGCCGCCGTGAGGCTCAGGGCCGCTGCCCCGAGCTGGTCGTGTTCCCGGACGATCCGGTGCGGGACGCGCGGCTGTTCGAACCCGTCGCCGCCGCCGTCGAGGAGCTCGCGGTCGGCGTCGAGATCATCAGGCCCGGCGTGGTCGCGGTCCCTGCCCGCGGCCCCGCCTCCTACTTCACGTCCGAGGAACAGGCCGCGGAACGCCTGATCGACCAGGTCGCCGAGCGCACCGGCGCGGAGTGCCAGGTCGGCGTCGCCGACGGGCTGTTCGCGGCCGTCCTCGCCGCCCGCCGCGGCTTGCTGGTCCCGGCCGGCGAGTCACCGAAGTTCCTTGAACCGCTCAGCGTCCGCGAGCTGCACCGGCCCGCCGAGGGCCACCACCGCGCCGACCTCGTGGACCTGTTGCGCCGCTTGGGGTTACGCACGCTGGGCGCGTTCGCCGAACTGCCGGAGAAGGACGTGTCGGCCCGCTTCGGCGCCGATGCGGTACGCGCGCACCGCCTGGCACGCGGCCAGGAGGAACGGCCGCCGTCCCGCCGCAAGCCGCCGCCGGAGCTGGCCGTCACCGAGACGCTCGACCCGCCGGTCGAACGGGTGGACGCGGCCGCGTTCGTCGCACGCACGCTCGCGGAAGCCCTGCACGCCGGCCTCGCCGCACACGGCCTGGCCTGCACGCGCCTGGGCATCAACGCCACCACCGCCAACGGCGAGGAACGCGAGCGGGTGTGGCGCTGTGCCGAACCACTGACCCCGAACGGCATCGCCGACCGTGTCCGCTGGCAGCTCGACGGTTGGCTCAGCGGCACCGACGGTCGCCCGTCCGCGGGCATCGCCACGCTGCGCCTCGAACCGGTCGAGGTCGTCGAGGGCCACACGCTGCAGCTCGACCTGTGGCGCGGCGAAGGCCGCGCGGAGGCCGACGAGCGAGCAGGCCGCGCCATGGTCCACGTGCAGGGCCTGCTCGGCCCGGACGCCGTGGTCACCCCCGTGCTGGGCGGTGGCCGCGACCCCGGCGAGGAGGTGCGGCTGGTGCCGTGGGGCGACGAGCGTTCCCCGCGTCGCGACCCGGACGCGCCGTGGCCGGGCCGGCTGCCGGCCCCGTCGCCGGCGACCGTTCTGGCGAGATCCTTGCCCGCCAAGGTGTTCGACGACAAGGGCGCGCTGGTGGACGTCAGCGCGCGACACGAGCTGACCGGCAGACCGTGCCAGGTCTCGGTCGACGGCGGCCAGCCGCGCCCGGTGCGTGCCTGGGCCGGTCCGTGGGCCACGGACGCGCGCTGGTGGGCCAACCCCTGCCGCCGCGCCCGCCTGCAGGTGCTGCTGGAAGAAGAGACCGCGCTGCTCCTGGTGCTTTCCGAGGAGCGGTGGACAGTGGAAGGGATCTACGACTGATGCCACAGGAGCGAAGCGAAGGACTGAACGAGGACTGGGTGCTGGACGAGATCGACGGTCTCGACCTACTCATCCCCGCGCCACGTCGCTCGCCGGAGAACATCCCGGTGCCATAAGTGGGCTGGAACAATCCGCCGGTCAAGTGGTCGGAGGTCGAACGCATTCTGTCGGGCCGCCCAGACCCGAAAGGCGACGGCGGCGACAGTCCGGCGTGGACACACAAGCGCGAGCGCTACAGCGCGCCGGCCGGCGTCGGCCCGCCCAGCGTCACCGACTACGCGGGCGGCGATGTCCGCGTCCCGTACGCGGAGCTGCACTGCCACTCGAACTTCAGCTTCCTCGACGGCGCGAGCCACCCGGAGGAGCTGGTCGAGACGGCGGCGCTGCTGGGCCTGGACGCCATCGCGCTCACCGACCACGACGGCATGTACGGAGTGGTCCGGTTCGCCGAGGCGGCCAAGGAACTGGCCGTCCGCACGGTGTTCGGCACCGAGCTGAGCCTCGGGCTTTCCCAGCCACAGAACGGGATCGCCGACCCCGAGGGTGACCACCTGCTGCTGCTCGCGACCGGCGCCGACGGTTACGGCCGGCTGTGCCACGCGATCACCGACGGCCAGCTCGCGCACGACAGCGAGAAAGGCCGCCCGGTCTACGACTTCGACGCCGTGGTCGACCAGACCCGCGGCGACGTCGTCGTGCTCACCGGCTGCCGCAAGGCATCCGTGCGCCGCGCGTTGCTGCGTGACGGCCCGGACGCCGCGTTCGCCGAGCTGTACCGGCTGGCCGACGCGTTCGGCCGCGACCACACCTTCGTCGAGCTGATCGACCTCGGCTACCCGCTCGACACCACGCACAACGACCTGCTCGCCGAGATGGCACTGGAACTGCGGCTGCCGACCGTGGCCACCAACGCGGCGCACTACGCGCAACCCAACCGAGGTGAGCTGGCCACCGCGCTCGCGGCGGTGCGGGCCAGACGCAGCCTCGACGAGATGGACGGCTGGCTGCCGCCAGCCCCTACCGCGTACCTGCGTTCCGGCGCGGAGATGCGGCGCCGGTTCGCGCGGTATCCGGGCGCGGTGACGCGGTCCGCGCTGCTCGGCGTGCAGCTGTCGTTCGACCTGAAACTGGTGGCGCCCGAGCTGCCGCCGTTCGAGATCCCGGGCCACACCGAGATCAGCTACCTGCGGAAGAAGACGTACGAGGGCGCACTGGTCCGCTACGGCACGCGCGAGCAGGATCCCAAGGCGTACAAACAGATCGACCACGAGCTGAAGGTGATCCAGGAGCTGAACTTCCCCGGCTACTTCCTCATCGTCGCGGACATCGTGGACTTCTGCCGTAGCAAGGGAATCTACTGCCAGGGCCGAGGCTCGGCGGCCAACTCCGCGGTCTGCTACGCACTCGGCATCACCAAGGTCGACGCGGTCCGCTGGAACCTGCTGTTCGAACGGTTCCTCGCCCCGGCCAGGGACGGCCCGCCGGACATCGACCTGGACATCGAGTCGGACCGCCGCGAGGAAGCGATCCAGTACGTCTACGAGAAGTACGACCGACGGCACGCGGCGCAGGTCGCGAACGTCATCGCGTACCGGGCGAAGTCGGCGGTGCGGGACATGGCGAAGGCGCTCGGCTACTCGCCGGGCCAACAGGACGCGTGGAGCAAGCAGATCGACCGCTGGGCCCCGGTGAAGGAGACCGTGGGGGAGAACGACCACGACGTGCCGGTGACCGTGCTGGAGCTGGCCGGCCAGCTCGAGGACTTCCCACGACACCTGGGGATTCACTCCGGCGGCATGGTGATCTGCGACCGCCCGGTCAGCGAGGTCTGCCCGGTCGAACGCGCCCGCATGGACAAACGCACGGTCCTTCAGTGGGACAAGGACGACTGTGCCGCCATCGGCCTGGTGAAGTTCGACCTGCTGGGGCTGGGCATGCTGTCCGCGTTGCGGTACATGGTCGAGCTGGTTCTCGAACATCACGGCGTGAACGTGGAGATCGACAAGCTGGACCTCGCCGATCCGGCCGTCTACGCGATGCTGTGCAAGGCGGACTCGGTGGGCGTCTTCCAGGTGGAGAGCCGCGCGCAGATGGCGACGCTGCCTCGCTTGAAGCCTCAGGAGTTCTACGACCTGGTGGTGGAGGTCGCGCTGATCCGCCCAGGCCCGATCCAGGGCGGCTCGGTGCACCCGTACATCCGCAGGGCCAACGGCGTCGAGGAGATCACCTACGACCACCCGCTGCTGGAACACGCGCTGAAGAAGACGAAAGGCGTGCCACTGTTCCAGGAACAGCTGATGCAGATGGCGGTCGACGTGGCGGACTTCACCCCGGCGGAGGCGGACGAGCTGCGCCGGGCCATGGGCGCGAAACGCTCGACCCGCCGGATGGAACGCCTACGCGAACGCTTCTACGAAGGCGCGGCGAACCACGGCATCGGTGACGAGCTGGCCGGCCGCATCTACGAGAAACTGATGGCGTTCGCGAACTTCGGTTTCCCGGAGAGCCACGCGCTGAGCTTCGCGTACCTGGTGTACGCGAGCGCGTGGTTCAAGCTGTACTACCCGGCCGCGTTCTGCGCCGCGCTGTTACGCGCCCAGCCCATGGGTTTCTACAGTCCGCAGTCCCTGGTGGCCGACGCACGACGGCACGGCGTGACGGTCCAGGGCCCGGACATCAACGCGAGCCTGCCCTACGCGACGCTGGAGGGCGCGACCGTCCGAATAGGACTGGGAGTGGTCCGGCTGATCGGCGACGACCTGGCGGAGAGGATCGTGGCGGAACGCGTCGCCGCTGGCGAGTACCGCGACATGGCCGACCTGGCCCGGAGAGCCGAACTGACCAGAGCACAGCTCGAGGCACTGGCGACCGCGGGCGCGTTCGGCTGCTTCGAGGTGGACCGCCGATCGGCACTGTGGGCAGCGGGCGCGGTGGCCGGCGAACGCCGGGACCGCCTACCGGGCACGACGGTGGGCGCGGAAGCCCCGGTGCTGCCTGGCATGGACGACATCGAGGTGGCGGTCGCGGACGTGTGGGCGACCGGCCTGTCCCCGGACAGCTTCCCGACCCAGTTCGTCCGCAGATGGCTGACCAGCCAGGACGCGTTACCGGTGTCCGCGCTGCCGAACGTGGAGAGCGGCACCCGAGTGCTGGTTGGCGGCGCGGTGACCCACCGCCAACGCCCGGCGACCGCCGGCGGCGTCACGTTCCTGAACCTGGAAGACGAGACCGGCATGGTGAACGTCGTGTGCACACAGGGTTTGTGGACCCGCTACCGCAGGATCGCCCGCAACTCGTCGGCGCTGCTGGTCCGCGGCATCGTCGAGAACGCGGAGGGCGTGACCAGCCTGCAGGCCGACCACCTGGAAACCCTGGACCTACGAATTCCGAGCCGCTCCAGGGACTTCCGCTAGCGGAACCGCGGGTTCCCAGGCCGCGACGAGGTCCAGCAGTCCGGGGAAGCGCGCGTCGAGGTCCTCGGTGCGCACGCGGCTGCGTCGCTCCAGCCCGTACTGCCGCTGCCGCAGGATGCCCGCCTCCCGCAGCGCCTTGAAGTGGTGGGTCAGCGACGACTTCGGCCGGTCCAGTCCGAACCAGCCACACGGATGGTCGTACGCCTCGCGTTCCAGCAGCAGCTTTCGCACGATCGTCAGCCGCAGGGGGTCGCTCAGCGCACCCAGTGCCACCTCCAGCCGGAGCTCCTCACGCGCCGGCTCGGGCAGTGGCGGCGGCAGTTCGGCGGGCGGTAGATCCGGGTCGGTCACCGTGGACGTGCGCATGCCCACAGTCAACCACTCCAGTACGACTTGAGTCGAACTAATGCTAAGTTCGAGTCGGCTCGTACTAGTTCGACTTTATTCGTACTGGAGGATCGATGGTCGCCGTCTCCGACGTCGCACCGCCCCGTGCCGGCAGTCCCTGGCTCGCCGCGTGGCCGGTCACCGCGGTGTTCGTGCTGTCGAACGCGCCAACCCCGCTGTACGTGCTGTGGCAGGACCGGCTGGGCTTCTCCGCCGGGACGCTCACGGTGATCTTCGCCGCCTACATCGCCGGGTTGCTCGCCGCCCTGCTGGTCGCGGGCCGCGCCTCCGACCGGCTCGGCCGCAAACCCGTCGTCCTGCCCGGAGTGCTGCTCGCGCTGGTCGCGTGCGCACTGTTCGCCACCGCCACCTCCGTGCTCGCGCTGGGCATCGCACGGCTGCTCGCCGGGATCGCGGTCGGCATCACGGTCTCGGCGGGCATGGCCGCCGTCGTCGACGTCGGCGGACCGGCCCGTGCCCGCACTGCCACGCTCGCCGCGTCCACCGCCATGGTCTTCGGGGCCGGGTTGGGGCCGCTGCTCGCCGGGGCACTGTCCGAGACGCTGCCCGCCCCCACAGTGACGATCTTCGTGGTCGCCGCGGTGCTGCTGCTGAGCGCGGCCGTCGTGGTGACGCGCCTGCCGTTGCGGCGCCCGCTCGATCACGCCACGGGTGGCTGGGTCCGCGTGCCCGCCGTGCCCAGCGCGCACCGTGCGCATGTCGCGCTGG
>Ga0307512_10004537_pt1 | contig 15180 bp, 17 predicted proteins | sample 14_EM_MG_FD_200267 | JGI IMG/M metagenome (GOLD analysis project Ga0307512, IMG submission 200267) | Populus trichocarpa ectomycorrhiza microbial communities from riparian zone in the Pacific Northwest, United States - 14_EM | ecosystem: Host-associated > Plants > Roots > Unclassified | place... | reverse complement strand
CTCTCTCCTTTCCCATATATTTGCCAGTCTTTCTCTCTCTCTTTGCTCTTTAGACAATCACTTTTGTACGATAGTCAATTCAATATCTCTATTCGTACTCGATTGATCTCAACAGGCGACCGAATTGTTTTAAGTAGGTGCCCACTGGTGTATGCCCGCACTTCAGTTGGTAGAACCTGGCCGCCAATGACTTCACACTAGCCATAGGAGCAGGTCGTTTGCCACCAGCCTCGCCCTTCAGTCTGTAGCGGAAGTGCTTGCTGCACTTGTCCGCCTCCCACTGTGCCTTGGCCGCCGATCTTGTTTTGGAGATTCGTCTTGTTCTATTTGTTCAAATAGTGATGATTAGAGAAGCTTAATTGCATTCTATCTAAGAGAGCCACAAGGCCAGTATATATATGGAAGTACAAGTACGGCTGAATGCCATCAGCTCGTACCAGAGTCAACAGTCATCTCCGGCCATACGAGACATCTCCGTCTCCGGCCATACAAGACATCTCCGTCTCCGGCCATACAAGACATCTCCGCCTCCGGCTGAGACCTGTATATGCAATACTATTGGCCGCTGAGGTGTATACTCGTTCTTGAACCGTGCTAGCTCTGCGGCCTTCTCGTGCTAGGTTCGCTTGGCGATCAGCTTCCTCATTCCCGGGGATGCCGGCATGTCCTGGGACCCAGTGGATCTCAGTTTCGATACCTCGTTTCCGAAGAGTCCTCGCGTTGCGGTTAATATATCTGGCTAGTGGCTGCCCTGGCCTAGGCTCCCCATGGAGGCCTTTGGAGGCCTTCGCTTTTACACACATATAGTGTTGAAGTCCGCAACAAGTTAACTTCTGACCGGCTCCCAAGTTATTTCAGACTTAACGTATGAGCATATTAAAGCAGTTTGCTGCCTTCCAACAGCATACAGAACCTAATCTGCCGTCTCATCTCGATGAATTGTTACCATTACCATCCGACAAATATAGGACAATAAATTGTCCTTTAACTGTGTGTTCTTAGAGTCACGTATTCACTTGGATATCATGTATGTCACTTATTGGGGGGAGCCTCTCCACGCAGTCCCAGGAAACTGTACAACGGTTAACTGGACTGCATCTAGCGGCTACTAGTACTGGTTATTCAACTAATTAGTATCACTAGGTAGTATACGTAGCGTGTAACATCTGGATATCATTAGACTGCGGCTACTTCCCCCAATACTCACTGTTACATGGACACAAACCTGTACATGCATAACCCCAACAAGCTCATAAGCGTGGTCTCCAGCTAGTCGAAATAAACTGTCTCCCGCCAACTCCCTTCTCCAAGTACACCCCTGAGCACCGTCTCCAGCTAGCTGCCCGTGAGTTCACACTCGCCACCAATTCATTCGTAGATAGAGACAGTGATACTGCTGTAAACGCAATTACGTCGAGTGTAGATTAGCTCTTTCTGCAATTTGCGCAGTCTTTGTTTTGTTTGTTTTATTCATACTGTATTCTCTCTAATTAGAGTATGACAGAGCCTAAAAACACCCCCTCCGCCTCCGGGCGAGCCGGCAAGATGGCGGAGCTTGCGCAGTCTTTGAACCTGCAGCAAGTTTCAAGATTGATCCATTCATTGTTCATTAATTTGATACATTCAGAAGCCTAAAAAATTTTGCTGTTTAGTATAGAAAAGGCAGGTCATTTCGGATAATCACTTCAATTGTATATTGTTCGGCGGTGCCCCTGCTGTCATCATCCCGGATGCTGTGGTGGGCTAGCTGCGCATTAATTAGTATCAGTAGCTGCAATATCAATATTTGTAGCTGCTGGATTCAGTCTAATTAGCAGGTATACAATTTCCTCCCTTATTGGGTTTGCGGATCTTACCTAGTAAGATCCCTTCTGAGAACAGTAATTTAAATTACTTGTGGGACTTTTGATTTCTAAATATACTTCCATAAACGGTAACTATTAACCGCTAACCTATTTCGAGGCATACCTTATATGCTGATACCCGCCACCGAATAGTCCAAGAAAAATGTCGAAAAAGAATGCTGTCCTCCCTGATGTTATTCAGGGCCACAAACTAGCTGCAATATCTACACCCCTTCATCTCTAGGGTGCATGCATTCACATCGTCCCCTCCAGCTCTGCCGTCCTCTCCTCTAGCTCGGCTATCCTTCCCTGCTGCCCCGTTGTCCTTCCCTCCAGCTCAGCCGTTCTCCCCCCTAACTCGGCCGTCCTCCCCTGCCCCTCGATAACCGACATATCGCGTGTTCCATCTAGCTCTGGCAGCATATCCATCCCTTGACCATGTGTTGTAGGCTCCCGAGGACGACTCCTTCGATACCAGAAGTAGCCGATGCTGGCGCAGACAAGGAGTGTCACAACAACAGCACCTGCAACCGAAGCTCCAATGAGTTTGCCTAGATTCTGGTTGCTTTCGGGAGAGGCGTTGGCACCGATGCTGCCGCCGCGCGTCCGATCTGTGTTGCTGGCTAATAGTGAGGGGAAAAATGTAATCGTACCAGAGACGGTCGGCAGGAGTGTTTGCGAGGGCTCTCCTTCCGAGGGTGGAGATCTGAGTGTAGTAATACTATACATGTATGGGACCAGCCATGTCGTGGTTGGAGCAAGTGTAGCGGGCGAGGGGTTTATGACGGTTTGCACTTCCGATGGTGGACTGTGCGTTGCCATACTATCGATGTTTGTCGTCGCAGTTGGAATAACTGACGAGGCAAGGGCATATGGGGTGGGTGTCGGTTAGTGTAGTGCGGCGCCTCGATATGGAAGTAGGGCCATCCCCACTGATTACAGTGTTGGGTGGGGTTGTAGCAGGCGAATCCACATGGGATATCGCAGGTTTGAATGCAGAAGGCACTCATGGCTGGGATGGAACACAGAAGGCGTCAGTTGAGAGGAGAACTGGTTGTCTAAGCTGTTCGGGCTCAGCCACATGTTTAATAGATGTGTCGTCAGCCAAGACACAATGCGCTGCCGCTGTGATATCGCGTGTCAATAATGAGCTAGGCAAGCACCATACGTACTAATGAGGGAAAGACTTTGGCGCTGTGTTCAATTACGCAGGTATTTGTTCGAACAGTGGCAGCCGATGTAGTTGAGCTGCATAGGTATTGGCTAAGGGCGCTGACTACGACAATTACTAAGCGGCTATCGCTTGCAGATCTTGATATCTTGACCGCCAGCTCCATGTTTCAATTTTTCCGGTTCGAACCCCCACAATTGCTACGGCATTCTAGATAGTCGGTAACTAGGGAGGTAGGACCGACGATAGGCTTTCTACCCAGTTTACGTTAGCAGACTTGACGCAGTATCTGCACGCCCATCAGTAGGATCCACGGATGGACTAAATACATAGCTACTCATATTGGTACACATGTGTTTCAAGTTCAGTAACTGCTAAGTCCCTAACATACAACACAACGGCACGCCTCTGCAGGGTTGGCAAAAGTCCGTCCCGTCCAGGCAAGACCTTGCCCTGTACCGGACTATGATTTCCCGTCCTGAAGGTTTTTAGACAGCGGGACTGTAGGTGCCGGCGGTCTTCTGAGTGACGGACACGTGATGCGAGTGATGCAGTCGTGATAGAGTGATCATATCCAATATGCCTCCTAACTGTGTCTAGGTTACATAATTTGCACTAGAGCCTATGGCAGTCGATCATCGACAGTTTGGAGACCCCACATTATTGTGTCTTGATCGAAATAACTGCATACTTACAGGTGAATCAGTAACCCCGGCCCTTGGCGTTACCCCCAGTTGCACTGATTGGGCCCTAGTCTTGCAATTTCTTGTCCGAAACTAGACGATGACATGGAGACCTGAAAGACTGGCGGGCGGACGGACGATTGCGAACCCTGCGCCTCTAGACATCTGTCCTAACATTTTTGCAGATGTAAAGATCCCAAACTGCATTAAGTCGATCCATATTAAAATTAGATGCATACGTGGCATATGAATCTTGTCTGGCCATCGCTGGCATGGGTATGAGAATATTGACTGCTCCCACTGATTCCTTGGAAATATTGTGTTAAATAGCACATACTAGGTTAGATTCGTATTATATACGGCTCTCCTGTTCAGCCCCCAGCAAGCCTCGCAACAGTATACTAGTAAGCACCAGTATACCAGTAGATACAGTACCTATTGAAAATACGGAAGTATCTACATTTCTCTTACTAATAATTGTACCTATCTTTTTATTCTCCATATTATGGAAGGTCTTTGCGGATAAGAATAATGTGGTGTGTTAATACTTTTGTTGTCTATTATTGGTTATCTAGAAAGTTCCGGTTAGAACTTGTCTAGAATCTTCTTGTTGGTTCCGTTGGAAAAGGTTTTATCAGCACTTATCTTTATACAATGCGCCTAGTGGTTTCTGAGGTTTTCTTTACAGTTCTTATGTATTTATGTACAGTTGAAGAGTTTTTCTATACTGTTTTAGGATAGTGATCCGTGACTGTGGTCACTGACAATCACCTGTGGGTTTCTGTATATTTTGATACTGTTTCTCTGGTTAGAGAACAGTTCTTTAGACTTGCTCTGACATCGATATGGAATACAATGATATCTCCTCTCGTATCCTCTTTAGTATATGCTTGCTTTTCGCACACTTCTAAACTTCATTACACTCGCTATACTTCTTCTTTGTATACTCATTTTGAGATTCTAACAAATTTCTTCGGACTTTCGCTGTTACATTCCATTAGGTTCTGAGTCCGGAAGAGCTATATTGAATCGGAACCAGATGGTCCTCAGCTACCTGTTAACTCTTTCAATACTCCGATTGATTATCCAGAAGCAATGATTCCACCAGTCCAGCAATGGACCAGTCCGGACTGGAACCGTCCAGTGCAGTCCAGGTCCAGTCCAAGAAATTTTTGGACCGGGATCGGACCAATCCCCAAATTTTCGGGACATGGACTGGACTGGCCTGCACTGCTTTGGACCAGTCCACTCGGGCCGAATCTGCCCGAATACGCTGGGAGTTACTGATACATCGAGTCAACAAATAGACTCATACACATATACTCATACATGTAGACTCATCTTGCCATTCACAAGTCACAATGCACATCTCACCCCACACCACTTGCCACTTGCCACTCACCCCGGCGGGAACTTCTCGACATCCATGGCCTCCAGGAAGTCCATCACCACCAAGTCAGATATCTCCATAGATAACAGCTCCGACACCTGTGCCTGCCAGCATTGGCCAGCTTTCCAGCCCGTTGCCTTTCCCACCTTCTTCCAGAGCTCCCGCTGATGGTATTTTCACTGGCTGCAGTGATGGAGGAGATGCTCCCGTGTTTAAAGCTCTGGTAGGCGCATGCCCGCACTTCAGTTGGTAGAATCTTGTTGCCAATGACTTTGCGCTTCTCATTTGGATAGGTCTCCTATTGCCTGCTTTGCCCTTCAGTCTGTAGCCAAAGTGCTTAATGCATTTGTCGCCCTCCCACTGGGCCTTGGCTGCTGATCTTCCTTTGGGTTGTGTCTGAGTTAGGGTTGCAGGGATGACTGTCTCACTTCTGTAGTTTTTCAGATCTACTTTGAAATTGATAAATAGTATCCTGTTTGGACTGGTCCAGACCAAGCCCGTCCAGTCCAAGACTGCCAGTCTGGGGCTTGGTCCAGTCCGACCTTCCGGCGGGACCGGACCGGACTGAGCCCTACTCCAGACCAGGTCCGTCCGGACTGGTGGAATCATTATCCAGAAGTCCCCGAAAAATCAACACCAACAACGCCACAGTCATCTCACCCGGTTACACCAGTAACACTGGTTGACAGAAGTTCCTCCTCCGGAGCGAAACCTGGATTCTCTTTCTTGGCTCGAGTAGATAAGAAAACACGGGTATACATTAACTTCGATAATATCAGTACACGTACCGCTCAAGGTAATCATCGGATCTGGAGTGCCTCAATGACAATAATCCTGACCAGGATTAAGGCTTATGAGATTGTGGTGGATGGCGTGACTGCGGCAGAAGATGCTGATGGATCAGAGGTGGACGCCTACAATCACCTTTGCCATACCGTATAAACCATATTCATACAGGTAGTCTCTTAAGACATCTTGGAGAAGATTGTCGAACTTGAGAAACCCCACCTGATGTGGACCTGGCTTCGCACTGAATCTTATGGAGATTCGGCTCATGCACTAGTTTTCCAGATAATGAATCTAGTCTCCCTACCTACCCAATACTCCGGCAGCGGTCTGTCGGGCTTTATATCCAAGTTTGAGTCCCATTGGCTCCACATGTAACGGCGACACCTGACTGTGGCCGGGTAACGGCCATTCTATCTAGTCGGCTCGCAACGAGACTTAGATCTCTAGCGATAATCATACCTATACACCTATATTTACTATCCCTCGAGTCCATGTTTGCAACCGTATACGATAATTACCATCCGTATGCCTATAAGGCCGAACGCTGGCGTACGTGCCCTTCCACCACATTACAAAAATCTTGAAAGGATCCTCCGATTCGTATCTAATGACCTTTGCAGTGTTTCTGAAAAAAGATCAGGCGAAAAGAGATTTTCTGTTGAGTTTTTTGGTTAAACACCATATAAATGAGGTCGACGATCTTATAACGAAAGATTGTTTGTCGTATGCCGATGTTGTGCAACGACTAATGGATATCGACACTTCCAAACCTGTGGATCATACTGCCCTATATACTGCTAAACCTTCGGGTAATAAGAGGAAGGCTAAGACACCGAAGGGTAATTCCGACTCTTCCCCAACAAAGCCCAAAACCTGAACTTGGTGTATGAAACATAATCCAGGAAAATCCGAAGGACATACCTGGACGGAATATTTTCGCCTGCAGAAGATGAATAAGGAGAAGAAGGAAAAGGAGAAGGCAGAAGAGGCAAATATTACCACAGAAGCTAAGGTAAGAAACAAATTCTTCCACTTTGACATGGCCTGTACCTCACACATGACCCCATATGCAGGGCACCTCCTTAACTATACAAAGTGTTCCGGATGTGTTAAATCCAGTTCACAGGAAAGTATGGAGAGTGTTGGCAAAGAAGATGTGATTATGGAATGTGTTCTTAGGGATGAATCGGTTTCTTCTTTTCGTGTTTCTGATGTTTGGCATGTTCCTAAGTTAGGACATCATCTAATTTCCTGGAGAAAATTACGAACAAAAGGGTATTCTGAGTATGGAGAGGGTGATTTTATTTCAATCACTAAAGGAATGAAAGTTATGTTTGAAGCTGTGTTTGAACGAAATTTGTTTAAAATTCCAGATGTTTCACAATGAGCCCATGTTACTTACAATTTCTGGCATCAGGCTCTCGGACATCTTGCACCATCTTCAATGGATAAAGCATTAAAGCAATATTCCGACGCCAATATGCTAGCAAAACCAAAGGACTTCATATGTTCCTCTTGTGTTAAAACCAAAATGGTTAAGGGTCCTCGACTATCTACGTCTTCGAAAGATAGGAGTAAACTCGATCATGTCCATCCCAATTTGTCTGGACTCTTTCCGGTTCCGTCATATGGTAATTCCTTTTCCTACTTGACTCTAATCAATGATGCTACAAGGGTTGCGTGGGTTCGGGTTATAAAGCAAAAATCAGAGAGTACTAAGTTTATCAAAGATTTTGTTGCAGAAAGGGAACTTCAACGCCACAAGGCTCGGAAGGCTTTTCGAACGGATACTGGCGGGGAGTATGTTACCAAGGACTTGAAAGGATTCTTCGAATCAAAGGGAATTATATGTGAGTTTACTCCTTCTTATTCCCCGGAATCAAACGGAGTTGTGCAACGTCTTATTGGATTTATAGGAGAAGCGCTGAGAGCTATGCTTGAGAGTGCAGTAACCTACAATAAGAAGTTATTGGCTGAGGCTGTGTTAACCTCACTATATATAAAAAATCGTCAACCTCATTCGGCGCTAAAGGATGTAACTTCTTCTGAGGCTTGTTATGGCTCGAAGCCATTGATCCAGCACCTTCAACCCTTTGGTACAGAATGTTATATCCATGTTCCTTATCAGAAATGACAGGATGGAAAGACATTATCTCCTTGGGCACAAAGGGCTATTTTTACCGGATACATCAATACTATTGATCATGATAGAGTGTTCTTAACTGATACGAAAAAGACTATAGTATCAGCAGACATCTTCTTCCCCCCTCTGAAGTCAGAAGGGGCATCTCCCTTAAGACATCGTCAAGTTAATCAACATCTCATTTCATTACAATCTCAACAAACCTCTATTGATTATACCCATAGTAATAAAGGAGAGTCAAAAGACAATTTGTGGAGACAATGGATGAGAGAAAATCCTCAAGAAGCTAATGATTTAGCCGATAATGGACATGAGTCTATTAATTGAATAGTGTCGGCTGATTTCAACAATGGAAAAAGAGACAAATATCTGGGAGCTTCTTATTGGGTTTACAACGATAACGATATGGCTTGTAGCGAAGCTCTACCTGACCAACCAGTCCCAGACGATATCGAAAGTTGCGATGGATAAGTACGAACAGTAATTCCTGACGATCACTTCTTCGAAGAAGAACATCAAAATCCTAACCAACAATCCCAACTTCCATTGGGATCTGTTGCTGCTCTTCCTCCATGACCTATGACGCCACCACCAATTCCATTTGGTCAAGTCTTCACCTGTGCTGGAAGGATGGTGAATCCGCCTGAGCGTTATAGTTTCGAGAACAAAGGTCCCAAAGTTACTATGTACAATGCACCTCCTCAATCTCCGACCCGGGATGAACAACCTCTGGATGCACCCGAACGAAGTCAGTGGGCAAATTTGAGTGTACTGTTAATAGATGAACCGAAGTCCTACCGACAGGCCAAAGTGTCACCACAATGGTCAGATTGGAAGAAGGCTATGGATGATGAATCAAAGTCACTTGAGGAAAACGATGTTTGGGATGTGATCCCAAAACCAGTCGGAAGGAAGATTGTTGCTAGTAGATGGGTGTTCATAGCCAAAGGAAATGCTCAAGGAGAAGTCGAACAGTATAAGGCACCGTTAGTAGCCAAAGGATTCTCACACATTCTAGGCCAGGATTATGATGAAATATTCACCCCTGTTGTCCGTTACGATTCTCTAAGACTGTTGTTGGCTATATGGGCATGTAAAGGATGGCGACCAAGGCAACTGGACATCAAAACTGCATTCTTATATGGGATTTTGAAGGAAGAAGTTTATATGGATCTACCGGAAGGCAGCCGGTGAGATGAAATCATTGCACAATTAAAGAGGTGTATAGACGGATTGAAGCGATCTCCAAGGGAATGGTACTATCGGTTAATAGAATACCTACGACCTTTCAGATTTGCTGTCACTGCTTGGGATGACTCCGTTCTCATTCGCGAATCAGGGAACCTGTCTTTGGCCATACATGTGGACGATATTACTTTGTTTGGAACTACTGGAGAGCTAAAAGAGCAAAATCAGTAATGTGTTGAAAACTGAGTTTAAGGTTCACGACATGGGTGAGTTTAATTGGCTTCTAGGAATCTAAATAACCTTTACTGAAGATGGAATCGCTCTATCTCAGACAGCATTCATCAATAAGGTTCTGAACCGTTATTCGATGCCAGATTGTAAACCTATCTCTTGACCCATTGACCCAAACCACTGGTTGAAGGCAATCGAAGTCGACGAACGGAGTACCAATACAACTGCATATCAACAAATAGTCGAATCTTTGATGTATTTAGTCACTGGGACTAGACCTGATCTAGCTTATACACTCACTCACCTCTTTCAATTCAATTCATCTCCCTCGATTACACACCTTGCTGCAGCAACATGAGTACTTCAATATCTCCAAGGAACGAAGGATAGACAGCTGTTTTATCCCTGGAATAATGAACTCAGAATGACCGCGTATCCCGATGCATCTTAAGCTAATTGTTTAGATACAAGACGAAGCTTTTTGGGGTATATTGTTCAACTTGGAAACGCTACTATCTCATGGAGATGTCAGAAACAGCGGTCTGTTGCTACTTCCACTTGGGAAGCTGAGTATATGGCACTTGCTATGACGACAAAACATCATCTCTGGTTGAAGCGTCAAAGTCTAGAATTGTTAAAGTTCGATATACCGACAGCTCTCTTTTGCGACCGCAACACCGCAATCGATGTTGCATATAATCCAAAGCTTAACAACCAATCAAAACATATCAATGTGGCATATCACTTTACTCGAGAACAAATCGATCAAAGAAATGTATCAGTTATGGATGTATCTTCGGCACAACATTTGGCAGATATACGTACCAAGGGACTGACAAGATATGTTAATGACCACTTACACTCAAAAATATTTGGATCAAAGTGAGAAGCGGTATTGAAAATACTGCAGTATCTACATTTCTCTTACTATTAATTGTACCTTTCTTTTTATTCTCCATATTATGGAAGGTCTTTGCGGATAAGAATAATGTGGTGTGTTAATACTTTTGTTGTCTTTTATTGGTTATCTAGAAAGTTCCGGTTAGAACTGGTCGAGAATCTTCTTTTTGGTCCGGTTGGAAAGGGATTTACCAGCGCTTATCTTTATAGAACGCCCCTAGATGTTTCTGAGGTGTTCCTCACGGTTCTTAAGAATTTATGTACAGTTGAAGAGTTTTTCTTTACTGTTTTAGGATATTGATCCGCGACCATGGTCACGGACAATCACGAGTTGTTTTATGTATATGTAGAAACCATTTCTCCGGTTAGAGAACAGTTGTTGTTCTTGTTTTTTCATACTGTATGCACTCTTAATAGAGTATGACAGGAGTTAGAGAACAGTTCTTTAAACTTGCTCTGACATCGATAAGGAATACAATAATATCTCCTCTCGAATCCTCTGCAGTATATGCTTGCTTTTCGAACACTTCTAAACTTCGTTATACTTGCTATACTTGTTCTTCATATACTTCTTTTGAGATTCTAACAAATCTCTTCGGACTTTCGCTGTTACATTCTATTAGTACCAGCAAACTGTTGATTGGTGCGGTTTGAGAAATTGCTAGCACAGTTAGAGCGTTATAAACTGCTTTACAGATGGAGAATTGTACTGGTATACTGGAAAATATTGTTGGTATGGGTGCAGCTACACTTTCACTTACTGACCTCTATAAGCTAGCCTAGAAAGGCAGTAGTTTCGCATGTGAGAATGTTATAATCACTCGGTGGTAATTACTAGTGTGTAGAATATGATGTAATGTACCGCGCCTACGTATGGATGACTGTTCTTATTAGTACTCGTTTGTGCTAGCGGCTTGTAGTTATACCAGTTTGTACCCCCAGTTTTTCAGTTATACCAGTTTGTACCTTTGCGAGGCTTCGCCCCCGGACCTATCCATAGTTCATGGAATAAAACATTCCTAGAGAATATAATCCACAGACTCGTCAGGTTGGCAGTTTGGTCTTTGATCACTCGTGCATACTGCAGGCCGAGGTAGATATAAGGGACACGATGGCCTTTCTTAGGCCTACGAAAGGTGTCAGACAGGGCGTTTTCCTCTGCACTACGGTTTCGCCAGTTGGAAATTTCACAATCTAGACACAGCAGAAACCCCAACCAAATTTTAAAATCATCGAGGTCTTTTCTAAAAGATTAACGTTCGAAACACCGGGTTCGAGATCTCGTATCCCACTTTGACAGTGTATTCAACCGTCCCGTCCGTCCGAGTCAGGATGGGGACGGACGGACAGGACGGCCAGGGACGCCACGTTGCCATCCCGGGTCGTTCTGGCAATCCCCACAGCCCCGGCAGAATCCTTTGACGATGAAATTCACCATACGATGAATCGTACCGGACTTCATATTTACCCATAATATGTAATGCAAAATCTATCCATTGCCATTCGATCACTCATCTCTAGTCTCATAGAACACCTAAATACTTGATGTCCGCTGAAGACTGTGAATATCGGCCGGGGACGGAGGATGCAGCCGGGGACGGTGTTTTCGCCGTCCCCGGCAGTCCCCGCCCGTTACGCCCTCCTCATTGAGTAATAGCGGGACGGATGGCTTTGGCGCCACCACGTCCGTCCAGGTCCTGGAGAAACTTCGCACGGCACCACCGTCCCCGGCCGTCGGACGGAACGGTTGAGAACACTGACCATGCGGTAGCGATACCCCATGGAATATCTCCACACATTATGTACCCTCTACAAAATGTCTATTACTACTATACCCATACATCGCACAACCGTTATTGAATTTCCTGGCAAACTGTATGCCAACCGCAATACTTCCATGTCTACTTAGTACAATACAAAGATGTCAAAGCGGACGAAGACATCGATGCCGCTGCACTCAACGAGGAATTAAACTGCCTTTTTCAGGGGCTGTGCGTACTATAGTGGCTCGAGTGTTGTGACGAATCTGTCGAGACGATTGATTGAGTCTAAGTCTAAGATGACACGTAGCCTATATAGTGGATGCCAGCCCTAACCCAAAGCCACGTGATGACGTACTCCACAAAGACTCGGTCTAACATCGAGACCAAAGCTCAGCCCCGATTCGCAAAGGCGTCCTGGTTTGACAGGGTTTCGGTGCGTCCGGCGAATATAGCCCCCGTAGCTTAGTAGAATCGCTGCAGCGATGCTGATGTACTACTAGCTGCTACGGGTTTGAATCCCAATGCCATCCCCCACGATATGTCCGGCGCATGTTGTGATACGAGACACGAAGATCGGCTAGACTCCCGTGTCTTGGCGCTACGGTTCGATGTCAGCCACCACGATAGTGGCTCCCATACCTCATGGTAAGCTGTACGGCGATAACAGCAAAGAATGACTGCATACGGGAGTATGCGGTCTGACATACGATTAGCGGAAAAAGGGCAGGGGTGTGGTGTGGTGGGAAGGGTAAGTTAGGGTACAAGGTGGGGATCCCCATCTAGCCGGGTCTCCCTGAGGGGGAGAGGAGTTGGGCACTGTCATACTCTAGATAGAGTGAATACAACATAATTCAAACAAAACAAACAAACGTATAGTCTAGAAGACAATTTTTCATGTTACACCTACAAAATTCTTGGTGTCTGCCTATCTGGCGCCGTATGTCATTGCATACAGTTCACGAAGTTCTGAACCAAGAAGAAGCACAGTACTTGAAAACTATAGCGTGGTTGGTTTATGGACAAGCCCTCGGCCTTATCGCGGTTTATGCAAGTCCGGAGGTGTTTTCATTACGCCTTTCCCGGTAGATGGGGATCTTGTTAGTGCTTAGTCGGATGCAGCAGGGCCGGCTTGGGTATATTTGCTATTATTGCGCGGAGCGGGTATTTTCACTGCGTTGTAGGAAAACAGGATCTGCCATCATGAATCTATATTAGTCTTAGGCAAATAGAAGTGTCGTTGGTATTGTAGCTTGCGCTGCAAGGGAACCACTCTATTGTAGTTCCTCATGTCTTTATGTCATCCTCTCCCTCGCTTTCTCTTCTTTTATCTCTCGCCCTCTCATTCATTCCCACGTCCTTCTAGCAGTTGCTGGGGAAAGCCCCAGGTTTTTAAGCGTTGGGTATGCTGATTCCACTAGGTATACTACTTCACCCAGTGCTGCCGCAAGTGCTAATTGGACTGCCATAACGCTGGAGATGTAGACAACAGCGCGGAGGAGAGAGGACGACGGAGACAATGATGGTGGTGGGGTATATGGCGCCAGAGGACGTTGACGGTAGCGCGCAGTAAAGGAAGGCACGGAGTAGACAGGCGTAGGCGACGACGCGGAGGGTGCAGAGGACATAAGGGTGGAGAGGTAACCGACGGCAACGGGTAAGTTGCACGTAGACGATGTCGGCGTATACGAAGGCGGAGGAGTAGACAAGGACTGAAGAGACGAGGACCGATCTTGCCGACGCTACCGGGATCACCGGATGGTGGTATGATGGACGGATGCGTCGTGTGTGTGGATCGCGGCGTGGCTGCGAGTGGAATTCCGATGAGCACTCGCGTATGGAAGACGAAATCGATTGCGTGGTGCTAAGCGGGTTCAAATCCGGGACCAAACACTCCCGAGTTGGGCTATGTACCTGACCTCGCGTGATCTACCGCGAGATTTACTTAGTAGTTAGTTGTGCCGCATCACCGCTTATCAGTCGGTCGATTATAGATACGTTTGGCGCGCTTTTGCCTACGTTTAAACTTAACTATTTCCATTCTTCAACGTCATCATAAAGAAGCGACGGTACCTGTGCGGCGCTCTCCATCGACCATGGGCTTCTCGTTGTGCATTTGGGCGATGTCTCCCCCGAGTCTCCGAGATGCCATCCGGTATGCGTTCCCGATATGCTACCGTCTCATTGTTGTCGTGGGGCCCGAGTACCCCGATGTCTCGAAGTCGAACTCGTACTTGTACCAACGTCTCCCGAACTCCTCGATTCTTGTCTCGTGTCGATCTTAATTGCGTCTGAATGGTCTCTACCAAAGCTTCGGAATCGAGGCAGAAGGGTGAGTCGCACAGAGTAGGTATCGACTACTGTGTTCTCGGCTCGGGTGCCGTAGGCACCATCGATCACCTCGATTCGAGACCAGCAGGCAAAAGAGGACGCACCCTTCTCGATCCGTCCACATACCGACCGCTGGCAAGAAGATGTGGTGCTGAGGTGTTGCAATCAAATTGCCTCCGTTTTTTCTTGGGATGGTGTAGCTCTCGTAGTAATCGCAATGGCTCGGTCGTAAAATGCCATGAGGCATAGTGGGTTGCCTGGACACGTCCCTATAGCAGCCAAGTGCGACATGTTTTCAAGCGGACTATGCCGAAATCGATAGCAACCAAAAAAGATAATCACAAGCACCATATCGGGTATCATGCCACAACGCACTGGAGGTTTAACAATGCAAACGATTTCTATCTGCTTCCCTAATCATCGCACGGCATTTGCTTCTCGGGGGCGCACCTGATTTAAGTCCTAGCATTTCGGGTTTGTCAAAGAAGCCGAAATGCTAGGGCTTGAAAAGAAATATTCAAGCAGTAGTTAAGGCGAGAGTACGATAGGGAGCGCAGAGATATGTAGAAAATCTGGAGAAAATCTAAGCGCTATACATGATGTTCTAGTCCAGTCACGGAGGATGTTCTAGTCAGTTCACGGAGAATGTCAGTCCGCGGAGTAACCGGTCAATTGACGGAGTCCCACCTTCCGTGAATGAACCAGTTAGATCACGGATCCATGAACTGACCAGTGCTAATTATGTTCAAC
>Ga0307512_10004536_pt1 | contig 15182 bp, 16 predicted proteins | sample 14_EM_MG_FD_200267 | JGI IMG/M metagenome (GOLD analysis project Ga0307512, IMG submission 200267) | Populus trichocarpa ectomycorrhiza microbial communities from riparian zone in the Pacific Northwest, United States - 14_EM | ecosystem: Host-associated > Plants > Roots > Unclassified | place... | reverse complement strand
ACTAGTACGGGCACTCCTCAATCCCTGTCGGCACTCCTCAGCCTAGATTTGGCGCTCTTTTTCATTCTGCACTCTTTCAACACCTTCTGTGTACTCCTCTTTTCCACACAGCACTCCCCATCTGGCGCTCCTCTTTTCCTTGGTGGTTGCTCCCCTTTTTCATCCGAATAATCATTGCCTTTCAAATGCCCATTCAGATTCGCAGCTAGCTAACATCTCATTACAGCTTTGTCAGATATCACAAATCGAGCCAAACGACATTGGAATTCCATTTCATCCACTTGCCCGGAACGAATAATCAGCAAATACAAGGAGCGCCTCCAGCTTCTTTGAGCCATTGATGAATTGTGTGTTCCTGCTTTGGTTCGCCCTGATGAGATGGGAGATGGAGTCGATAACATCGACACCTTGTTTGATTGATATTTTTCGATTACTTAGTTTGGTTATTGTTTTGGTGTAACTGCATTTATGTTTGAATCTCTCACCTTTTTATTTCATTTCCTTGATGTAGTGAGGCACAAAATACAATGTTGAAGAAGATGATGGCTAGTATGATTCAGAAGTGATAATGAACAATAATCCATGCATTATATTTGCTGTTGAGGGAAGTCGATTGCTCATGTACATCTGAAGAGTCTCCGATAACGCCTGCAGTCCTCCAAATGAATATCCATAAGAACCCAGGCATCTCTCAGAGTTTATGTGTGATTCCCGCGTTGGTTCGGCAACACTCCCAGGTGCACCCAAAGTTCTCTCCGGCGCTCCAACGTGCTCCCAAACTTATCACAATCACTCCCATCGTATGCCTGTATCAGTCATCAGAGATCCCAGTAACTTGTGAACCTGTCGTCAGAGATCCCAGTTACTCCGAAGGCCAGCCGGAATACCCTCCTAGGGTCTGATACTCTCCTGAAATTGATGCTTCAAAGTTTGCACTCCACATCCTCTCAGACACTCCTGGAGTCTTCCAGAGACTAAAATACATTTTGCTGATGTAGCTAGGAAACTCACCTATTCATTGTATTATGATGATCTACCTTCATTATCAGCTGCACGGAGGCTTGAGTGTAGGCATAACTCACAATGATGTAGTATAACGTCCCATCGTGGTGATTGTCAGGGGGTTGCCATTTGGTAAGTACGTATACTTATGCAAGGCCCCAGATACTATATCCTTCCTAGGCGTATCTCCAACTAAAACAAGTCTGTAATCAGTAAAGGTCATATACGCAAAGGGGCAAATCGTAATCGGGGATTCATATGCTGTTCTGTTTCTCAACTCGCAACAACCGCTTCCTTTTTGGCCATAAGTTGTTTCCTCGTTTTGGGTAAACAATTCACTCTTTCTTTCCGAGTATGTCGTAAAGGATCAGCCTGATACTCATTTTGCACAGGTACCTCGTCTTCATCTGTTTCCGATTGTCTGTGGATATCTCGGGGTATTGATGAGATGTCTGGGAATTTTCGATGATCGAGTAATTGTCTCAATGCTGGATCCAAGGAATCCAAAGCAGCAATCCACCAAATGCACTGGGCTGCGAAGAGGTACTGTCTTTCTGTGAAATTAACTAACAGCCTCGCCAAAGTCCAGAGTATTATATCGGCCTCGCTTTTAAAGGTAATACTCATCCAGAAAGCAGTGCTGCCGCTATACAGCTAATAGTCATTTATAAAATAATAATAGATATAGATATCGTAACAACACAGAATATAATTTTAAAGTCTTCTTTGCAGGTAGGTATCTGACTGTTCGTGCTACAAGAGCTTGGCTTCTGATTGTCGGGGACAATGTGAGTCTTTATACAGTCGAGCCTTCAGGTCAAGTTTGCCTTCCGGTCAACACAATGACACATAGTGTGCTTGATAGCTTATCACCGAGATCAACTGAAGTGACTCATTAATAGTGCCACAAATTCCCTCAAGGTTATCGTGTTCATGCATGAGGTGTTTCAAGGCATTACACCCCCACTATAGGTCATCCTCATGTCATGATATCATGCGCACTAATATAGCAACTCAAAACTTCAACTATGACATCTCGCTTCCCATTCGTTCAGTAGTTAGAACATCTGACGACACATAGTCTCATCAGTGCTTATCGCAATTTATAATAACTCCAGGTTATTAAATGCCTCGCCTTTTTATTTGGCTATTCGGCAATGCGTTCAGAGATTCAATTGGCGACCAACCGATACTCTGCCAACGTATAATATGACACGTCAACCTAGTACTAACGACTAGTATGAGGTTGCAATGCATACTGACTCAAACCAATGAGCAGGTTTGCTTCTGGCCTCTTATCTTCAGCCAATGTCATTGATCCCTCAGATACATCATGCTTAGGTCTCGGGGCTTCTGTAGACCGAGGAGTGTTCCAGAATGAATCCTTGTCTCTGGGCAACAAGGCCCATAAATCCCTAAGTACTAGCATTTTGCTTATCATCTGCTGCACACGTAATTCTGCAAGGGTGCAACTTAACTGTGTGTTGCCCCGCTAGATACGATATAGTAAATGTGGCCAATAATCATGTGCACTGCTGAAGATTTTTCACTTCCCAGTGAGGCGACATAATTGCGTCATCATATTTGAATCCGCTAGTGCAATCAGACTTGTTAATAATCGATCGACACGCAGCTCAAGTGTAATCCCACTAAAGATCACTTCACTGACAAACATCGCATTGCTCTCACAGGTAGGTGTTATGCAATTATGTACCTGCTAACCAATCCACTGATGTATCATTACCGCTGCTAGGCTGAACCCCTAACACTGATTGCGGTGGTGACAAAAGAAACCTCCCCCCGCATTTGGCGGGGTGCGATGCAGCTGTGAATGTGTTACGCTAACCTGAGTTAGCTCGCTTTCAAACCAAAATAGCTGAGGCGCTATATCACACCCTGCAGTAACATCGAGATTCATCCGAATACATGTTCAGTGACCATTTCTCAAATATGGTCATCACTCACCGGAAACATGGCAAGGGCTTTATCTGCAAATGGAAATCATTCGACGAGAACTGACTCGAGGCTCACTATCAACAATTTCACCAAATATCGATGAATCAATGGCTATAACGCGATGGAATGTTACCTGGTACACCACCACCTGAAGATACTCCCGACGATGAAACAATAGACCCCCAGAAGCCTGATCAGCCATGTTCCCCTGATCCAACAAAGACGAAGGCTCATAGGCAGGTAGTTGGAGTGGAAAATGCAGGGGGAAAAGCATATGGCAAAGCAACTGGATTGTACAACAAGCATCACAAGTACTCAGAACGATGGAATCCATGGCATCCTTCTCAGTCAGCACACGACTTTCAACAGGCTCAATCATTTAGCCAGCAAACAAAAACATGGATAGATCAACATCTGACGTGTGGGCTGGACAACTTCAACATCGAATCATTTCAATCACCAGATGCTCTACGAATGCTCCTCTCAAGACTTGATTTCGGGCTTGCCAATGATAGTTGGATTGAAGATCATTTACACATCTTCGGAACATTATACCACAGGGCTATTTTCAAATGTATACAGTTTCTTTTGGCACATCTTCTATTTCAGGCGCACCTCAATTTTGAACCGGTGCACCGTGCAGACTCGGAAAGTGGCAAAATATACAGCAAGATGAATACAGGCGATTGGTGGTGGGATACGCAAGATTAGCACCCAGCTGGAGCGACAATTGTGCCAATCATTTGGGCATCCGACAACACCCAATCGACCAATAATTCAGGCGACAAGCATGCCTGGCCGCAGTATCACACGATCGGTAATATTCGGAAAGATATCCGCTGTACACCCAGACAGCATGCTGGGATTCCTGTTGGGCTGATCCACTGACCTCCGAAAGGTGCGAAAAAGTTTGATGAAGCCTGGCATTCCGCGGTTGGAACAGTGCTGTCCCCACTTCGGAACCTTGACATCAGTGGCCCTGGCTTGAATTGGGATTGTGCTGATGGATTCCAGAGACAATGTTATCCTCTTTTGGCTGCCTGGGTCGGAGATTATCCGGAACAAGTCATGGTTGCTCACGTCTCATATGGCTCATGCCCGATGTGTGAAATTCCTAAAGGTGCCCCGATCGGGCATTCAACTTTTTGACCACTTGATAACCCACGAGATCAGCATATTTACATGGAGCTTCTGCACAAAACTAATATCGATGTTCTTCACACTCTTGGTGTTCATCCAATCTGCAGCCAGTTCTGGCAATACCCTCTCTGCAATGTCTATCACCTTTGGCAGCCTGATTACTTGCATCTGCTGCTCCTGGGTTAAGTTAAAGACTTATTGCACTGGCTGCTCAAATACCTGAAACCTAGAAATGTCAAGGATCAATTTGACAATCGATTCACATCAGTACGACGATGTCGAGGCCTCCAGCGCTTCTCTAAACCATTCGATTCGACAAAACGCGACTTCTTGCAGGGGAAAGTGTTCCAGGGCATGATCAGAACACTGGCAACGAATTGCGCTCAAATTCTTGACTGCTCCCAGGATGCCTGGAAAACTGTGGCAGAAACAGCCTCTGATGAAATGGTGAAGGGAGCAGTGCAGGCATGATGTGAATTCTCTCTACTTGTCAGCCAACAATATGACTCTGATCTATCCCTCCCAGCACTAGACAATGCACTTAAGTGATTTTACAAGAAGAAAGGTGCCTTTCGAGATCAGAGAATGTTGAAGTCTGCGAAGGCCAAAGTGGACGAACTTTTGGCAAGAGAATCCCATCATTAATGAGAACAAAAGATTCATAAAATCCGTGCTGCAATGGAGGTTCAGCTGTACGAGGCTGAAAAGGTTACTACATCAAAATGATGGAAATTCCAGGTGCACCTGAATAGAGGCCGACAGGCGGCAACTATATGGTCAGATGCTGATCGGCAGAGGGCAATCAAGCGATTGGAGCGCGAAATCCATCAGGTGACACCTGCAAAATGCAAGCTTTACAATAGATTATTCCAACATCATGAGTGCCAACTATTGCAGGAAGTCGGGACTAAGGCAACCAGTCCCAGAGGCATATTCACCAAAAACTTGCTCAAATGAAGACTAATGCAGAAGAAGAGGCTTGCGGGGCAATAAACGTAATTGCCAACAAGCGTGGGCAATTTCAGGTCTGTCTACCTGATGCTGAAATTGAAGCCACCACCTGGAGTATCGCTGATACGGACCGCGTTGTGAATCAGCTTAAGAGAGCGATTTGTAGTATCACTTAGAAAGACCTGAAGCAGTTGACAGAGACATTCTCCATGTGCTTGTTCGAGTTTGAAGCTTGGTGGCAGGGTATCGGGGTTCTGGAGCTCCGGAAAACCGTCGAACAGTGTGTAATCCATTTCAGATATCCAAAGATGCAGCTAGTGAGCCATATATCAGAGTCAATTCGGCAAATAGGTTCCATTGACAATTTCGCCACCGATATTTCTGAATGGCAACATATCGGCAATGTGACAGAGGCATATCGATTGACCAACAAAGTCAATTACATTCAACAGATCCTCAAGCACAATGACCGGTGTACCGGTCTTGACTATATGGAGGAGACACTGTGATATCTTGCCCTTCAAGGCTGGTACAATATTGACTCTGCAAAAGTTTTCAACCTACTATCAGCTGCCGATAAACAGCGAAATACGCGCCAAGCCCATCTTTCACGCCTCCACCATTGTCAGAAAGAGTCATTTTTCCGCCCCATATCACAACAGGTACATCATTTGAGAGAAACGCATGTCCGCGGCGTGTGCAGATGTATCAAATTAACCTCACTCGGTGATGCATCAGTAGATATCGGAATTCCCAACTTTGGCCAGCTATTCCGTACACAACTGGAATATGGCTGGGGACATGAAGTTAGTGGACTGGTGCTCAGATATGATCAGAATGTACTCATAGACAGTGTATTTATTAAACTTCAGAATGGGCTGTTGTACTACCGTCATCCATTTCACTGCCCTACATCTGTTGAGCGTCTGGGACTTGATTGCAAGGTAGAATATATGGATGCCAACCAAGGGATCATGCCTGAATCTCATAACATCTGGGTCCAATATACAGACGGTGACCTCGATACCACCTTCCAAGGCCGAGTTCCTTCTTTTCCTGTATTATACTTCAGCTGGACTCCACCGAATCAGATCCTCCACTTTCAGGAGCGCCTGCCTGCCGGACAATCGATATTCACCTTCTTTAAGAGGTGCACGAAGACCCAACAATGGATATTCCATCCTCAACCTCAAGAATATGCAGTTGTGATTCCAACAAAGTACAAAGATCCCCATGGTTGGGCTGATTGTATTGACGGGTTCATCTGGGTTGTCAAACAGACTGATAAGATGCATATTGTACCTGTCGGAGCACTTGTTGGACCTACACAGTTGGTGCAAGAGAATATTGCTGCGTCAGATTGAATCGATAGCGTATGGCTTTTAAATAATCACGTCGATTTAGATACCTACTGGACTGTGTATTAAAGTTACAATGCCTGAATGAAGGTGTGCAGAAGATAGTTAATTGAATTGTACTATTTGATACAAACATGATAATGATCACTACCAGAGAGTATGGCTCCAGGGTCAAAGTGCACCGGAATACTCTCGTAGACGCGGCCAATACTCCCAATAGCTCTGAAATTTGCACATCCTAATAGTTTGATTTGGAATCATTTTGAAAACAGCAATACACTCTTCAGGACATTCCTGGACTCTGTTCCACAACTTCCGGAGTATTCAAGAGCACTGGTGAAGCAGTCTCGGAGTACCTGAGAGCACATCTCTTGGCATTCAGCCTATCTGGGAGCATCTGGGAGCATCTGGAAGGATCAGTGTGGCTGTTCACAGTTGCTGAGTTGTTTGGTTATGACTTCCAAACCATTTTACATTTTGCTGATGGAAGTTTAAATGGTTATGCTTGGATTCAATGGCTGGGGATTGCAAGCTCGCCTTACTCTGACAGTTATTTGCACACTTTGAAGCTGTCTTTTCTTAACGTGAGCTTTCAAGATTCTCTCTCTTCGAACTTCACTCTTGATGGAAATCAGTTCTCATAATGTATTTTCAGATGCGAGTTTTAGCGGCCCAAACATACAAGTTAGTCAGAATCGAGTTAAGTCGGCATTCAAAGCATTAAGAACTTATGCCTTATTGAGTAAGTACGATACATGGGTGAGCGGGAGTTGGTGGCCATCTTGCAGAGTCACTGAACAGAATCTGTCTTTTGAGATTCTCGCTCTGAGGCTCCAGCTCTTTTGACAGAGCCTGAACGTGCAGAAGCTATTGTAGGATTTCGAAGCATAGGTCCAAGCATACTACATAGTCGATATCGAGTTAAGTGGGTTACTAATTGGCTTGGTCTTTGCATTTATGGTTTAGTTGTACAGGGCTACCTTCCTCCAACGGACAAGTTGACATGGAGCTGAAAGTTCAAGGCATTTCAGCGACGGGCTTCATATCCCGATCAAGCATAGATTGATATATCAGCAGAGGCCAAGCGGGATGAGCTGCCTACACCGAAACGTGAAGTGTCTTGATAGATGACAATCTGTGTGCACTTCATCCACTGATTCAAAGTCAAAGAACACATGATGAGAATGGAGGAAACAAAAATATAGAGTGCACTGCAGACGGGGATACATGCACTTCGGTGGCGTATTTGTCGCTCTCGAGGCGTGCCTGGGCCGGAATGGTGCATCCATAATGAGTCGCAGCTTGTCAAAGTTGGCTTTATACCAATCCTAGAACATCATTCTGGACTGGATAGTAGATTTTAGTTGTGCCAGAACTTCAATCAGAGGCCAGGAAATACCCAGCTGGGAAAGCTGCAGCTTAACCATGAATACCTGAGCCGTGTCTCACATCAGCAAAATGTATTTTAGTCTCTGGAAGCCTCCAGAAGTGTCTGAGACGATGTGGAGTGAAAACTTGGATGGGTCCATTTCAGGAGAGTATCAGACTGTAGGAGGGCATGCCGGCCGGCCCTCGGAGTCACGGAGATCTATGTTGACTAGTACAGGAGTACCATGGGAGTGATTGTGATAAGTTTGGGAACTCCTCGGAGCGCCGGAGAGAACTTTGGGTGCACCTGGAAGTGCCTGGGAGTGCCTGCGACAAGTCTCGGAGCGCCGGCGACAAGTCTTGGAGCTTCTCGAATCACGGTAGAGCAGTCTGGGAACAACATCTTCTTTGGGAATGCTACAGGTGTGCCTGGGATGCTGCAGGTGCGCCTGGAATGCTGCAGGTGCGCCTGGAATGCAGCAGGTGCACCTGGAAATCATAGCTACTACTTATCATGCAACAATTGTTAAAATTCATATATTCAGATTGTATTCTCATCTATTCTTCTATGTATCAATCTATTTATGTCTCTATATAGTTACCCATCTACACACAATATATCTGGACTGGCTGCAGATAGTGGTTGAGAGCAATTTGAGGTGCGCCTGAAAATGATGATCGAGTGATCTCTGAGGTACACTCCGAGGCCGTGGTCGAGTGAGTTTGGAGATGCACTTGCCGGCAGTAATCGAGCTGATTTGGAGATTCACTTAGACACCGTGATCGAGTGAACTTTGGGATGCACTCCGAGATTTTCCTCGAGCGAGATGCACTAGGAGGCCATGATTCTGTGAAGCTGGCGGCCGTAATCGTGAGAGTTTGGAGATGCACTTGAAGACAGTGATCGAACAAGTTTGGAGATACACTTGGAGGCCATGATCATGCAAACTTGTACACTGTAGTGGAGCAAGTTTGGACGAGTACTTGGAGGCAGTCAATGGATGGTACGCCGGGTGCTGATACGCATTTCATCAGTTAGTTAACTCGCAACCGTGGGAATGTGACAATGTGACTTATCCTTTGAGCTGTCATGGAGAGCTGGCTGATGGCAGTCGATTGTGTAGGGAGGCACGCCGGAAGCTGAAGCTACATTCAGGGGTCAACTTGTAATCGTGAGAATGAAGGAAAGACAAACAATCTTGGGTGGATGCTGTACTCGGTGTATGCTTGTACTCAGTGTCAACTCATGATCATGACATGGAGAGATAGAGAGGGATGACTTAACTTTGTGTTCTGTGATGATGGTTGAGCTGTGGACGAGAAAGACAGAGATGGGGGATAAAGATGAGAAGGATATAGTGAATACCAGCGGATATGAGAAATCATGGGTACGACTTGCCTCATCAGGTTGCGAAGACCTTGTGTCGGTGTAAGTACACATCGGATCGGGACTCGTACCTGCTGTATTGAGGATGGTAAATTGACTAGCACACGAAATTCTCTTAAGTCCCAGTTTCTCATGATGATTTGTCCCATCTCCTCTCATCTCTCTCTTTCTCGTCCTTAACTCTACCATCACCTGAGAACATGAAGTTGAGTCATTCCACTCTATCTCTCCATGCCATGATCAAGAGTTAACACCGAGTACAGCATACAATGATTACTGCATACACCGCGTACTGCATCATGCCAACACCAACTGTCTCCCGCTCCCAGCCAGTCTCTCATCTGTTGGCAGACCATGTTGTACTCAATTCTCTACATTCCCACCATTACGAGTTAAGCAATGAATACAGTCTCAGCTCCCGTCGCGCCTTCCCTCCCGAACTACTGCCTCAAGATTGACTGCCTCCAGGTACTGCTCCAATCTCGCCCGATCATCGCCTCCAAGTGCATCTCTAAACTAGCTTGATCATAGCCTCCAGGTGTATCTCCCAACTCGCTCGATCACAGCCTCCGAGTGCATCTCCAAGCTTACTCCATGGTGTTGTGAAATGCTGCAGCTAGAATGCAAACATCCCATCATCAACACTCCGGCACACCTCGCATGGCATCCGAAGGGAATTCGTGAGACTGAGCACTTCTGGCTCGAGGAGCGTACAAAGAGAGTGAGAGGATATGAAGGGAAACCCACCATGATGAACAGCCCAAATTACTTCGATCTATGAAAGCTCGGCAAGAGTGCATGAGACCAAGTGTTGGGAAAAATAGTGTGTGTATTTTTCAGAATGAGACGATGTCTATCTGCACTGGGGTCATCCAAATATATACTTACTGTCAGTGAGTCGATCTCTGTTATCCCTGTATCTCCGTATGTATATATATACAGATACTTAGATAATACATGCCATATTATGATGTACCAAATCTTGTGACTGTAGCAAAGACAAATATGACAGACAAAATGCCTTGTGGTTGTGGAACGCTAAGAACCACTGGTGTGAGAATATGGCATCAAGTCTCCTGCAGAGCTTGTGCTGAGGTCTCAGCTGCTCTTGAAGTCTCCTGCGGACCTGTGCTGAGGTCTCAGCTGCTCTTGAAGTCTCCCACAGACCTGCGCAGAGGTCTCAAAAGCTCCAAAATTGGAATATTCTGATCATCAAATCTCGTAGCATCCTGAATGCACCTCCATAACTGCAGGTGCTCTCAGGAGCACCTGTGAATGCTTTTGCAGAGTCTGAGAGCACCTTGCAACAGTCCAGGGGGGGCTGGGAGCATCTGGAAGTACTTAGAAGCACTGGTGAGAGCTACCAGAGTGTCTGGGAGGTTTCCATATGGCTTCTGCACGGATTTACATTGTGCTGATGCAGTATCCGACACTCTGCAATCCGGATCTTGAGTCCGCACGAACTTCACTGATGTGCCAGCAAAAGCTGCAACTTTGCTACAAATAAGTGAGCCAATGTCTTATATTCTGACAGAAGTACTCAATATCGCCTAGATTTACTTTATTGCCAATGTGATTGGCAAAAATGCAGTGATCGATCGGTCATATGGATATGGACTCGAGCCTTTCCGGTGCACCTGAACGTCGATCAAATGCCATCACAAGCTGGGGGTTTGCCTCAAATAAGCGAGCCGTGTCGCATATTCTCACTGAAGTACTCAATATCGCCTAGAGTGTCTCGGTGCCAAATGGGATTGGCAAATGTGCTGTGCTGGAGCTGTCTTAACGCGACTCAAGACATATGCAGAGGATTCTCCAGCGCAACTGAATTTCGATCATATGCCAGCAAATGCTGCAGCATTGCTATGAATCTGCGAGCCGGTATCTCGTATTCTGACACAGCAACTCAATATCGCCTTGCCTGACATTATTGCCAAATGGAATTGGCAAATATGCAGGGCTTAATCTGTGGTCACGAGACTCATGACAGGTCCCGAGGATTCCCTGGTGTTCCTGAAAGTCGTTGAATTATGCGTTTTTCCATGTCTTTGACTTCGAAATTCATACATGGCCTCAGGCTTCCGATGCACCACAAATTCGCAATGGACAAATGATTTGAAGCCCATTGCTGTATCATGCTCAATATTCAACTTATGCCATTTATCGTAAGATAGGCCAGCCGGGAACGCATAATGTAGCTTATTAATTGACTTCATCCCATATTCGTCATTATTAATAATCAAGAACTCCAACGAAATCCTCTTCAATCAATTCAACCATCTGATCTTTGATTCGCTTCAAAAATGACTTAGAGAAAATATTTATCTATTCAGTATAGTGTGCCTTCCAAACAACCATTTTGACTATTTGCATCAGTTAAGATTATGTTGGGTGCCTGTCTAAAGAGGCGTACCTTGATGAATCGTCCTAACAATCTAACATGATGGTTCATCAGACTGCAATGTGTCTCCATTCTCTGTCAGCCACTTGGTATTGTCTTCACGAGACTCCAGAATCTGGTATATCATCGTTGTCGTGATGTTCGGTCGATTCATCAAGCCGTGCAGGACTCTCATTTGTGCAACTCCAGAGAGTTGATAGAGATCACTCGTGCGGTTATTATAACCACCAGGACCTGTATTCAGTAACCATGTGTGTGGTACTTGGTTTTGCCCTAGCCGGACAACTAGTGCAAATGCCTGCCGCTGCTCATTCAATACCCAGAACTTCTGAGTTATTACTTCATGGTTTGCTGCTGTAAGATTTAGGCCAGTCCCGCCCACTTTGGGTGTGGTTATGAATACAGAGGGATTTCGTGAATCCTGGAATTTGAGCTGCATTTCTGTGCGTTCATCATTGCCCATTTCCGCATACATGTGGAATATATCCACATTATCCGCAAAAAACTTCATTAGCCACAACCTCAAATGACGAACTTGGCCAGGAAGAGGACAGAATAGCACCGCCTTGTGTGGAGGAGGTGCACCAGGGAGTGCAATTTCATATTGGTCTTGTTCCGGAAGGAGTGCCTCTTTTGATTCAGCCTCCTGGTCAGGTTCGGCATACTCGGCAGGTTCATTGACAAGCATTGGCAGAAATGTTTCTCTCAGCCATCGGAAAATCGGAGAATCCACCCAAGTATCGAGTGGCCTTTCATCTTACCATTGTCCAGAAATGTCATTACGATCCTCTGTGTCTCCCAGCACTAACGAGACACATGCTAGCCGCCATCTATGAACCCTCCATGCTCCTGAAGCACCCCGTGAAGTGTATCTCTCCACAAGAGTCTCCAGTTCTGCTTGCTCGTCCTCAGTCCACTCCAAATCAATGAGGTGTGCATTCTCCTTCAGTATCTGAATGATTGTTTCTCCATTGGCTAGTTTCGATTCCGACCACCTCCTTACGGTTCATAGCTTTGCAATTTGTATCATCTGGTGCGCCGCAGCCTGTTGAGCTTCTTCGTTGTCAGTCCGGATAGCATGCATCAAACTCTTTACAGCCGAATACAACACCTCAGCACCATGCTTCTCCATTACAGTATCATCCTTTGGATCTTCAGGCGCACCTGAAAACAGCCACATCATCTGAAAACACCAGTCATAGAGTGAGTGGAATCCCGGTGTAGCAGTGGCTCGAAGTTTGAATCCAATTTTCGCATTCATCGCAATTTGCCAGCCCACACTTTTCTTAGTCTTGTACTGATGGGACTCATCAACAATCCCAAAACTCCATGCACAATAGGAGAGTTGGCCATTACATGATGGTTTCGCTCTGGATGTTAAGGTATCATACGACACGAGGTGGATATTCCATCGGTTTTCTGGCTCATCAATACTGGTGTTCAGATCATTGTGGGTGAGATTCGGATTTTGGGTGTGCAACAAGTTCACAAGTTTGAAATCGGTTCCATGTGTCATCTCCTTGATGACAATCTTGAACGTCTCTGCCACTCCGGGCATTGTTACGACCAGGATAGGTTCAAGGGCTGATACGAGTGCTGGATGCCTGTGAGGTGGTGTTGTCTGGATCTCCAACAGGCGGTGGGGCACAGAATTCAATCTCTCGAGCGGATACCACTCCCGCTCTTCACCGACAATGCCGGGAAAGTCGTTGTCCGCCAAAATCGCCCACTCTTCAAGGGTATTCCCCCATGAAATGGACAGTGGCAACCCCATTACAACTTTCTCAGTCACCAATTTGCAAAGCATTGCCGCTGCAACAGAGGTGAAAGTCATTCCAAGACCCATTTCATCTGCCACCAGTGTTCCTGGCATATCAGTATCCCAAGCCCATCACCTCACGATGAACCAGATGGCCCAAACCTGGTGAACCAGAATCTTAGTTCCAGGCAGGCCTGGAATTGAATACTTCTGGCCTGGAACCCGGTCATCTGTTGATTGACGAATAGGATGGGCATTCAGTAGCCTGACTGCCTCATCAAGACACTCGTGTTCACATTCGTTGTTGATTGTACTGAGATCTGTATTCAATACTGAGCCTGTATTTGCTGGATCGATGACCTCCTCACCATCCTCCACTTACTCCTGAACCTCCCTTGCACCTTTGTCTGTGTTCTTTTCATCCTCAATGATCTCTTTCAGTTGCTCCGATATAAGCTGGGCAGATGGGCTCATATTCCGGCGCTCCTGAAATTCATCGTGATGTTTGGTATTTCACAGACAAGAAACCATTGGAACGAATATCTATGGATGCAATACAATCAATTCTATTCTTTCAATCAGAACTTATATTAATACAAGTATCATTCTCTTGCCCACCATCCTCCTCTCCCTCCTCTCTTCCACCCTCTTCAGAACCTTCCAAAGTCTATGTATAATGATTAGCAGTTGTGCACATCTAGCCTTAACATGGCTAGCAGGGATTACCTATGTCAGTCTAATTACTTGCTCAGCAATCTCCTTCTCTGTTGCTCTCTTAATTTCGACCAAAAATATTTTCAGATTGGGTCCAAGTTTCAACTTGAAAGCCTTTGAAAGGCAACAGGTGTATGAAATCTGGCCATATATGGGGTCCATTATCATTTGCCCATGTGCATAGAATCCCATATGCTCTTCTTCCAATTCGTCCTGCTCCAAGGTGCACTTGAACATCGATGTCATAATGTATGGCTCTTTCGGGCCTCTGTTTTTGTCGATGAAATCAATCTGCTCCTCCCGGTGCCTCACATCTGTATACGAGGCTTGGAGTTGTTTGGGGGCTAGAACCATATCCTGGCCATTCGACACCCAGCTAATCAGAACCATGAACGTTGTAATTGGCAACTCGGGGAGGTTACATCTCACCCAAATCCGTCGCTGGTCGCTTATTGCCTCGCCTTCCTTTTTTCCTCGGCTCCCGAATTTCACTTGCACATTTCTTCAAAAACATCTCCACCCACTGCTGGCAAATCCACTCAGCATTATCGAAATTATCCAGCGGCAGCCAGACTTCAAATGTCTCCAAAAAATCTGCAACCACCGTCGCCCAGTACAGGGGTCCATCTCGAACCTGTTTCAGATGGTTCTGCCCCCGGATTATGGACCGATGCTTCTTCTCCAAGAACCCAGCAACTCATACTTTCTTCCACTTGGTAAACGCACTATAGTTGGCCTGCCCCATCCGTTTGGCAAATTGCGTCAAGGAGAATGCTGTTTGCTTTAGGCTGACTATCGATTTTCCTTCTGCACTGCCCAAGTCTAGTGTTAGCAACGGGTCCGGGTAACCCGCCAGCGGTCCGGGTTTGGACCGCAAAAACGGGTCGGTTCGGTTCCAGAACCGGCCAAAAACCCGACCCGCAGACTCTTGGTGGGTCAAACCCGGACCCGTACCCGTCAACCCGCGGGTTTCTCCGGATTTGGCTAGACCCGTCGGGTCCAATCTCCGGTTCTGCGTTTCAGGTTTCACATTTATGGTCGCATTCAGATATGCGACTGTTAACCGTAAAATATTGACCATGGTACGTCACGGTTCGTTTTCGACGTATTAGCCGCCTTGATGTGCAAAACAAGAATACTCAAGCG
>Ga0307512_10004535_pt1 | contig 15183 bp, 19 predicted proteins | sample 14_EM_MG_FD_200267 | JGI IMG/M metagenome (GOLD analysis project Ga0307512, IMG submission 200267) | Populus trichocarpa ectomycorrhiza microbial communities from riparian zone in the Pacific Northwest, United States - 14_EM | ecosystem: Host-associated > Plants > Roots > Unclassified | place... | reverse complement strand
TTGTGAACGATTGCCCACACTTGTTCAGTCGGCCGTCTCCGAAGATAGGGCTGAAACAACAAAGTGCTTTGCCTTTGGCGGGAACCGAACCAAAGATCGACGGTTATGAAGGTATGCCTGTATGGGAGAATCTGCATCGGAACGAGTCTGATTTTACGCACGTTTAGGATTACCTGAATAACCCCACAGCGACAAAAGAGTCAATCACGACCGACAGGTGGTACAAGATTGGAGACGTCTTTACTCGCAATGCTGAGGGATTTTATGTCGTCGTGGATTGAATTAAGGAATTGCTCAAGTATAAGGTATACCTCCCCTAACTTCCCTTCACAATTCGAGCCCTTGATACGCTAACATTTTCTGCTCAGGACTTTCAAGGTACACTCGCATATTCCGAGGATGCAGATCTACCCTAACTCACCGATGTTACTTTTCAGTTTCCCCGGTAGAAGTCACCGAATTATGTATAATCTCCAACCGCACATTTGTAATCACAAGTTTTGGTGTCGTCATGCCAGGGCTTGAAATTCCCTTATGATTGTACGAAGGGCCTCAGATAACCTCGATGAACGTGATTCGATTGGGATGGATATACACCTCTAATACTACACACAATTCCATTGCCTCGGAATCAGCTATTCCAAGGGGACACAAATACAGAATATGGAATACGGTAGATACGGAGACTGTCATGTCCGGGAAACCAGTGCCGAACTTGGGAGTTCCGCCCTCCAGACTAGGAGGGTCAGGTTTGACGGAGCCCTCGTGCAGGTGAGGCCGCCGTCCCGGATCTCAATTCTCTTACTTGAGTAAAGAGAGCTGAATACCGTCCGCAGCGGGGGGGATGTAGAGATCTGTATCCGTCGGCTGCCCAATTGGAAGCTCCGCAGTCGCGTAAAGCCGTTGCGAAGTAGCGACCTTCTTCAAAGACATGATCATCCGACTGACCATCATCGGAACAAACCTGTCGAGACCCAAATTGGTCAGCCATCCGTGGGTTATTGTGCGAGTAGAGATGATCTCACGCCGCGTTTCCCCTGTCAACGCGAAATAAAGGAGGGTAATCAGTACGTCAAGACCCATCCTAGCTGCGCGCATGAGGACCGCTTACACCACAGGTATGGATCGTATCCCCGGCTAAGAAAGTAGATCCAACAGTCAGCATGCGTCAAACTAGAGCACCGGTATAGAGAATCTCACCCTCGTCGCAATATACATAACCACGGCCAAGAAATGAGATGTGGTTATAACCACGAAATATATCTCCGCGTCCCTAGTGACTGTGTCGAGAATGCTCGACCCATTCATCCCGCGATACTTTGATTTAAAGACTTGGGCCTGGATGATGACGAGAGCAAAAACCACGATGTCTGTGGGAACGGCCAGGTGGGTTCAATGCAAGGAATGGAAGGATTAAAAAGAGCAAAGAAATGCCTACCAAAGAAAAGAGAGAGAGACATTTGAATGATCGTGAAAGCCTTTTCGATATCGGCAAGACATAGCCGATACGAATCCAGGGGAATCGAGGGTAGCTGGACCGCTGAAAACAATTCCCTTAGCCCCGGGGGCTCGAGTGAATGTGGTAGGGCGGGAACATTTACCTGGCTTCAGAATAGCCCAAATGAACATGTAAGCCCCGACGCCGAACTGTGCGACGGAAATCGAATATAAGGTGCCCGCGACCCATTTGCTCTTCCTCGTTATCGCATAAGTTCTGTCAGGGAAAGAGTAAGCAAGCCTATTCAAGTTAGCGAAGAAACATCGAACCTTTGGGTCAAGAAAATTTGGGCAAACGCGGAAATGAACGTGAAGTACATGACTTCAATGAACGCGGTCCTATCACACCTGTGATACCAGGGTCAACCACGTAAACTCAGAATCCGTCGGTAAGAGTTCCACACATACATCTGCCCATGGTCATCAACGTCCTGGAAGCAGGTAGATACGAACCGAACATACCTCGTATGTGTATCCCGGATAAAATTGCGCTGTAGTTGAGGACAATAATGTTTGCACGTATCGGATAGCGCGAGTTAATCGAATATCACTTACCGGTAAGTACCCACATATGGAACATTAGTGGAAGATATCTGCTCTAAACTACGGTCAGACCGATACGATGTCAATACTGAAGGACACTCACGAATGCGAATAGTACTAATACTGAGATATCATTGGTTAGGACACCCCAAAAAATTGCGAAGGCTCGCGCACTGAGAAAGCTCTCCGTCTTCCATGCATAACGGATCTATACAAGGTGGTTAGGCTCCTTTCTGCATCGTTGTCATGGTGAAATTCCGCTACCTCGTCTTTGAGTGTCAGGAGGTAGTCATAGATCAAGAGTGCAGTCACGCTGACCGTATATAGCTGGATTTTGAACGTTTAGCGAACCAGTAAGATGGGACCATTGCGCAGCGTTATGTTTACCTTGAAGGAGGTCCTGGTCCGATAACGAATCGCTTCGCTCATCGCAACTAGGGTGACTGTAATGGAGGTACTCACAAGTCATGGCCGAGTTGAATGAGCTCCGCAAGTTCAGTTTCGGAGGACATAGCGAAAGAGCGACTTTGGGAAATATTTCACCCTCCTGTGCATGCGCTCCTGAATCGTGTGGGCGGCGGGACTGGGGTAGCAACTTGAACACGGGTAGATATGAACCCTCTTCATATATGATGGGGTCATGGGGATTGTGTGAGAACCATCACATCAGGAGGCACACTTTAGACAACAGAATAGCATTCAAACACTCGTCCCAATACGCCCCGGGCGTGGCGCTGATTTGATCGAAGGAAACATCCAAAAGGAGGAGGAAAGCAAGGCGTTCCCATGGTTCTGATTGGCTGAAATGGGGTCAGACAACCCGGTATCAGTAGCTAGTCGCATCATCGTTCATGCCCTCGGACCCATCTTGAACCTTCTCTGCTCTCGTACTGTGAGGGCCCTGGACGCGGTTATGCGATGGCCCATCGGCAAGGTTACCCACCGGTACGCATCACCAACCTTTCCGATGCTGAGTAACTGTGGTACTCGAATGAAAATCGACTTCGTCCAATGTGCCAATGACCAACCCGACTAAATGGGTGACCGGTGACTACCCGTAGGGCGAGATATATATGCGTCGTCTATCTGCCGTAAAAGGTACTAGTCGTGAGAATCCGTAGTCGACCCGACCCCTGGGCCTCGGCCACAGCGCTGAGGGCTTGAGCGTTTATTCGTGGACATATGTGCATGCTTGTAGCCTTAGAGACAGAGTAAGCAGAGTGTAGTGGATTGTGTGAAGCTAGTCCCAAAGCCAGTCCCGATATGTTCGTGAAGACCCGGTCCTCAGCTTTCTCGACGAGCATATGACGCAGCAGACGCGGGAAAAACAAAAAACAGATCAAACTTCTCCGACCCGGAACCTCACCACAACACCACCGACCGCCACCGCGAAACGGGAAAATCGCATCCGAGCACCATGCCTCCAATGACTCTCAAGGGTATCGTCACTAAGGTTGGCGTGATGAGGAAGACGGCTACTGTGACCGTCTCAAGATGGGTGATTCACAAGCAGACGGGCAAGGTACGTACAACTTTGTGCACAGCCCCCGCATTTCTAACCAAGGTTACTTACAGCGAATTGAGAGGAGCAAGAAGTACCTAACCCATGACGAGAATGCTAGTGCGTCGTACTTTCAACCTCCAAGCAGAAATTCTGACACGCCTGGCGCAGCCCTTCGGATTAACGACGAAGTCATAATCCGGAACTGTCCTCCGATATCCGCTCGGAAACGTTTCACTCTGGATCAGATTCTTCGCAGTCCGGAGACTCAGCACGAACTCATGCATAAGAATTTTGCGGCCGCCTCTCAGTCACTTGCAAGTTGAGACGGACGGAATGAGGTCTGTGAGGTGTGTCTTCAAAATATAAAATACTCTCGTGAGGCAATTCGTGACGTGCCCGTAGGTTTTGTACCCCACGCGTGCCTCCTTGAGTGCGTGGTGGAAACCTATTCTAATTGAGTCTAGTGGTGCAACCTCCTCGATTTGCACTTGGTCGATGGATCCCCGCACTCGAACAAAAGTACGAGGCATAATCAATGCATAATAATTGGTTAAGGAGTGTCTCGTGAACGGCGATTAGTTATTCAATGTAGGTACCCATAATCGAGCAATAGAGTCCTTGGTGATGGTGTGTTCACTGTTCACCGTCGGATTTTACCAAACTTCAACACCTCAACACCCCTACCCTCGCGACCCAACTCCTTGGAAATGCCCAGGACGTCGTCGTCGCTAATACCCTCCAACCTTTTCAATTCCCTGCGAATATACGCGACGATATCCACCATGAGCTCGGGGTATGTAACATATTTGTCGAGCTGATCCTTCGGATAGTCAGCAACACCGGAGTTGTCGTCCTTCGCCTCTTCAGACTCAAAGCCCCGCTCCAAGAGCTTGAGCCTGGCTGCGGATATCTTCCCACCAGTGAGTGGGTTGATTGACCGCCGGAAACTTGGTGAGATATTGTAGGGAATACCCCGAGCGCCCCGAGCACCAAGCAGATTTCTCCACACAGCTCCGGCCATCTCTGTATCACCCATAGCAAGGCCAAGGTCAAGGGCCATTCCAAGACCAGCCCACTGTTCTTTCATGATCTGCATCTGTTGTTTGACGAGCCTGTCGGGTGCCCGGCCACGTTTCTTGTTAGGAGGGGTGGAGGCAGAGTCTGAGGTAGATGGGGGTGCATAAAAGTCTGTTTGGGATGGGGTTTCGGGGTCGATGGGTTGGAGAACAGCCCTGATTCGATCTTCGACATCCAAAAAGAAGTGGTCGATCAAGCCTTGGATGTGATTTGTACCGTGAGGCTGTGGGAGTGCACGTAACCGGACGGTCAGGAGCCAAATGTGGAGGTTGGTTATAGTGAACCAAGATTGGAATGTTGGGGGCAAATCACAAGCTGAGATGTCCCGGTGTTAGTCTTCGGGGGAACAAACCACATACCAACGGGAGGTACTCACCTTGCCAGAAGACACGATCCTCGGAAGCCTTGATGGCACACACTTGCTCGTACATTGCCAGAGTCCTGCGGCCGGCCACCTGTTTCGTGCTTCCATAACCCATAGCCCGGGCAATGGCCCGGACGATTTTGAAAGCAATGGGGTTCGCTCGAATTTTTTGCACAACCCGAGACTGTTCCGGTTCCGCCTTTTCATACCGGTACTGTTTTGACGAGGGGGCGAGTTGCGGAGTCTCAGGAGGAGGAACGGTAGCAAAACGACGGAGCTGCCGAGCTCCGGAAGCTACCCGGTAAGCAGCGACGAGGTGCTTTTGGGTCAACCGTTGGCCGTACATTTTGGAGGAGGGTGAGTGGTCGGGATCGGATTCGGCAGACGCGCCACGGCAAAGACGCGTCAAGCCGAAAAATCTTCCGCCACGTCCGGAATCGAACTCTTGACCAAGCAGTCGCGAGTTAACCGTTGGACCGCGAGGAATTGGATCCATGGTCAATAAGATCGGCTTTCCGCCAATCCTTTGACCTTCGACCATATGGCTTCCCCAGAAACAACCCCGATCTTGCTCGCACTCCCGTCTTTTACGCCTTCGCTGGCCCTCGAGGTATTTATCCCGCCACCAACCCAACCCATATTCTACTGACCTATTTCACCAGGTTCTCCCGTATGGATTGACCATCCATAGGTTTTTCGTTCAGGCTGACGGCCGAGTACGCCATATATCTCCACTTGTCACCTCCCCGTTGATCCCGACAGTAGCTTTGTTCCAGACTCATGACCTCGTTATTGGACCCGAGTCGCCACATTCACACAAGCTTATCAAATATACCAACACTATCATCGGCCGATATACCAACAGACTGCCCGTGAAGGAGCTTTTAGTTTCTTCCTCACGTTCTCCAGAGATTCAAGCACCCTTCACCCCTCTGCCCAACGAAACACCGGATGTTTCGTTACATGGCGGCCAGGTCGGATTTGACGAGCAACCCTGGGAGCCGATCCCCGTCCCCCCAAACCCTGGCGAGGTTGAATTGTTCAGTGACAAGGAACTCAACACGATAACGTCAGAGGTAGCCACCGCCGCCATTTTCAAATACATCAGCGAGGACGGCGAGCAAGGATATCCAGGAAAGCTTCGAGTAGAGGCCCTCATTGGCCTACTCCAACCTGACTCATCGCATACCTTTAACTCGGGGGAACTGAACCTCGGCAGTGTCCTCATCATCTACCGTGCCAAGCTTCTAGAAGAAGGCAAAGTTACCCCAATCAATCTCACTCAGGTGCGTTCAATTTTCCCGGACACGTTCAGTCGAATGAACTGGGAGTCGCTGTAGCACGCAGGGTACAACTTGGACGCCTCGGTTGATCAGAAGGCGGTCCCAATTCATGATCACAAGCTCACAATCAAAGGAAATAAAACCGTCGAGGTTCATCCAGACATGCTCTCCGCTGGCCGGCTCATATCACACGACTCGAGTTCTCCATACCATTTCCTAAATCATACTACAATCGGATCTCGATATCCCGAGAAAGGCTACGACAATTTCTTTGTATTCGATCAAACAGGCGAGCAGGTACAATTACATCACCTCGTTTTCCAGACTTCTCTCCGTTGATAGTATTTAACATTGCAGATCCCGAAGATTTTCAAGGTGGCCGAACTCCCCGATACTGATTTGGTCCATGAGATCATCAAGTCAGTCCCGAGTGAGCCGACCGAACCCAAAGTCATCCTTGAAGGATCACAGAGTGGCATCAGATTGGGCTTTGTTACTAATCGTAAGATGCCCCAAGTTTATGCCATCGCCAATCCCCGAGCTTACCGAGTAATAGAATCGGGAGTTCAATACTACTCCAACTCGTTATCCGATGGATCTGGATTCAAAAAGAAGATTCACGGGGGTGACGGACGTGACGAAGAGAAACCTGGCGGTGGCTATGACAAGGGGTGTGCCGCATTTCTCGAGTTCCACGAAGTAAGTCAAGTCCACGCGACTGGAAAAAGCACCTCATTGACATCTCACACCACCCAACCAGCCGTACCCCTCGTTCCTGTACCCTGATATCTCGCCATCGGGTCATGATACGTTACTTACATCTGGGGAAATCTACAACAATTATCTGAAGATTGATGTCGGATATACGCCACGGCCGCCAGAGTCATCGTGAGGCTATATGGCATAGGCTTCGTATGTAACATCATGTACTCATAAATATTTGCTGTTCCTTGTTCTTGATCAACTTCAATCGAGGGAAGCCATCTATTGATCTGGAGTAGATGGCCGAAGACGCCGGGCAGAAGAAGCGAAGAGGGCTTTTCCGCTTTAACCGTCGGCCAATTGAACTGAAGAGAGGGGTTTGCTGGGATCGTGCCCGAGATGGCAGAGATGGCCGAGTGCATTCTTGGTTGCCAAAAGCACCCGTTGCCGTTGTTTCTCGACTGTATAATACAAATTGGGATGATTAAAATCCATCCTCCCCCTCCCTCCCGACTTCTATATCATCTCGTAACCATGGCCATCCCAACGTTCATTTCACGGTACCCTGGGGTATCGTGGCTTTTATTCAGCTTGCCAAGGATCGTCGCACCAGCATTCCTCGTCTACACCTTCATCTCATCATCTCTCGGGCTTTTTGTGGGTTGGGACTCCCTCGACGGTTTAAGGTGGAAAGTCGCGGTGGCATCAGCGCTAACTTTTCCTTTGGCGTTTCTCTGTTCGATCACCTGGAGCAGGCTGAAGACCGCGTATCGGGCGAGAAGGCTCGGCGCGATCACTCCCTCAGTCATTGCTGGAAAGCTGCCCGGTAGCTTTGACCTTGTCTGGCTGACTGCGAAGACCAGGTTTACTGCTTATCCAGGTGAGCAAACTCTTGCCGGTGTCACGTCACGCGCAAGGCGGCTGTTGCATTATCTGTTTGTCGCACCGTCGTCACCCGCCATCGGTTTTGATATTATCGCCTACTCATCAACTTGCGTTCGACATGGTATAGGCGACCGTATTGACCAATGGCTGAGAGAAAACAACAACACGATAATCTTTCGGATTCTTTTCGAGGACCGAGTAAGTAGCAACCGGTAAACTCGAGGGTTTACATGTCATCACACCGGACTAACGGATTATTGCAGATCTTTACCACTGAGCCGGCATACATCAAGGTATGTCTTTCCCCTTCTTTCCGTTCACTTTTGAGCGCGTTCCGGCGTGGTTGTTATGTATGTTTCAGTTGTTCGGAAGTTGACTGCTTTGCCCCTTTCTTTTCGTCATGGCAGTTGATGTTGGCGACAGACTTTGAGAAGTTCGGGAAAGGTTTACCTTAGTCCATCGTCGTGTGCTGAAGTGACGCTAAAGATGTTCATAGGAGAGAGGTTTCATGGGCTTATGGGCCCTCTTCTTGGTCATGGCATCTTCAACATGGATGGTGCCCCGTGGAAGTTTCACCGTTCGATGTCCCGTCCGTTCTTCGCGAAGGAGAAGATCCAACACTTTCAGATATTCGACCGACACGCAAACGATGCGGTCGGTCAGATCAGAGATCGGCTTAGAGAAGGTGTTCCCATAGATATCCAGGTTCGTTCGTCATCCTGCACCTGCGTGGCACTTGGAGGGACCTTACAGTGAACATGGAATAGGACGTTGTCTCTAGGTACTCTTTGGATTGCGCGACCGAGTTCCTGTTTGGCACGGATGTTTGCTCGCTCTCCGCAGGTCCGAGATATCCACCAGGCCATCCATTTAGTGCACAGGCGGAATTGCATCCGTCGAATCTATTTGCGAGAGCGTTCCGCGGGGCTCAGGAGGCCGTAGCACGGAGGTTTCATTATAGTTCCTTCTGGCCACTCATCGAGTTTTGGCAGAATGAGGTGGACACTAGGATGGGTGTCATCGGCAACTTCGTCGATCCCATTATCTCTGCAGCTTTGCAGAAAAAGAGGGAGGAGAAGCTCTCGCCTGATATCGAAGATGAAGATACTCTGTTGCAATATCTCGTCAGGCAAACGAGCGGTATGTCGCCGAGCTTGGAAGCCAGCACACCAGACTAATGGAGTTACAGACCACAAATTCATCAAGGACGAGACGATTAATATCATGATTGCCGGACGGGACACGGTAGGAATAACCTCCTACCAAGCTACTGACCGGAGGCTAACCGCGTGTCGTAGACGGCATCGACTCTGACCTTCGCCGTCGCAATGCTTGCGGACAATCCCCACGTACTCCACCGCTTGCGAGAAGAGATTTTTAGTGTGTTAGGAACAGACCAGACGCCCAAATGTGAACATGTTAGGGAGATGAAGTACCTGAGAGCGGTAATCAATGGTAAGACTTTTCAAAATTTGCCGTGTAGGTCTAAGGTTGACCGATGTTTCTGAGCTGTTAGAAACCCTGCGATTATACCCCCCTGTGTGAGGCGACTCCGTTCGGGTTGTCGCGATAAAGCAACTGACTGGATTTGTGCAGACCGTTTAATGCCCGATGCGCCATGGAAGAGATGGTTTGGCCATCTCCGACCGGAGGACAACCTATTTACATCCCTAAAGGGAGCTCGTGAGTCGTTTCCATTGTATCGCCAGTGATACGTCTGACCCAGTTCCTAGATGTATATACTCGATATTCCTCATGCATAGGCGTGAAGACCTCTGGGGTCCTGACGGTCAGTTTTGGCTTAGCTCATTCATGGCAAGCTATTTTCTGAACCATTAAATACCATCTCCTACAGCCCTCGTATTTGACCCGGACCGGTTCCTCGATGACCGGTTAAGGAAGTATCTCCTGCCGAATCCGTTTATATTTCTCCCCTTCAATGCTGGACCGAGGATATGTCTCGGACAGCAGGTAAACCCCCCTCGAAGCTGACCAATCATCGCGCCGTGCTGATCCTAAAACAATTTTACAGTTTGCATACAACGAAGTGTCCCTATTCCTCATCCGGTTATTGCAGATGTTCTCCGGCATTAGTTTTGCTCCTGATGCAGACCCTCATTCGTTACCTCCCACGTGCTGGGCCACCGGAGAGGCCAGGCGGCCAATCGAGAGGGTGTGGCTCAAGACTCATCTCACTCTGTATGCGAACGTGAGTTTGGTCCTCCGAGGATTACTACACCTTTTTGCTTACGCAACACACCAGAACGGGTCCTGGTTTAGGATGACAGAGGCGGAGAATGATGTTGTGGATGGACAATAGCAATTCAGCCAATGAGTGACTGTCCGTAAGGCTGTAAAATGTGTACACGAGTATACATGAATTTATAAGGGAACTGTCGGGACCCCGTCTATCGTGCCGGGTCGTGGACATCGTCTCCAAACCATTCATCTAGAATCGCGGCGCTAGGGCCATTTGGCTCGAAAACAGGACAACCGTCCAAATCAAGGTGGTCGGGAAGGATTTCCACCCTTACGGACAGTCACTCAATAATCTTATGGAGGCGATCTTTCGAGCCAATAGAACAGATTATCAGATACGACACCGTATTTCTGGATACATAACATCGTCATTGGCATCTGCGATAAGTCGGACAAGCATTTACGAGAACCATCCCTTGGGCTTGTGTTCTTCTGGTTCACTGACCTCTCCGTCTCTCTTCTTCCGAAGGTTTTCGAGAATCTCATTGACGCCGTCGACGCCACCCACCGAGGCTTTTCCGCCGGTCCAGTCGACTACGACAGGCCACTTGAACGCATCGAGATCACGCTTCGCTTGGGAGAGGACTTGGTCAGCAGTTGCAGGTGAGCTTCCTGTAACAAAACTCGCTAGACCCCCATGGGGTAGGTAGGACTCGATCGTCCGGAGCTGGTCCTTGGTAGGAAGACCTGTGATGATTTCAAGATTGAACTTGAGTGGACCTTTGGATTGACCCGGGGGATATGAGCTGCTAGCGGCAGACCGAAGGAGTTCGAGTGCTCGATCGGAGTTGGCCACTCCCTCACGATGACTAGGACGCGTGAATAAGGATGCGAGAGAATTTTCGTCGTGCCTACAAGATGGATAGTTGAGGCTAAGAGGGATTATCCCGAATTAGTGGTCCCCGTGAAGGAATACAGAGGAGTCACGTACGATTGTGCGTTTGAAGGCTGAGAACATTACTCGATGGACGTCGACGACGAAATACGAGCGTGGGGAACCGATCACCGACTACCACTAAAGGTCGAGTACGACGACCGCTGGCTGGGATGATTTCTCGGCAAAAGCGGAAGTCGCAGTTGCGGTCTCTCGTGATTTGGAGATATACGGCAGTTAACGAAATGGTACGTGGGCTCGCAGCTGATGGGGAAGATTGAGAATGAGTGGGCATGTGATTGCAACAACTTCATTCAAGATAAGGTCAGAATTGTTCGAAAACACGAGGAAAGTCTATGGTAAGCTTGGTGGAAATGTCTGCGGTGTATTCGCCTGGATAAACAAAAAAAATAGAAAACCAGGAAAAAAAGAGCATCCGAGTACGAGCGGAGAGGAGCAGCGTGGACGGCATTGGCCGAACGACCGGGTCTTGTAATCTTGCCTCTGCTCCCACCAGGACGCAACTCAACGCCTACTTATACCCTCGACAACTAAACGACGGTCAACGGATATACCAGCTAGGGCGGGATCAGTTTTCACAAGGAGACTTTGTCACTGTCCGGATTTTCTTGCCTTATCTCTATCAACTCCGCCAAGTCACAGCTATCTGCTGCTAACGTTATCAGCCCATTCCGTTGGAGAGATATAGAGGTTGATACCACATCCAGAAAATGTCTCACGCCGGATCTTACTCGTCCTCTCACTCTCCCTCCGTCATGACTGAAGACGAAGAAGATTGGGAAGACTACGTCAAGGGAGGGTACCATCCGGTACAAATCGGCGATGCTTTCTCCGATGGCCGCTACGTCGTCGTTAGAAAACTCGGCTGGGGGCATTTCTCTACTGTATGGCTTGCAAAGGACACCAAGTGAGTACCGTTTTTCCGCCCCGATCCAAAGATTCGTTGTTCACCCTTCCGAAAGGATGAATCGTCATGTCGCTTTGAAGATCGTAAAGTCTGCTCCTAGATACACCGAGACTGCAATCGACGAGATCAAGCTACTCCAGAGACTGATCACCTCATCCACTCCTCCCGTTGCACCTTCCCCGTCAAATCCGAATCCCCCTCCATCCCCCTCACATACTCATCCAGGCCGATCACATGTAATCTCCTTCCTTGATCATTTCCGGCACAAGGGACCCAACGGTACCCACGTTTGCATGGTGTTCGAAGTGCTTGGAGAAAACCTTCTCGGATTGATTAAGCGGCATCAGAACAAGGGTGTGCCCATGACCATCTGCAAGCAAATTGCGAAACAGATTTTGTTGGGTCTCGATTATATGCACCGGTGTTGTGGTGTCATTCACACCGGTCAGTTTCACTTTGTAGAGCTTCACCGCCGGAATCTCCGTTGACTCACCACCTAGATCTCAAACCGGAAAACGTGCTCATCGCGATCGACAATGTTGAGGCTCTCATCGAAGCGGAGCTGGCTGCAAACGCCGCGAGTCCCGCCCCGCCCACGCGGTTTGTTGGCGTCCCCCCCTCAAAGGGCAGAGGAGGCAACCAAACACCTCGTTCCGAATCCATCTACATCTCCAAACCGCTCCCTTCCCCATCCTCTTCCTTCAATTCAACGACAGCACTTGATAAGTGGTCCTTCGCAATGAGCAAGATCGACAACGGGCAGAGCACGAGTAAATCTGTACCGCAAAGTGAAAAGGATAGGTCGGGTTCTACCGATGCGGCTACCAAGGGCTTGTCCAATGTCTCGCTCGATATGTCACCCCCGCCGATCGGTGACAAGAAGAGTAATCCTCCCACCTCAACCGTCGGCCCCTCCCTACTGTCGCAGCAAGCACCTCGGAACCAGTCACTAGACGCTCAGGAAGATTCTCCAGACCCCGATGCCCCTTCACGCGCCTCAAGTAACCTTGAAATGGTACCCGATTCACCGAGTGTCTCCATGTTGAACAACCTGTTAGAAGAGAAAATTACCGTCAAGATCGCCGACCTGGGAAACGGTACGGCATTCCTCCGTCACGCGCCCTATCTCGCAATCTGAGTACAGGCAAAACTATTGACCCCTGTAGCCACGTGGACGGAGCATCACTTCACAGATGACATCCAGACTCGCCAATACCGTTGTCCAGAGGTTATCTTGGGAGCCAAGTGGGGACCAAGCGCGGATATTTGGAGTGTAACATGTGTGGTCAGTGTACACTGGCTTTGGCGGTGTTCTTCGATTCACGCGATCGCTAGGTGTTCGAGTTGCTGACAGGCGGAGATTATCTTTTCGATCCTGCGTCGGGCTCTCGATATAGCAAAGATGACGACCACATCGCTCAAATCATAGAGTTAGTGGGCGATTTCCCTAAGAGTCTTGCATTCTCCGGAAAGTACAGTCCAGATTTTTTCAACCGGAAAGGTACGTCGACTGCCTGGCCGTCAGTTTACTCTGGAGTGTCATTGATGATTTACTCTTCAGGTGAACTCCGGCATATCCAGAAGCTTCGATTTTGGCCTCTGTCGTCCGTCTTGCACGAGAAGTACCTACTTCCAAAAGAAGAGGCTGATCTGATAGCATCGTTCCTGGGTCCCATGCTTCGGTTACATCCAGACAAACGGGTAAAGGCAGGTGAGATGACACACCACGCTTGGTTAGACGGAATAGTCGTACAGGGCGAACTGGATGTGATACGAAGAGCCGAAGAGGAGGAACAGAAGAAGAAGAATGAGGTCCCAGAACCAGAAGACGCGGACGAATTACCTCAGCCGACAGATGACGACGAGAATGATGCGATGAAGCCTGTAGACGAGAACGGTGGGACGGGAGAACCTTCGGGACCCAAGCAGGTGGCAAACGCGAACTTGAAGGAGAATGCACCCGCGGCAACAAATTCTCATCCGCCAGTAACATTACATCAACCTAGACCTCCCCCCCTGAAACGCTCAAGTTAATTGTTCTATCCCCTCTTCTCGCAAGTCATATACTGTTATCGTTGTTTCTTCTTTTTCTTGGTGTTTTTTCCTTCCTTCTCGGCATCGCCAGCTTTGTGGGCTTGCCGAACTTTCCTGCGGTACTACATTTAACTGTAAGCTGACTGGTATCACCGCTATATCCACTACATACTCGTGCATTGTATGCATTACTGTACAAGCCCCTGGCGCTTATATATCCAGGCGTGATGACGACATGTCCAGGTGGACATCCCTTGGGCGCGTACGGTCCGTTCTTGCCAGAACGAGAGAAGGGACGATCGGTGCAACTTTCCCATCTTCCCTGCTAAGGAGAACAATGGGGTCTCCAAGCATCTGACCACGGAGTCCCTCTGCATTACCAAGGCGTTACGTATTTTTCCCTCTGAAGGGCACTCATCATCGACGCTGGATTACGTTGTGGTGACGACCGTGAGGGACTCGGAGGCTGGCCTGCCGTTTTACACGCGTTCTCCACCGAATGGCCGATACACACCCTAAGTCATTCGCCTCGAGGCGTTTGCAAAGGCTGTGACAGATCCCGAACACGATTTGAGATAAATGACGAAGACCACGCTTTTTCCACGCGATTCCTCCTTCGCGGCTGGGTCCTACTGTCCTCATTGGAGCAAGCTCTGCGCCTCTCCTACACTCCGAGTGCTTGAGCCGAAAATGGGGGGATACCTGCCGCGCTTCTAAGCTTTAAATCGAGTACAGGTACTCGGGGGGTCCTTTCATCTCCCTGGCATGACCTCTTTGCCTTTCTTCACCACCCACCGTTTTTACCGGATCTCGCCCCTCATACCCGCTCAATCAGATCCGGTCGTTGGCGCCTCATTGACTACTGACCACCGACTCAGTAATCACCGGTTGGTCATCGTCACGGTCAATCCCAAGGCATAACGAACGTATAAAAAATTGATCCGCCACACCGGAGCCTCTCCTCTTTGAAACTCGTATCGGTTTTACGCAACGGCCCCACGACAACGGCACGACACAGGCCCTCTTCACATCACGTACTTACCCCAGACCTAGGGCCGCCGGGGTTGTTCATTTTTCGCGGGGATATATCGTTTTGGGGTGAAGCATGACATCGCTCGTTGATTTAGAGCGCGAGAGGTAAATGGTCACGTTCTCCCCCTACCCCCCCCCACTCCTGTTTTACCCATCCCCTCGTTTCTTCACTCTCCTTCCGACTTGCCTTTCCTTATAAGT
>Ga0307512_10004534_pt1 | contig 15183 bp, 16 predicted proteins | sample 14_EM_MG_FD_200267 | JGI IMG/M metagenome (GOLD analysis project Ga0307512, IMG submission 200267) | Populus trichocarpa ectomycorrhiza microbial communities from riparian zone in the Pacific Northwest, United States - 14_EM | ecosystem: Host-associated > Plants > Roots > Unclassified | place... | reverse complement strand
CAACCGTGTTCTGACCGTGCGCTGTCAACCCTGAAAGTCATCGGTGATGCGTTCAAAGGAATCTATCCTATCAGTACGGGCCTCCCTTCCGACCAGTCCAGCGGTTTGTTTGGTTTGTTTATCGAAGAGGAGCTGCTCGGGGGACATGTAAGATGACCAAGTCCTTTCTCACTTTACAACCATGCGAATTGAACTGAATTTTCTCTAGCCGCAATATTTCGGACCGTTTCATGCTGCGGAGCAATTATTCGATACACTCACCACGTGGGAACTAATCGGCGAGCTCGAAGTCACGGACATTTCCCTCAAGTTTTTCCAGCAATTTGACCAGAATATCGAAATCGGGACGTATGTCAAAGGTTCCGATGTGTACGAGAGCTTGACATACGCCATCACAATTTGGGCAGAAGCAATACTCATTTTCCTCCGTGACCACATGCCCGACGACTACATCCTTTCAATGGCATTTGATCGGACCACCGGAGAGCCCGTGGGCCCACGGGGTACACTTCATTGTCTATCTGCAGCGCTTAGCGCCTACGACGCGTACAATGGCTTGATTCCACCATCGTGGGCACATGGTGGTTGCTTAACCAAAGGACCATGGAACGACACCACTTGTCACGACCACCAGGAAATCGGGTTTGGCGCGGACAGTCAGTTCAACGTTGGGTGTCACGGGCTGATTGAGTCGTGAAATAGTATTGAATACCGTTACCGTTCACCACCGTTTTCTGAAACGGGCACTCTTGCGATGCTGATGACTGCTTATGGATTCTTCTTCAGATAACTTGTCGTTTTTGCACCCACCAGCATCCATGATGCTGAGATGTCACCATTCAGATCGGGTACGAAATTGTATGAAGGAGTTTGGTCAAGTATGCGACTAACAGTTTTGTCGATGAATGTAGTATTGCTGTATTGATATCGATATTACTGTATGTCGGAGGTGAGCCCGGAACGGATCGGATGAATGTCCCAGATACATATACCTATATTCTTGATCGTACAGACAGTTGCCCAGTGTCTCACTTGTATTTACTAGTTTGATCTGATGCCTGGGGCACTTGATCTTTTGTATATAAATCCCAGTAGTTAGTGACGTCCACCTCAGTTCTTGTGCTACACTCATGCGCTGTTACTGAGGTGAGGACCTTTAGTTATATCCCTTAGCTTGCACCTGTGCTGACATGTAGTAGTACCTACATTGTTGTCCCACAGGTGAATACACATATAGTTCTCATGCTACACTCACATGCTGTTACTGAGTACCTACATCATTGTCCCACAGACAACAACCAAGCACGCATACTTGAACTCACTAGGTTAACCCCATAACCAAACTTCACTGTATTGTTGATATTACCTTCTGGCACGCAGGCTGAGATTAGACTTGAGCAGTCGAATAGGGGTTTGGAAAAGAGAGAAAATCAAACAACGAATATGATCTGAGTTCACCATGCCTAGGATATAACTATCTGGGCGTCTCAGAAATGCATCAGCAAAAAAGTCAAAGGATGATCAGCCACTGATCAGCCACTGATCATCGAGTGGTCAGTATCTGGACAATCCATCAGGAATGATCAGGCTCCAAAGGCTGATCTAGCCTGACCAGAGACATCTGAAGTCACCAGCACCTGATCAGGGTGCCCAGTCTGACAATGATGACCATGGTCCCTGAATTGTTGTCATGATATGGTGACTTTGGATGTCTCTGGTCAGGCTAGATCAGCCTTCACTGGGTTGACCAGCCATTGATCATACCCTGATCAGTTCGACGTCAAATGGCCAGAGTGATCAGGCTTCATCAGCCTAGCTACCATACTTTTGTTCACACTGTAATTATTTCATTTGATTTGTATAATTTATTAATAGCTACCAATGACTACAACAATGCAGTGCTACTTTTCAATGCAGGGAATAAAAACATCCATGAAGGAATGCAGAAGAATACAGCATGAGATCACAATGAACAGACGATGAGTACGAAAGCAGATGGCAGAGGCAACAGTTGATCTGAAAACATATGATGCTGTACACAAGATGTGATTTGACAACTTGGAGCAGCAGTAAGCAATGTTGCCAAGCATGGCATTGTCCTGGCATTGTCCCCAGAGATACGCAAGACTTGGGCAAGACCCCATCGCAGGCACATGGCAAGTTCTGTGGGAGAAGCAAAGCGGGCCTTGTGCCATGTGCGCTCAGCATCCAGCACAGGGAACAACACACAAGTATGCAGGAAAGCTTGAATGAGGCGACGAACTCCGGAAGTGTCAATGTTGAGGGAAAGACTAGAAAAAAGAAATGGGGTTGTGAGACCACATGTGCCAAGCTCCTCAGTGATGGTGTGGACTAGGCAGTCAACCTCATTGGGGCCAAGGATGATGTGGTGGAAATATGAGAGGCAACCATATTCTTGCTCCAGCTGGCAGTGACCTGGAATGTTCATTGTTAGTAAGGGGATCCGAGGTTGGGGGATTGGGGCGAAAGCACAAGGCCCAATGAGGGCAAACCAGCGACACACAATGGTGGTGCCCAGGACACAGCATTGACGATCTCCAAAACTGCCCAAGATTGTGCCCAGTGCTTTGAGAAAGAGGGATAATGATGATGATGGGGGAGAAAGGTGATGAGAGAAGAGAGGTGAAGGTACGGACCCCATTCTGAACCAGACAGACTTGCAGGTTCACTGCCAGGTGGGTCAAGGTTGAGAGGGAAAAAGGTCCCATAGGAAATAATGATATCTTCATCTCTCATGTGCAACAGTGGATGTAGTGCTTTTGTAATGTACCCCACAAATTCCAGGAGGTTGTGTAACAATGTCCCACTCTAATTTCAAGGAACTCCTAGGCTCCACTACTGCTGCACACATTATAATGTACATATCCCTATCTGAGCAATGCCATTATAATGCACTTGCCCCACATTATAACCCCCCCTCCCGGAAACCCAGAGCCAGCAAACAGCTACTCTCCTGCGCATGCCCTGCCCCCGGTAGCCTCTGGTGACGCAAGTTCGCCATCACTCGTTGTCACTGACAGCAAGCGCACCCTACCCCGCCATCGCTGCCATTTCCATCCTCAACTCATGGCGCTGCGCCGTGACTTCCTCCGCTGTTGAGCTGGGCAGCGGTGGCAAGTTCCGAGGCTTGCATGTGGTCCTTGATGATTGTGTTGATGGTGTGCGCGCGTGCGATGTACTGCTTGCATATGGCGATAACGAGGTTGTGTGGTTCGAGGAAAGGCGAGAGTGCGGGCATTCACATGGGTGGGTCGTAGTCGTGCATGGTGGGCTGCACCGTCCCTGTATGGCGTTTTGGTGTTGGTTGCCACAGTGGCAGCAGCGATGATGGCAGCGGTGGTGGCGGTGACAGCGACGTTAGAAGTCGCATTGCCGAGGTGGGGCGATGCGATGGCGATGAATGATGGCGATGGAGCGACGCTGTATGCGGCCAACAACGCTGGCACTGGCGTCAGCGTTGAAGAGTTCAGGGGTGCTGCCGGTCATAGGCACTGCACATGCCATGGCCGAGGGCACTTCTGGCGTTGGGTCTGCTGGCGGGGCTGATAAAGCCACCGTTGCAGCACCCAAGGCGTTGGGGCCTGGGGCGTATGGCGGAGCAGGGGGGGTGCGAAACGCCACCGCATGTCGAGGCCTGGCGTGAGGTCGGCGCGCCGCTACGAGAGGGCGAGCGAGTGAGCGTTGAGTCGGAAAGAATGCGACCGAGGGCCTGACGAGATGGGGCCCGTGGATGGAGGGACCTGTCAGGACATGGAAAGAATGCGACCAAGTGGAGGTGACTCACCTCTGGAGACCGCAAAGGAAGGGATACGTTGCGACAAGTGACCTTGCGAGGAGTGCCGACGCATGGAAAGGAACAGGCCGAGCGAGAGGTACACACCATCGAAGACACAGAGGGAGGAACACATCAGGACACGGAAAGAAAGTGAATGAACGAGGGGCACTCACCATCAAGAGACCGCGGAAGGAAGGACACACCAGGGTACAAAAGAAAGTGACTGAATTACCACAGCGTGAGGGTCTTGTCCACATTTGTGGATGGGTACGGACAGGCGTGCGTACGGTTGTGTACGGTGGAGTGTGGACACCAGTTCACGCGCAACTGTAACAAACCCACTAAACCCAGTCTAAACCCTTAAACCCCAACCTTAACCACAGCTTCCGAACACCGCTTGTGTACTTCATGCTTCACGCTCACACTGTCTTGACAAGGCGACTATCTCCAGTATCCCTACACCAAAGCATTTGGCATGCCCTCCCTCCCTCTGCGGTCTCCAGAAGGTGAGTTCCCCTTGCCCTATCGCTTCCTATGTTCTGACAAGTCATTCCCTCCCCAATCTCCACCTCGTGCCCCTTGCGAGGTCACTTTCATTCCGTGTCCTGGTGTCACCCTCTGCGGTCTCCAGAAGGCAAGCCCTCACTCTGTCGGTTTCTTTCCGTGTCCTCACAAGTCAGTCCTCAGCTCGTGGGTGACCCTCACTCAGTCGCTGTCTTTCCGGCACATCGAGCGCTTGCTCGCCCTCTTGTGGCGGTGTCTCAGTTCTGCCAGGCTTCGCTTGCGATGGCGTTTCGCACCAGCTCCCTGCCTTGCCATACGCCTTGCACTCCAACGCCTCGGGTGTTGCAGTGGTGGCTTCTCAGCCCCGCCAGCAGACCCGGCGCCAGCGGTGCCCTTGGCCATGGCAAGTGTTCAGCGGTTGCGCCAGCGCCAGCATTGTCGGCCGCGTGCACCCTCGCTTTGTCGCCATCCCACACCGTCATCCCATCGCACCCTGCCCGGCGATGCGACCTCTCATGTCGCTGTCGCCGTTGCTGCCATTATCGCCATCGCCACCGCCATCGCCACCACCACTGAGGCGCCACACAGTGACAGACGCTGCCCACATGACGGCGACGTCGCGTTACATCGCACACCATCGTTGCATCGCCCCGCCCGCCAATGCGGTGTCTTGCGTCGCACTCACTGCTGCCACCATTATCGCCATCCCCACGACTGCCATCACGACTGCCATTGTGGCCACCACCAAGGCACCGCGCCACGACGGACGCAGCCATGGGATGGCAATATCGCGCCGCCGGAGGTTCCGGAGGCATAGGAATGCGAAGCAGTGCCATGCGGAAGGGGTAGGACAAGGGCCGCCACTGCCACTTCGGGGTGGAGGGCGAGTTATTACCGTATTTACTTGTTGTCATATGCATACTGTACTGATTAAATACAAATGATACAGTATATATATTTGATGTAAATGGGGTAAACGGGGGGGAGCGTGCTTGCTGTCGGTGACAGCGGGCAGTGACGAATGCGCGTCATCGGAGGGCGTCACAGGAGGGCATGCGCAGAAGGGCAGTTGGGCTCCGGGTTTCCGAGAGTGGGGGGATTGCCAGATTATAATGTGTATTAGAATGGAGTGGTGAGCACATTATAATGGTGCTGCTTGGAGAGGGACAGGGGACATTATAATGTGTGCACTCCTAGGAATTGCTTGCAGTCATAGGGGGACATTATTACACGACCTTCTGGAATTTGTGGGCTACATTACAAAAGTGCTACATGGACACCTCTCCAGCGCTGCAATCGCCGCGCCAAGGCTATGTCCCGTGATGAGGACACTTTTTGTGCCAGTGCTCTGCAACCCGGACTGCACCGCCGACAGCACTTCGTGGGCAGACCTTCCTTGCGTGTTAGCAAAACCTTGGTGCACTTTCACCTTGCCTGGGGTTTGTGACGCAAAAAGTTAGGCGAGGCGACAGAAGCAGGGACATGAGGAGAAGACCGTACTACCGACATTCGGAAACAGCGTAGGGTTCATGTTTACAAGTTCAAAATTTCCATCATTGAGGATGGACAGGCTAAGAGTGGAGTATCGGGATGGTGACGGATTTGGATTTCATCTTCATAGGGACTTACATGCTCGATGGGTCGGTGCCTTGATGCGCAACGACGATACTCTGAGTAGCATTGTCATGACCAACGAAGACTAAGTGGTCAGGATAAGTCTGGTGTGAAGCACACAAATTGGCGATCAAGAACCCACAATAGGGGATATCCTGGCCATCTTGCATCGTACGTCGTCAGATATTAATCCACATGAGATCACTGTTCCCAATAAATAAATTCAGATCGTACCTCCAACGGTGAGAGGGTTGAAGCCGCCCATTTGCATCGCCTGACACGACTGACCACAATTCCACGCTTTAACAAGGTTGCTAGAGCAGTATGCAAGCTGCGAAAAATGCGCTGGCCGAACAAAGTTTTCAGCAATATCTTGGGCTGATACTGGCGTGGGAGTATCCGTAGATACGGGACCGTCAGAGCGGCCGACTAAAGGGATAGCGGAGGAGAGGAGGGGGAGTGATGTAAGGAAGACTAAGGCAAACATTAGGGGCAATCGTGTCTGGTACCCTGTGTTGGGGAAAAATAAGAACAACAGGTAGCTGGAGCCTGTGCGTGAAGATAGAAGTTGGGGACGAGGAGAATGGCGTAGGGGAGCACGGCTTGGATGCCAACTTAAACGGTGGGTCAGCACCATCCATGCGAGTCATTTATAAATCGACGAGATGTCGCTGGAGTCTTATCCTTACTCGAATGCCGTGCATATCACAAGTGGGACGCATGTGCGTGCAGCCAAAAATATCTAGCCCCATATCTTGCCGTGATGGGATCAACTACCGCAGCAGGAGATTTCCAACCCAGAGACCACAGTACATTAGAAGCTGGCGCGGTTGAATGAATATATATCCGTACCTTTACCAACCACTAATTTAGCTTGACCTCAAACACTCAAACTCAATACTGGCAGGGCCCGGATCACTGTGCATGCATGTCTCGCAACAGCTCTTCAATCCCGGAAATTGAAGGAAAGCTGGACAGATCTTACTGCTTGGATGATATATTCAACCTATACATCAGCGATTCAGCGACCTTGCCATCGTAGTACAGCAGAGACATCCGGAGTCTCTGAGTTCGTCACGCACCTATTTTCAAGTTACGCCTATCACAGATGACCGCGGAGTCCCCTGTTTACAGCAAACAAGCTGATTAATTATCGCTCTGATTTTTACTATCACCGGAAGTAATTGGGGTTGCCAACGCGCTGCCTACCTGCGGGCCTCATCATGATTTCCTCACCATGGAGTGGCGTTGAGATGAAGACGTCCTTTTTGCATTTTGTACATGAGTCCGGTAGGGGCGGATGCGGCTGAGTCCGAACAACAAATCGTTCTTCCAGTTGCCTTAACGATGGTTCCCTATTGAAGGGCGCTACCACAAGTCGAAGATGGTGAGAGGCGCTGGCAAGCGGGACGAGTCCTAACTTAGGCCCAACTGTAGAAAGCATGAAAGCTAAGGTGTGAGTTCCGGGCATGCGTTGGGCCTCAGAACATGCAAGTTAACACAGGAACTAGTGGTATATACTGTAGGCAGTTGGTTTCGTGCCTCAGTTCCTGCTGCACACACTCTGAGGTGAGCAGCAGTGTTCTCAATATAACAGGTGCCCAAAAACTAGGGTACTGAACTAAACTTGTGTGTTTCTGTTATGGCTAGGAATGTAGGGTGCTCATGCTCACAGAGGGTATATCTTATTGATCCGCTCATGCGCTCAATTCGCTCCATCAACCACCATTGGCATCCGATGGGTGCCAGTTAACGCACGGATCAAAACCAACGCTGATACTGGAAATGGAAGGGTCGCCAGTAAGCTCGGCATCAACAGTTGTACACGCACCGATTTCCAACGGGCTGGGTCCGAGTGTGAGGCCTGTGAGGAACAGAAAGCGCCTGTGGCTGTGGCTGCGGGCGACTATTACAGTATGTGTGGTGGCTGAGAGCACTCTGAGAGCCTGTGTTGTGAGTGACATGGCATTTCAAATTTCACACTTCATGACAAATACGATTGCGAAGATCAATATGTTCTCGTAAATATGGCTCTGATGGTCTCATTTACCATTCGCACGTGTTTGATGTCATGGCAGTGGGACAAATTATAAGCGCTCAGCATCGTCATGCTTGCTGAGTCACCCGCGGCGTCGTGGGCCACGAATTTCTCAGGACAATTAACTTAGTGGCCGACTAGCAGCTGGTTAGACCATCGGGCTGATAGCGCGAAGGTCCTGGGTCCGATCCCCATGTTGGCCATTATTCTTTCCCTGATCTTCTTTGCACGATTACCAACACAACACATCAACGTGGAACATTGCCAATGGATTGGACGATGAAATAGAACCCAATTGGATCAATACAAGTACACAACTCACATCCGTTTGACCAAGCCAAGCGGCACATGCACGACCCTCAGCTTTAGGATACCCTACCTCCCTGCGATGCGTAAACGTTCGCCACTCTCCTCTCGGGGTCTGAAGCTCCAAATCTCGACCGTAGTCTTTCCTGCGCGGCGACACATGATCGCGCAGACTTCGCGTCTAAATACGACCTTCCACACGGTTTCGCTCGGTGAGGTGACATCGCGGACGTACGCGCCTGTGCCGACATCGAACAAGCGTACACGACCGTCGTTCCCACCTGTGACAAGGAATTGTTCGTCAAATTGCAACGATGTAACGGACGAGTCGTGCGCTGCGATCCGTGTATGTACACGTAGGTCCGGCAGTGCGAAGGCCAGTACACGCCCGTCTGCCCCACCCGTCACAAGCGTGTGTGGCGTCAGTTGTAAGGAACACACTAGCGCAGTATGGCCTTGAAGCATCGCAGTGCAGTGTCTGTGAAGATGGGCTCCAGATTAGTGGCTGATGCGTGAAGGGTGTTTTCGCTTGTGTACCCAGTATGTGCGTCCCATACGCGTACCGTGGTATCCAAACCACCGGAAGCAACGATCTTGCCGTCAAAAGCGACTGCATATATCTGGTTGATGTGTCCGCGGAAGACCTGCAGACAATCGCCCGTGTCCACATCCCAGAGCTGCCCACCAGTCAGCGCCATCAGAACACACCCGTCTGTATGTTTATGAGGTTTTGTGCGTACCCGGCAGGTGCCATCATAGCTTCCGCTAACAACTTGGTTCCCGCAGACATCAAGTGAGCGCACACTGCCAGCATGTCCCGCTAGGACACGTAACATTCGCCCGCGCTGTACGTCCCACACGCGCAGCGTTCCGTCGCGCGAGCCACTCACCGCAATGGGCCGATTGTGTATCACTTTGAGACAACGCACAGTCGAGGTGTGCCCGCGGAGAACGTACAGCGTGAGACTATCCACCCATCCCCCGACCGAACGAATTAGGATCAGCAACAAGAACAAGCAGAGGAGTGACGCACCCAGTCTGCACGTCCCACACACGTACGTCTTTGTCACATCCACCGCTGACCACCAGTGCGCCGGGTTGGCCCCACCCGCGCGTTGCACCGGCGACATCGCTGCGAGCACTCCCCGCTTCACTCTTCTGTGCATAGGTAGACACGGTTGGAGGATACTGTGCGTCGAGCGCCAATGCGGCGCGCATGGACGGTGGCAACAGGTGGTCAAGCCCTTGCGGATCAAGGACCTGCGCGCCAGCCGGCGCGCGGTTGTGTAGAAGTAGCGCAGGTCCATCTGCCACCTCCGGAAGGATGCCTCCGTTCGTTGTTGTGCTACTGGAGTTGTGCGGATTGTGCGGTGGAGGTTGGGTATGCGCAGGATCAAGAGAGCCACCGCGCGAGACGAGATCGACGGCCCAAACGCCAAGCTCGTGGCCGACAAGGGTGCGCACGAGCGAACCCGTGTGCGTCGAAAATATGTGGATGCGGTGATTCGCGAGCCCCGCAACGAGCCAGTCGGCATCAAGCGCAACGGAGGTCACGACACCGCTATCGGGGTCGAGCACGGGGATGCGGTGTGAGCGAAGGCGGTGCCCGCCGCGCTTCCAGTTGACTACTGTTGGACATCAACGAGGTCAATGCCCAGAAAGATAAACCGCAAAAAGACGGTGAACATACAGGTTGACCACGCATATTTAAAGAGCGCTTGTGAACTCTGTGAGGGACGGAGGGCGCGTAGAGGCTGAGGGAGGCGTGGTAGCGTCGAGACACGTGCGATTTGGGAATGCGTGACTCCAATTGTGTCACTCTCGTCTGCATCCGGCTCGCATGGGCCATGTAAGTCAGGATCAAAATGGTACGCGCTCGCCAAGCTGCGCCATGCCTGTTCGTCTTGCACGAGGGCGTGCCACTTTCGTGAGACGCAAGCAATGCGCGCAAGCGTGCGTGGGTGATCAACAAAGCTGAGAATATGGAGTGAAAGCTCTATGGGTAGGTCCGCGAGAAAGTCACGTTTGAGGAGAGGTGCAATACGTGTAGATATAAAGAACAACTCGCGGGAGGAGCAGTGAGAGAGGAGGGCGGCTAGATAATCCTGCCGGGCGATGGAACTTAGAGACCGGAATTCATTAAGAATGGTTTGGAACGGGGGCGGTTCTACCTGTGATACAGGTGAAGAGGCGAGGGTTATGACGCTTGGCGCTAGGGAGATAGGACGTGGAGATGGTGCTGGGGTAGGTGGGCGCATGACTGGCATGAAAACGGTTGGGGATTCGGTCTGGGAAGGATAGTCGGATGGTGTCTCTGATTTGTACGGGGTAAGATCCCCAAGGCCCGTGAGTTCGAATGAAGAGGATGGCATTGTGGGTAGCCGCGGTACACTCGTTCGAGTCATGGCGTCAGGATGAGAGATTCAGAGCGAGGCGGCGATCACGCACATAAAGATGTAGTTTTTCGTGAATGGCGTTGAATAGTGAGCGACAGAGACTCACTGGAACGAGTCCTTGAAGGTCTACGTGAATCCAGTGAAGGTATCGAGTATAACAGGAGAGGCTGGAGGAGATTGCGTTTGCCGGCAATTGACAGGTGGTCAAGGGAAGAAAGCACGGGTTTGACTGATATGAGCTCCTCCCTGACGAGGTATATCGAGAGATCGACTCAGGGGGTGACGGCCAGTACTGTACGGTGTTGACTGGTCACTGGCAAGAGATGCTACCGTCGCCCAAGGAAACAGGCCCTATCAATTCTAGAATATAAACCGAAATGTGTAATGCAATAGTTTGAGCTCTATAGATTGGCAAGAAACAGATGATTTCAGTCCTTCTTCTCTCGCTGTCGCGCTTGGCGGTAAAAGTGCAGTTGAGAAGGGCAAGACGAAGGGTGAATTGCTGGCTGTGATGGGTGCTGTCGGCAAGCCAGAACGACCATAAGGTTAAGGTTTATTTAACCCAACGATATAAAGGCTAGGGTTAGGTCAACTAGAGAGCCTGCCTGCGGAACGGTCTGCTCAGGTCTCATTCGTGTCCTCGATGTCCTCTATCAAAAGACGACACACACCATCGCCATCTCGGACATCCTCTCCCTCTGGGACACCAAAGGCACTTAGAGTAAGCGCACCAGTGCGATCGCCATTATTATGCACCTTGCCACCAACGTGCCACCTGCCCAATCGATCGACGCCTTTATCTGACTCGCGCGCCCTCGAGGTGCACTATGCGACGCACCATGCCCACGTCTGTTCCTCACAGGGTTGCGGTTGTATCTTTCCAGATGCACGTCTTCTCGAGCTCGTGAGTCCATACTTTCGTCTTCCCCTTGCCAACTCGTCTCATCCATGGCAGCATATCGCAGAGTGCCACGACCCCCTGGCCGAAATACTCAGAGAGCGCGGCGAGAAAACTGTATGTATCAATACCCGTTGGCTCATCCTTCCCGAGAACATAGCCCCGCTGACGAAAGTCGACGCCGATGCCACAGTTTGCCTGTCACCTATCGTCCTGCCCGCGCAAGTTTCCAACCCCGAAAGCAAGACGGCTACACCTCATCGACGTACATGCGTATCCAAAAGAGTACTTTTTTGCCGTCACTAACAAGGGCATCGGCGGCTTACTCCGCCGCTGGGGCGACGGCGCGAGTTTGCTCCGTGGGCCATGGTGTCCGCGTGACACCGAGGGAAACACTGAGGGTGACGGTGATGAAAAGCTTGCTTCTCCGTCGCAGCAATCCTTGTTACATCAGCATTCGGACCCGGACGGCGAGAAAGAGCGGGAAGAACCGTTTCTCCCTGACTCTACTTACACTCCTGTCTCTGCCGATCAAAAGGCGTCGACAGATACAATAGGTGATAATGGCATGGTCGGAAGCGGGGATGCAGACGAAGAAGTGGATGCGCTAGCAAGCAGCGTTTCGGCGCTTAGCCTCGTTCCTTCTTCGATACGGTTTGGCCGAGGTGGCCCTGGTCCACGCGGAAGAGCTGGCTTCGCTACACGCAGCGGGCGGCCCGCCGCGCGCAGTAGTGGTCATCCTCCGGTTGAAAATCAACACCATGTAGCGGTGAGCGACAAAGGCAGGGAAAAGGATATGGATGCGGAAGCGGAGTCGAACGTCATGGAGCAGGATGCGGTTGTCGTGTCGGATAAAACCCCACCAGCGCGCGGGCGGCGCGGTAGGGGCAGAGTAAGTGGTGATGGGAGGGGCGGCGGGGGTAGGGGAATGGGTAGGGCAAGGGGTTTCGTACCGCCACCTCCCAGGGGTGGATTTCTTTTGCGTGGGGCTGCAGGGCGTGGTTTTCCCAGGGGTTTAATTGTGGCGAGGGGGAGGGGTGCAGGTGTCTAATGGGCACTATGCACACAAATTCGTTGCTCTTCCTTTGGATTCCCGAGAGGTGATGGCGATGGTGTGGGTGGGGAGGGATGCCCTTGTACTACTGTACTTCTCGCGATTGTCTATGCGCAAGGCGCGTTGTGGCTGATGAGGTATACGATTTTATGATTGGATGGTGAATGGTTACAGGGAATATGTACCACAGAAATAGCGATACTGTACAATGTGCATTGACAACAACTCAGCACTTGTGAAGATAGATATGACACGATACAAGTACAAGAATTCCTTATCCTCTCGCACCTGGAAACGCGAAACCGCTACTCCTTTCGTGTGGCTCTCATTACTTAGGATGTTACCAAAGCTTCCCGTGCAAGCGATGGTGCCTCCATAATCACGGTCGGCACGAACGAGTCCTCGAACCCTATTGTGTGGGTTGGTACATGTAGGGCGAGTGGAGCAGGGCGTCTCCGCTGCCTTCGGCACGATGCCATCGCTTCCACATGTGGAGTAAGCTGATCCTTTGGACTAATATTGCCAAACGGGGGCGGTAGCAAGGGTGGTGCGGTGTGAAGATAGCCCGGTGCACAGGCGCCTCCACCTCTGGCGGGGATCGATAATAACGCCCGAGGGGAAGAGACTGCAGGTACTTGTGCAGGTGAATGTGGTGCTGGCGCAGGTAGTATATTCCTCGCGGGGAGAGGAGATGGCGGTGCAGATGAGAAGGCGATTCCGTCCGATCCACCAGAGCGCGCGCTCGGCAGCGCACTGGGAGGGCTAGTGTCATCCAGGCCACCCTCTGCGACAAGTAGCAGGGGAAGACACTCCCCAGCTTCCTCCTCGTCTGTGTAGATGACCCCCGCTGCGTCCTTGTAGGTACCTCCTAGACGCGCCGCAGCGTCCGTGCGCGATCCCCCGTCTACAAATTGCATGATAGCTATCTCTGAGTCAAGTGGGAGAGGAAGCGCGCCGCATTGGGCATAGAGCGCACGCTTCTGGTGGGCAATGCGGAACGCTATAGTTGTGGGGGAGGAGGGTGAGGGAAGAGGTGGGGCTTTGCGCGCATGCGTAGAGGAAAGGGGCGGGGAAGCCTGAGGGTGCTGGGTGTTCGTGGAGCGGAAACGCGAGCGAGGGCGGAGGAAGTGCATAAGGCCCTTTTTCTTAGATGGGGTGGGAGAGCGAGAACGAGTTGTTGGTACGGAGCCTTTGGGCTGGCGCATCAACGTGAAACGAGAGAGCTTCATCCCATCAGAACCACTATCGCCCCCTTTGTTGTTGGGAGAAGAGGATCGCGGAGACGCAACAGAAGTCGACGGAGGTATGGGCAGCGGAACGACGGTGTAGGCGTATGAAGGGGCAGGTAAGTCCGGATCATGTACCCCCTTGTAGGGTACTGCCGTTTCTGGAAATAGAGTAAACGAACTGGGATGCTGATGCACAGAATGTGGTGCGCCAAGTAGGGAGGGACGACGGGAGAAAGTAGAAGGTGCGGTAGGAGTGGCAGGTAGTGGAGGACCAGGCAGCACGCCCGCTACCCAGGCAGAAATAGCAGCTACAGTGCTAGTACGGGAGCGACGACGGGAGATGGTTCGCGCCGTCGGTGTTGGTGGACGCAGCTCTGACGGTTGATTCCTCGGAGTGGGGGGGTAGGCAAGGAAATCGTATGGTGGGTTGGGAGAGGCCTGAATAGTCATTATGAGCACTATTATAGTGTGGATTCGTAGGGTATAGTGCGGAGCTGGATTGAATGTCAGGAACGCGGAAGGAGCAACTGGTAAAGGGGGGCCGGTTCACGGGTGCGCAAGAAACGCCAAGGTGGAAAACGGACAATTACGAGGGAGGGTTTGGAATTTAAAACAAAGCTCAGAGGGCAGGCGGGTTTCACAGGAGGTGCCACTTGCGAGGACAGAGAAAGGCTTAACTAGATCTAGAGCGGTACCACAGGGCTGAGTAAGGTTTAGAGAGCTGTGGAGACGACGGGTTCAAGTGGGGCGAACTCGGGAGAGATCATGTTTATGGTTTATGAGTAGCCCGAGTACAAAAAGGTATTTTCGCTGGGCAGGGAGGACAACAATGGGACTGCATGAGAAGCTTTTTCCTTTGTCTTTTGTCACGTCGCGAACAATAAAGAATTGGGTGAGCAATGCAACTGCAATGCATGGATATGCTTATATAATCACAGTTCCTAATTGTCTTATATGGGTGCACTGGTCTTCTTCACGCACGGTGTCTTCTCCGTTTCTTCTGTCGCTGTCTAAAATACGTTTTGGTACTAGTATCCAAGCCATTGCGTGGTCACAGTACTTCAACAATAAGCAGCCTCGTAATTGCTCCAACTTCACCTCTTGCCGAGGCAAGAGATAGAGGACGGGATGTTCTAATGACATGTTTTTGTACAAGGAATCTGGATGGGTATCACGTCTAAGTGACGTCTTTATCGTAATCAACTATCGTTTTACAACGTTACACGGCAGGCAAGGGCGGATAAACAGGGTCTGCTTATAGTTAACTTATGGTCCAATTGATATAAAATTAACTGACAAATAAGTGGGTTCTGTTGTCGTTGCTAATTATATAAAGACAATTGAATGA
>Ga0307512_10004533_pt1 | contig 15186 bp, 11 predicted proteins | sample 14_EM_MG_FD_200267 | JGI IMG/M metagenome (GOLD analysis project Ga0307512, IMG submission 200267) | Populus trichocarpa ectomycorrhiza microbial communities from riparian zone in the Pacific Northwest, United States - 14_EM | ecosystem: Host-associated > Plants > Roots > Unclassified | place... | reverse complement strand
CGCGATTGCTGCTGGCGAGCTTGTCGCTGTCGCCGTGACCGATGAAGACGTGCTTGGCCTCGGCGACACGCAGCATGTGCACGTTCTTGCCGGCGTTGCCGGGGTAGAGGACGACCCGGACGCCGGGCAGTTCCAGCTCTGCCAGGTCGTCGGCCCTGGGCACGCACACGACCGGGATCCGGGTACGGCCGAGATGGCGGAACGAAGCCTGCTCACGAAGGATGATCAACGGACGCCGGTCGAGTTGCTCGAGCGTCTCGATCCACATGTTGACCTGGTACATGAAGTCCCGGGACACCGCGGCGAAGCTGAAGTACAGCGCCACCTCGGGCCGGTATCCGGCCAGTTGGCGGTTGACCTCGCGGATCATGTCGTCCCGTCCCGGCATCCGGCGGGCCGTGCGGAACTCCTTCAGCAGGGCCAGCAGCATTGCCACGGCCAGTCCGGTGGTCAGCGCGTAGCCGATGTACGCCGGGTACGACGTGCCGACCGCAAGCGCGGTGAGCAGCCCGGCGTGGGCGGGCAGGTCGAGATGCAGCAGCTTGCGCAGGAAACGCCGGTAGAGATAGGCCGGCGGCTGATCGGGGATTCCCGCCCCGCTCATGTCGAGATTGCGCACGGCCACCGGCAGCACTCGCCGTCGGCGGATGGCGTGGTGCAGCGCCGAATTCAGCATCACCATCGCGAAGTGGGCGCAGAAGACGGCCAGTCCGGTGATCAGCACCGCGTCCGGCGCGTTCATCCGTTCGGCCAGGGCGAGCAGCATCACCGTTCTGACGGCGAATCGCAGGGTGCGGTCGAGCTGCAGTGCCGCGAGCCGGCGGACGAAACCGGGCGACCGGACGTGCAGCGCCTCGTCCACGAGATAACTCACGGCCGACGCCGCGGCGAAGCCCCACAGGGACGGCACCAGCGCGAAGACGGGCAGGACCGCGAAGGCGGCGCCGAACAGGAAGACCAGGAGAAGGTCGGCCTTCCCGCGCACACGCAGGACAGCACTGAGCCAACGGACCATCACGGACAAGGTTCCCCCCACGAAGTGCGTGCGGCAGTGCCGCTGTTGTTCGCCCGTTCGACATGAGAAGGGAGTGAATGGTTGTACACCTGTGGGTCGGAAAGAATTCACTTTGGGTCTGCAAAGGATTCTTGAGCCGGTGCCTCGGAGATTTCATGCGGGGAGGGAGAAGGCGCACGACCGCATGGGGAAATCGGTTCGGCACGCGGAACATTGCATTCCGCAGTATCGGCGAGATCCGCCTCGCCGGAACTACATCAAATGGGATTGATGTATTCTGGGCTCATGGTGCTCTCGGACCAGGCCGTCCCGGCGTTTGTGCAGCTGGCCGCCCATCCGCTGCGGTGGCGACTGCTGACCGAGCTGGCCGTGAGCGACTACCGGGTCCGCGAGCTGGTCGAGCGGGTCGGCCAGCCGCAGAACCTGGTCTCCTACCACCTGCGGCTGCTGCGCGGCGGAGGCCTGGTCACCGCCCGGCGCAGCAGTTTCGACGCACGGGACGGCTACTACCACCTGGACCTGGAGCGTTGCGCGCAGGCGCTCTCCGGCGCCGGTACCGCCCTGCATCCGGCGCTGGGCTTCACCCCGCCCCCGTGGCCGCCGCCGTCCACCCAGGCACCCGCACAACCAGCCACCGTGCTGTTCGCCTGCACCGGCAACAGCGCCCGCTCACCCATCGCCGAGGCGCTGCTACGGCACCGCACCCACGGCCGCATCGAGGTGACCAGTGCCGGCAGCCACCCCAAACCCCGTTTCCACCCCGGCGCCGTGCGGGCCCTGCACGAGCACCATGGCATCGACATCGCGGCCCGGCGCCCCCGCCACCTCGACGCGCTCACCGGCCACCGGTTCGACTACGTGATCACCCTCTGCGACAAGGTCCGGGAGGTCTGCCCCGACTTCGGCAGCCGCCCGCAGCTCGTCCACTGGAGCATCCCCGACCCCGCCGCAGCCGACGGTGGCCACCGGGCCGACTGCCCCGCATTTGTCCGAACGGCAGCAGAGATCGACACCCGTATCCGCTACCTGCTGCCGCAACTCGCCTTCACGTCACAGGAGGTCAAGCCGTGACCACGCCCGAGCAATTCGCCAGCGTCCGTTACCTCGTCGACGATGTCCAGGCCGCCGTCGACTTCTACACCACCCACCTGGGCTTCACCCTCCGCAGCCATCCCGCCCCCGCGTTCGCCGATGTGACGCGCGGGCCGCTGCGGCTGCTGCTGTCCGGACCCGCCAGCTCCGGCGCCCGCGCCACCGCGAGTGACGCCGGCCCCGGCCGCAACCGTATCCACCTCGTCGTCGACGACCTCGACACCGAGATCGGCCGGCTGCGCGATGCCGGACTGTCCTTCCGCAGTGATGTGGTCAGCGGTCCCGGCGGACGTCAGATCCTGCTCACGGACCCCGCCGACAACCTCATCGAACTGTTCGAGCCCGCCCGGTAGGGGCAGGGGAAGTCGGCTCCGCGCGGTCGCCACAGCGTTCCCACAGGGCACTTCTGGTCGTGCGCAAAGCATTGACGTGCCCGTACCCCACCCCTACCTTCTGATCGATTCATCGAACCTCGTTCGAAATACGCCCGCGAGTTCGGCCAGCCGCTCCAACTCGGACGTGGCGCCGGAGTGGATGACGCCCCCGCCCGCGATGATCAGCGGTCGCCGGGCCTCGGCGAGCAGCTGCGCGACCTGCGCCACCTCGTCCGGGTCGGCGGCCGGGCGGCGGATCCGCCAGACCGCCGATCAGCATGTCCACCATGACAACTACCAATCCCTGGAGGTTACTTACGAGGTGTGAGGGCTCAACGGGACGTGCTGAACGCGGCGTCGAACTGCCGGTCGGAGGCCTCCGCGGCCACCGAGCGGACGTAGCGCAGCGCCTCCGGCGCGGCGGTCTCCCGGTCCAACCCGACGTCCTCCCACTCGACGGAGAGCGGGCCGTCGTAGCCGAGGCGGTTGAGAGCGCGCATGATCTCCTCCCAGTCGATGCCACCGCGCCCGACGGTGCGGAAGTCCCAGCCGCGCCGGGGGTCGCCGAAGGGGAGGTGGGAGGCGATGATGCCGTTGCGGCCGTTGAGGCGGCGGGTGGCGTCCTTGCAGTGGACGTGGGTCACGCGGCTGCCGTGGCCCTCCAGGAAGGCGACGGGGTCGACCTGCTGCCAGTGCAGATGGCTGGGGTCGAAGTTGATGCCGACGAGTAGCGCCTCTGATCGCTCCCGCTCCGGAGCCCGCGGCGCGGATGTCTCGATTCGGACACCTGCCGGGAGCGCCGGGCCGTCGGGCCTGGATCCTCAGCGTCGATCCTTGGCGACGGCTGAGGTCGAGGTGCTCCGGCCAAGATGCTCGATGCGCTGCGTCAGCAGGTCCGTGGCCGCGGTGGCCACCGGTCCGTGGCCGCGGTAGTCATCGGTCCGTGGCCGCGGTAGCCACCAATGGCGTCCGGCTGGTTGGTCGTATGCGAGGAGGATCTCGCTGATGGCGTGCCCCGCCGTGAATTGACCGGACCCCCCAGGGGGCTTACCGTCCGACCGCCCGACCCACGTCCGAGGACCACTGTGACGTGGTTTCACGTACCCGGAGTGAGGGGCCTGCACCGGTCGGCGGGATGGCCGCCTGGGGGCCTGAGAGATCGCAGCACAGGCCCGTGACGCCGTTGATACCTCCGCCCTTGGTGTCGACCGTGTCGACGGTGTCGGTCCAGGCCGGCTGGGTCTACCCGGCTTCGAAACTCGTGGAGAGCGAACCGGTGGTCGAGGACTTGGCCGGCTGGGCCAGCTCGGTGTGGATGGTGGCCAGGCTGGTGCCGGCCGGGGCGAGGTCGAGGCTCTCGCCGACGGAAGTGTTGAGCGTGATGCTGCTGCCCGAGAGGGTGCCCTTGTGGACGCCGTGGGCGTAGTACTCGACGGACTGTCCGGGCCATGGGTTGGTGAACGTGAGCTTCCCGCCGGAACGGCTGGTGAACCGGACGTACTCGACGGCGTTGTTCCGGATGCTGCTGGAGACAAGGAAGTTGCCGTAGGCGAGCAGGCCGCCGAACTTGGCGTTCGAGTCGGCAGGCCAGTTCGGGAAGACCTTGATGTCGTTCTGGAACGACTGGAGCAGCATTTCGTCGAGCCCCGAGGTCATGACGTTGAGGTTCTCGACACCGCCGCCGTAGTGGTGCACCGCAATGTTCGGGTAGGAGTAGGAGGTGGCCTCGGCGTGCAGTTGGTCCATCAGCGTGCCGGGGTTGTAGCCGACCATCGCCGCGGCGGCGTACAAGGTGGCCGGGGAATTGTCGCTGTGCCAGTTGTCGAGCTGCGCGATGGTGTTCCGCGCGGTCCGGAGCAGGTCTGCCGAGCTGTTCAGCCCGACCTGCAGGCCGGGGTAGACGGCCTGAATGGCGACGTCGTTGCCGTCACTGACCCAGCCTGACCCTTCGGACGTCTGCCTGAAGACGGTCTCCCCGTTTCTCGTCATCGTGGGCAGCGGCGCGAGCTTGCTCTCGATGTTCTGCCAGACGGGGACGAGCGACTGGTTGACGCCCAGGTCCTTGCTCATGTGGATGAGGCCCTGGAACAACAGGTGCACCAGGCCGAGCGAGAGGATGCTGTTGGTCTGCGGGTAGACGCCGCCCTCCTGCGGTGCGTCGTTGTGGATGTTGTACGTGCCGGTGGCCTCGTCCCAGGTCAGGTAGTGCTGCCAGAAGAGCCCGACCTGCTCCAGGTAGGGAAGGACCTTGCGCGCGTAGGAGGCGCTCCGGGCGTACTCGTATTCCATGACCATGTCGCCGGCCAGGTTCACGGCGTCGGACTTCTGGTTGTACAGGTCGTCGGCGGCGCTCGTGCCGTTGGGCGAGATGCCCACGGGGTAGAGCACACCCTTGTAGCCGCCGGCCGCGGCCTTCGCCTTGCCCCGTTCCATCCAGTCCAGAACGGGGTCGTCGTAGGAGCCCATCTGGGCGATGTGGTTGGTCGACAGCGCTGAGTAGAACGCCGCTTCGTAGTTGTAGTTGGCGTGATAGTCGCCGTACCAGTTCATGTCCCCGGTGATCCAGTTGCCCCACAGGCCCGGGGCGTACTTCCCGGCACGCGAGACCGAACCGAGCAGGTACAACGAGCCGAACCAGCCCTTCTCGACGGCCTGGTCGGGAATCTGGACGAACGACCGTGACCAGTACTCCCGCCACCAGGATTCATGCGCTGCGTGCAGCTTCGCCAGTGAGCCGCCGGTCAGCGAGGAAGCCGTGGAGTGGGCGACGGACCGGTAACGGGGCGTGTCGTGGCTGCTGTTGATCGCCGAGGCGACCGTGTAGGTCACACCGGGCCTGAGGGTCAGGCTGATCCGATTGCCCGACAGACTCGCGGATCTGCCCGGTACGGTCGCCGCGATACGAGCCTGGGGGTTCCCCGGGGCGGAGGCGGTACCGGCCTGCACGTCGGCGTCGAGCACGCCCCCCTTGCTGGAGGTTGTCGGCGTCTTGCCGTGTCCGTCCTGAAGGGTGACGGTCGCGGCCTGCGAGCGCGAGCCGGAAACGCGCAGGGTGGTGACGAGCACGTTCCCGGTCGCCGAGACCCAGCTCCTCGACGAGAGTGTCTCGCCGCCGAGCGTGTAGGTGCCCTCCACCTGCGCCTGGGCGATGTTCTGCACGACGTGGTAGCTCGAACCGGCCAGACCCGGGACGGACAGTACGATCCGGCCGAGCGGCTCGATGCCGTTGGTGGCGGTGGAGAAGAAGTCGTTCTTGCCGACGTAGAAGGTTTGGTCGCCGATGGAGCCGCCGACCGCGACGCCGACGTCGCCGTTGCCCATCAGAGGAGCGTCGACAGTCCCGCCGTTCGTCAGGTTGGTGGGCGGGGAGTCCCATTCGCCCTGGAACTGCGCCACCGTGCGCAGAGCCTGAGCGGGGGTGGGGTCGCCGACCGTCCGTGCAGCGGCGGACGAGCCGCCCTGAACGGCAGTCAGGCCGATGGCCACGAGGGTTGAGGCCAGCAGAGTGCTGATACGTCTCCGGTAGCGGAGTGGGGATGTCACTGCGGTGTGACCTTTCATCTCAGCCGGGTGTGTTGCCCGCCCTTGTCGAGCGGAGATTCGGAGCGGCCGGGGCTTCGGCCGCGTGGCCCACCGGGCGCCGATGTGAGCGGCGTGAGGCGGGCAGGTCGGCGCGCTCGGGCACTTGTCCGGGACGGGTGGCGCTCGCGCGGAGGCGGAAGCGCTCTTCGGTCCTCCGCCGGCGTATCCGGTGCCAGGCCTGCGCCGCCAACGACCGGCTGTCACGGAGCGCGCCGATGAGAATTGTCCTCGCGGTTGAAGCCGAGCTGTTCCTGGGCCCAATGCCCGCCCCAGGAGGTGGTGTTGAAGGTGGGGCGGGTGCGGAACGGCCCGGCGGCCAGATCGGCGAGGGCGTCGCGCAGGACGGGGTCCTCCAACCAGGCCGGGGCCCGGGCGTCCTGGGTGCCCGGCCACAGGTCGACGCCGGCGATGACGGCGTCACGGTGCTGGTCCAGGACGGGCCAGTCGATGGAGAACAGGCGCCGTGTCCTGCCCGCTCCGCTGCCGGCCGGCTGCCCCAGGTTGCGGCCCGTCCCGCCGGTGACCTGGGCCTCGGCGTACCGCTTGGGCAGGTCGGCGTACCAGAGCCGGTCGTACGCGACCAGGGCTGCCCCCGGCCCGAACACGACGGTGACGGTGTGCGGAGCGGCCTCGGGCTCCGGCATCGCGGTGAAGGAGTCGGCCAGGCCGGACTGCGACAGCGGGGCGAAGTCCGGGTCGTCCTCCAGCACCGTGGACGCGGTCAGGGCGAGGATGCTCTGCCAGGGAGCGAAGTGCGTGCGCATGTCGACCGGCTTCGCCGCGATGTCGCGGGCGGCCGGCGCGTCGCAGATCTCGGCGCCGACCGTCTCCCGGTCGACGGCCACCGGGCCGTCGACGGCGAGGACCAGCCCCGCTGCGAGGCCCGCCACCGCGTCCCGGTATGCGACGCCGACCTCTCCTGTGACGCTGTGGCAGGGTTCGGCTTCATAGCCACGAACTGGCGGCATTGCGATGTCAGCCCCTCTTCGAGTGTGGCGAGGTGTGTCCACGGGTTCCGGGGCCCGGAGGTCGCCGGCCCAGTTCGGTGAGCGTCCCGACCCCCTCGGCGGACACGTCGGCGGGCAGCTCCGCGGACCCGCCGGACGCGAACGTCGGGTTGATCCCGAAGAGGGCCGAGAGCACCGCCTCGGCCCCGGCCGCACCCGCGATGCAGTCGCGCGTGGCCACTCCCCGTTCGGCCACCTGGACCCGGTGCCGTCCGTCCGGGCCGCTGACGATCTCCATGGCCTGGCCCCACAGCCCGCCCGAGGCGGCGGACGAGAGGTCACGCAGGAGAGCGATGGCCCGGTCGCGGTAGCCGAGGCGGGCCAGGCCATGGGCGGTGACGCCGGGCCAGGCGGCAAAGGCGCCGGCCGCGCCGTGGTCGGGGCGGTCGGAGGCGGTGGCGATCGGGTCGTCGGGACTCAGCGCCCGCATCCAACTGTCCACCAGCAGACGGTCGGTGACGAAGTCGGCCATCTCCCGCCGTATCCCGTCCGGCAGGTCGCTGTGGAGGGCCGCCGCGACAAGACCGAAGTCCAGGCAGTGCCCGATCGTGTCGGTCCCGTCCGGTCGGCGCACCCGCCAGCGGCCCGCTCCGGCATACAACTCCAGTAGTGCGTCCGCCAGTTCACTGGCTGCGGCCTCGGCCCAGTGGGCATCCTCGTGGCGGCCCAGGCGCCGGTACAGCCCGGCCAGCGAGCGCGTCGAGCCGACATACGCACCGTTGAAGGAGGCGACGACCCCGGTGTACGTGGGCACGCATTCCAGCAGGCTCCACGGATCGTCACCGAAGTCGGCGAGTACGCCGCCGGTGGCCGGGTTGCGCTTGTCGCGCCACCCGAGCCCGAGCCGCTCCAGGTGTTCGAGGACCTTCGTTCCGCCGCTTGTCTCGTCGAGGAAGGCGAAGTCGCCGGTGACGCAGACGTAGTGCTCGATGAGCCGGAACAGGGCGTAGTCGTTGGAACTGTAGGTGTTGCCCAGAGGGCCGCCGCTGAGATTCTCAAGACCGAAGGAGTCACGGTAGGGACCGGCCAGGACACGCAGCAGCCAGGCGCGCAGTCCGGCCGGCTCCAGCAGGGCGTACATCCGGCTCCACTCGCAGTGGTCCCAGAAGTAGGTGGTGGTCGGTCCCAGCCGGGGACCGCCGGTGAGGAACACCGGCTCGCCGGGCCGAATGCGGATGTTGCGCATGTACAGCGCCTGCAACACACCCATGTAGTAGGTGTGCGCAAGCCCGGCGTCGTCGGTGGTGAACGTCGGCAGGTGCCCGGAGAAATCGGGATTGCCCGGGGTGAACATGCTGGTCCAGAGCCGTCGCCAGCCGTCCTCCCCTGCGCGCATCGTCGTCTCGAAGTCCTCCGAGGCGGCGCGGGCTTGTGCCCGGACGGCGTCGGCGTCGGTTCCGTACGCGCAGGCGATCTTGATGGTCGTGCTCCGGCCGGGCTCGATCCGGCAGGTCCAGGTGGCGCGGCAGCCGGCGCCCTCGGCCCGCAGCTCGGCCGGCGGTCCGGCGAGGGCGTAGACGGCGTGGGCCGGCGACCGGGAGTCCGCGAAGGTGACCGTGCCGTTCTCGACGCGGCACACCCAACGGCGTGATGCGGTCCAGTGCCGGGTACGGGCGATCTCGGCGTCCGCGAGACGCAACACGACGTGGTCGGCTTCGATGCGGACGCGGACTTGGTGCCAGTCCCCGCCGGAGAGTTCGGTGCCGGTGAACTCCCGCTCCCCTGTGATGCCGAGCCACAGACGGCCCTCCTCGACGCCGATCTGGAGGGAGTCGGGGTGGTTGCCGTGGGTGAGAACGGTCCCGGACTGCCCCGTCGCATCGAGCCGCAGCTCGAAGTCGACGGTCATGCCAGGGGAGAGGGCGAAGGCGTCGAGACTCGTCTCGTCGTCGGGCGTCAACGCGATCGCCCCGTCGGCCCGCAAGGCCACGCCGCCGTCGGCCGTCTCGACCCGAAGTCCGCGTACGGTCGCGGCCACGCCGGTCCGCGGCTCCGGTTCCCTGTCGTGGCTCACGTGTGCCGGGAGCGCGTCGTCGAGCAGCATCGGGCCGTGGTCCTCGTCGCGCTGGATCCCCGGAACACGTGGCTTGCCCAGCCGGAGGCGCCGTGGTGCCGGCGAGAGCAGATAGGACGGTTCACGTCCGCCGGTGGTGGCCCGGATGCGCTCCAGTGCCATGAAGTCGTGGTGCAGGCCGTGGTTCCACGGGCCGTCGTACAGCCAGCCGTAGCCGACCTCGGAGTGAGCGACCATCGCGAACAGGTCCTGGGACAGCTCGACCGTTCTGGCCTCGGCGGTCTCGTTGGTGACCACGATGCGCCACAGGAGCAGATCCCGGGACAGCGCCATCCGGGTGTCGGTGGTCAACAGCAGCCCGTCGCCGCGGTGTTCACGGGTCACGCCCCACGGCTTCCACAGGAAGCGCTGCGCGGCCGGGACCACGCCGTCCACCCGCAGCTCGCCGGTGTGGTACCCGAAGGTGAACGGCGGGGCGGCCAGCCAGGACAGGGACGTCAGGTCGTGGTTGACGTGCCCTTGCCCCTGCTGGTTGCGCAGCGAGGGCAGGTGCGCGATCTCGTCCAGTCCGACCCAGTGTCCCGCGACGTCGTACAGGTCCGGGACGCCGGCCTTGCCGATGTCCGCGCGGCCGGCGGCGGTCTTCGTGGTCACTTGGTGGCTCCCGAGGTGAGTCCGGCGATGAACTGCTTCTGCAGGGCGAGGTAGCCGGCGACGGGGACGACCGCAGCCAGGAGCATCACGCCGAACAGCTGGGCGTAGTTGGTCGAGTACTGGCCGACCGACAGATACAGGCCCGTGGTGACGGTCTGACCGTGCAGCGGACCGAGGATGAACTGCGGGTTCATGAAGTCGTTCCAGATCCACAGCGACAGGAAGATCGCAACGGTCGCCGTGGCCGGACGCAGCAGCGGCATCACGATCGTCCGCCAGATCCGCAGCGTCCCGGCACCGTCCACGGTCGCGGCCTCGATGATCTCCCCCGGAATCGAACGCAGGAAGCCGGAGTAGACGAAGACCGCGAACGACAGGTAGCCGCCACCGACGTTGGCCAGGATCAGCCCCGGATAGCTGTGGTCCAGGTGCAGGAAGGTCAGGATGCGGATGGTGGGCAGCAGGACCACCGCGGGCGGGATCATCAAGCCGGCGGCGAAACCCGCCAGGACGATCCGGCGCAGACGGGCGGAGCGGCGCGACAGCCAGAAGCTGAGGGCCGCGCCCAGCGGGATGATCAGCAGCACCGAGGCGACGACGGTGACCGCGGAGTTGGTCAGTCCGATCTGGACGATCCGGTCGGGCCGGGACAGGGCGTCCGTCAGGTTGTGTGTCGTCGGCGGGGCGGGGGGAGCCGCCGGGTCGCGGATGATCTGGTCCTGCGTCTTGAAGGCATTGACGATCGTGAGATAGATCGGGCTGACGAAGGCCAGGGTGAGCAGTCCGGCCGCGACGAGGTGCCCCTTCATGGCCCAGGCGCGGCGGCTCCTGCGTGGTGCGGATGCCACGTGCGGGCCCATCTGGCCCTGGTGCAGCGGGCGTTGGGCCGGCCGGTGCGATGTCGATGCGGTCACAGGTCGACCTCCCGGCGACGCAGCAGGGCGGTCACGGACAGCGCGATGGCGATGGAGACGACGAGAAGGAGCATCGCCACGGCCGAGGCGTAGCCGTAGCGGTTGTCCGTGAAGGCCAGCTGGATGATGTACAGAGCGGTGGACTGCGTGGAGTTGGCCGGACCGCCCGAGGTGAGCACCGCGATGATGTCGTAGAGCTTCAGCATCGTGATCAGTGAGATCGTGACGCTGATGGTGGTGCCCGGGGCGAGCATCGGCAACGTGATCCGCCTGAACCGCTGCCGGCGGTCGGCTCCGTCCACCATCGCGGCCTGGTACAGCTCGACGGGGATCGACTGCAGCGCGGCCAGGTGGACGACGGTGGTGAACCCGGTCAGGACCCAGGCCGCGACGATCCCGACGGAGAGGACCGCCAGGTGCGGGCTGCCCAGCCAGGTGATCGGCCTGTCGATGATCCCCGTCGAGCCCAGGACGTTGTTGAGGATGCCGTCCCGGGCCAGGACGTAGCGCCACACGTATCCGACCACGACACCGGACAGCACCTGCGGCAGGAACGCGACGGTACGCATCATCCGGAAGCTCAGAGACGTCTTGTTGAGCAGCATCGCGAACCCGATGCCGGCGGCGTTGGCCACGATCGTCACCGCCCCGGCCAGCAGGAGCGTGAAGCCGAGGCTTCCGGCCAGGGCACTGTCGTGCGTCATCTCCGTGTAGTTGGAGAAGCCGACGAAGTCGGACCGCGCCAGCAGCGGGTTCTCGTTCGTCAGGCTCTTCCAGCCGCTCATGATCACGGGTACGACGATGAACAGGACGTACAGGCCGAGCGCGAGAAGCGCGATCGATCCCAGGGCGGGGTCGCCACGGCGTGGGCGGACTCGGGTGGTCATGGCTCTCCCTCGGAGGAGCTCTGCGGGTTCGGGTCGGGAGCCGGCCCGGGAACGCCCGCGCCGATGCAGGGAGTTACTTGGTCGCCGCGTCCCAGGCGGCGTCCAGCTTGGCCAGCTGTCCGCGGATGTCGTCCGAGGAGAACAGCGCCTGGCTTGCCGCGTAGAAGGTGTTGTTCAGCCCGGAGGGCATGGAGTCGTCGTTGGTCGCCCAGCCGAACGCCGAGACCTTCTTGTTCTGCTGGGTGACGTAGGAGTACGAGTCCTTGAAGACCTGGGTGACGTCGACGCCGTAGTCGGCCAGGGTCTTGCCCTTGAGCATCGGGAACGCGCCGTCCCCCTCGATCAGAGCCTTGTAGTTGGCCGGATCCAGCGACCAGGCCTCGGCGAACGCGGTCGCCTTGGCCGGCGCGGCCGTCTTGGCGCTGATCGCCATGGAACCGCCCACCGCGAACGGCACGACCAGCGACCCGTCGTCGGTGGGAGTGAGGAACGCACCGAAGTCACCGGCACGGTCCTTGGGCACCGAGCCGAGGAACCAGCTGCCCATCATGTACATCGCGGCCTTGCCGGACGTGAAGTCCGTGATCGAGTCGGCGTACTTGACCCCCAGGGCGCCGTCCTCGAAGTAGCCGCTCTTGACCATCGTCCGGTACTTGGCCGCCGCTGCCGCGACGTTCGCGTCGGTGAACCTGACCTTGTCGGCGTAGCGTTCCTTCAGCCAGTTCGGGTTCTTGCCCAGCACGTCCGCGGACAGGATGCCGACCAGCGGCATCGACGCCGCGAACGGGTCGCCGCCGCCCAGCTCGACCGGGGTGATGCCGGCTGCCTTGAGCTTGGCGCACACGGCCATGAAGTCCGGCCACGTCCTGGGCGGCGCGGCGATACCCGCCTTCGCGAACAGCTTCTTGTTGTAGAACACCTCGGGGATGATCTGCGAGTTGGTCGGCGGGATGTAGACCTTGCCCTTGTAGGCGTTGCCCATGGGGAGCATGAAGTTGGCGTTCACCCACTTCCGGTCGTAGGGCTTGAGCAGCCCGGCCGTCGCGAACGTCGACGGGGTGATCGACTGGAGCAGGTCCGGGAACTGCCCCGAGGCCCGAAGCTGTTTGGCGTACGCGTCCCGGTCCGTACTCGGAGCGATGATCTTCTTGACCGTGACGCCCGGGACCTTCTTCTCGGTGTTGGCGATCGAGGTGTCCCAGAACTTCGCGGTCAGGCTGGGGGTCTCGAAGGTGAGGTAGGTCAGGGTGCTGCCACCCTTCGCGCTTCCGGTCGACGCGGCAGAGCATCCGGTGAGGGCGAGCCCTGCGGCGAGGCAGGCAACGGTCAGACGGTTGCTCCGCATGAAAGCCTCCTGGAGTGACGGTGCGACCCGGTGGATGGGGGCGGATCGGAGTGGATCGACGCCGTGCCATCCTTCGAGATAACGTTATCGCGAGGATAGAAGCGCGTTGCGGGAATGTGTCAAGGGCCGGTCTGATATCGGTCCACAGTTTCGACGAGGAGTCACCGGATGAGCCGAGCACGGCGTGGGAACGGGGAGCGGCCCAAACGCCCGACGATGGTCGACGTCGCTCGCGAGGCCGGGGTGGCCCTGCGCACCGTCTCCCGGGTGGTCAACAACGACCCCACGGTCGGGCCGGAGTACGTCGTCAAGGTCGAGGCCGCGATCGCGGCGCTGCAGTACCGTCCGGACGAGCGGGCTCGGCAGTTGCGCACCGGGGTGACCGGAACGATCGGCGCCGCGGTCCGGCGGATCGCCGAGGCCAACCCGGAGCTGGCCGCCATCGAGCGGACGGCCCGCGACGCGGGGCTGACCCTGCTGGCCGCGTCCACGGACTTCGACGAGGCCAGGGAGCGCGACATCCTGATCTCCATGTGCCGGCAGCGCCTCGACGGCATCATCGTCGAGCCGTTCGGTGAGCACCACGGCTATCTGCAGCCGGAGTTGGAGGCGGGTATGCCGCTGGTGGCCATGGACCGGCCGATGAGCGGGATCTCGGTCGACTGTGTCATGTCCGACAACGCCTCGGGGATCGGAATGGCGTTCCATCACCTGCACCAGCATGGGCATCGCCGTATCGCGTACATCGGCGACAGCGAGCGCGTCTTCTCCGGCCGGGAGCGCGCCGCGGCGTTCCGGGCGGCTCTGCGCGCCCACGGCGAGGCCGTCGATGGCCTGGTGCACCCCGGTGAGATCACCGCCGAGCGAGTGGCCGCGGCGTTGGACACGGCACTGCGGGGACCGGATCCGGCGACCGCTCTGGTCACCGGCAACATGGACACCACGCTCACGGTGCTGCGATGCCTCGGGCCGCAGGTGTCCTCCCGGCTGGCCCTCGTCGGCTTCGACGAGGTGCCGCTCGCCGACCTGTTGCAGCCGGCCCTCACCGTGATCGCCCAGGAGACCTCCAGGATCGGTTCGACGGCCGTCGAGTTGCTGCGTGCCCGCATGGCCGACCCCGGCCGGCCGGTGCAGACCGTAGTCGTGCCGGTCACCTTGAAGGTCCGGGGCTCCGGCGAGATCCGGGCTTGAATTCAGGGGTACGACCCCGGGCAGATCTCCTGGCCGATGACCATCTCTCGGTCAGTTGCTCTTGATAACGTTATCTCAAGGGTGTGGGGGAGCGGTCAGATGGCGACGGTGGAGTGCATCTCCCATACGAGGATCTCGGCGGGCTCGATGGCGCGGACCTGGTGCCCGCCGGTGGCGGTGAAACGCACGGCGTCACCCTCGTCGAGTCTGCCGGCGCCCTCCAGATCCACCGAGCCGCGGGCAATGAACAGGTGCAGGTACGGTGCCTCGGGAAGGAGCACGTGCCTTCCGGGCCGCAACCGTGCCGCGTACAGCGCGGCATGCCGGTTCTGGATCCGGATGGCGCTGGCGTTTTTGTGCTGGTCCATGCCGGACGCCACGGTGACCAGTCCTCCGGACAGCAACTCGCCGTCGATTTCGAGCTGTTCGTAGCCCGGTGCAACGCCGGCCTCGTCGGGCAGGACCCACATCTGGACGAAGTGCACCGGTTCGGTGGGGTGTTCGCCGGCCGACCGGTAGGAGTCGTTCTTCTCCGAGTGCAGGATGCCGGTGCCGGCGCTCATTCGCTGGGCCAGCCCGGGGTAGATCACGCCGGAGTGACCGCTGGAGTCCTGGTGGACCAGCGAGCCCTGAAGAACCCAGGTGACGATCTCCATGTCCCGGTGCGGGTGTGTGTCGAAGCCCGTACCCGGCTCCACCAGATCCTCATTGTTGACCAGCAGCAGACCGTGGTGCGTGTTGGCCGGATCCGGCCGGTGAGTGCCGAGGGAGAACGAGTGTTTGGAGTCCAGCCAGGACAGTCGGCTGGCCGACCGCTGGTCGGCACGTCGCACGTCCACCCCGGGTGTCAGCAGTGCGTTCATCGTTTGCTTCCTGTCCAGGCGGAGATCCCAGATCTCAGATCCCGAGATGTTCAGTGCTCAATCTCAAAACTAACTCCGATTACATGAATGTTCAAGTGAGACGGAGTAGGGGAGTGGGAGGAGCGAGCGTGCCGACTTGTGGCTCACGCCAGGCCGAGCCGCGCTCAGCGCAGAGGCGAGTGTGGCCGGTGTCCGGGCGCGGACGGCCGAGATCACTTGAGCATTTGAGGTATTCAACGTGAGAGGTA
>Ga0307512_10004531_pt1 | contig 15189 bp, 18 predicted proteins | sample 14_EM_MG_FD_200267 | JGI IMG/M metagenome (GOLD analysis project Ga0307512, IMG submission 200267) | Populus trichocarpa ectomycorrhiza microbial communities from riparian zone in the Pacific Northwest, United States - 14_EM | ecosystem: Host-associated > Plants > Roots > Unclassified | place... | reverse complement strand
GAGTGCACAAATCATGACTAAGGTGAGACGGAAAAAACAAATAGCAAAAAAAAATAATCCCGCCCGATCGTGAAGGTATTAGCTCTTGCGGAGGGCAATGCCGGCCGCTAGGCCACCCGTGGCCCTCCGAGGGTTGGTTGGAGTAAACGGGTCTGTACCAGCACCAGCTGCCGTACGCCGTGCACTGTTGGACAGTATGCGTGCGCGCAGAGACGACGCGGCGCTCGATGCGGCAGATTCCAGTGATACCGAACTTGAAGAGCCCCGCCGTGGAGGCGCAGGCAGCACGGGGGCTTCGAGCGCCAACTTGCGCTTCCTGCTGGCGTCTTCCCCTGCTCGCGCCACGCGACTCCGCACCCATTCGTCGCGTGCCTCGGCAGCGGCACCGGCGTCATCTGCGCGCTCGAGGGCGAGCTCGGATGGGAGGCCGTATTTCTCTTTGAGGGTCTTGTCGGCCTCGGCAAGCGCTTGTTCTACCTTCTTCTCGGCGCGGAGACGCTTTCGCGCGCGCTGAGAGTGCGTGTATGGGTCTTCGTTGTAGTGCGCTGATAGATCTTCGAGCTGCTCGAGACGCGGCGCTTGCACCTTCGTGGCGTGAGCCTGAGCGTCGGCCGTCTTTTCTAGCGCCGCAAGTGGATCAACGGGCTCTGCTTTACTATCTGTGTCTGTAGAGGAGACGGGGCGCAAGGTGCGTAGATGAGACAAAGCGACGTAGAAGGCGGAAATATGCGGACCTAGAACGGCGAAGCCCCCGTTCTCGGCTGGATCCCAGTCTTCTTCCTTTCTTCGTGCACCGGAGACCACAACGTAGCGAGTGTTCTGCAGATGGTACCAAGTCAGGGCTCAAGAAATGCACACCGGACAAAGAAGAACAAACGAGCGCACCTGAGGGTCCGTCTGGATCTCGAACCAACCACTGCAAAGATGGCACTTGCATCGAAAAGAAAATATTGGTGTGGAGTAGTACATCCCAATCTTCTTCTTCTCTGCGTTGTAGCGAACACCCATGCCGATGTGGGCCTCGCAAGTTCCACTGTGTGCGATCCATGAGCGATGTCATCGTGGTTGAGAGGCGTACACGAGTCAATGACTTACCACCAAATGTTGAAGGGGAGCTCAAACCGAGTGATAAGAATACCCTGATCGAGCTTTCTGGCTCTGTCCCCTAGGGCATGCTTGCCTATTCATGGGTCAACACCTGAGATGGGTAGGGTAAGGGTAGTTTTGGGGGAAACCGACCTCTGTAGGAATTAAGACTCTTGTGCTTGGCACCATCATAGTCTGGCGGGTAGTATTTATTGAAGCCTGAGCATGTAGAGTGATTAGAATAGACTTAAAACTGATTCAACGCGCGAGACTGACCTTGCATACTGAGCTGAGGAGAGGTAATTAATGGGCGTTTCGCCTCATGAGCGAGCGCTGAGGTAATCGCGGCATTCTCCGACAGTAACTATAACTCCTCGATGAACTTTAATCGCTACAGTATACCAATCATCTCCGAAAAGCCCATTGAGGTCAGCTCTATTGGCTCGATTTTTAGCATTCTCTCTGAACTACTCTTCAGTCACCGCTGTCTCTAACATGAGTTACGTCGCTAAGGGCGATAAAGAATACGATGCCGCCGGCCCCGTGCCCGCCGCAAAACTCCACAAAATTCGGATCACCCTCACTAGCAGCAACGTCCGGAACCTTGAGAAGTGTACGTTTTTCTTGCATTGTCTCTCGAATGTCGTCTAGGCCGTGTTTAACGCATGATTGTATGTGGGCAGTCTCGGCTGACCTCATCAACCGCGCCAAAGACAAGCAACTTCGCGTGAAGGGCCCCGTCAGGCTCCCCACCAAGGTTCTCAAGATCACCACTCGCAAGACTGTATGTCATGTTACAACCCCTGCCTGCCCTAATGTTTCTCACACGCCCCTCTCCTTCCCCAGCCTTGCGGTGAGGGTTCCAAGACCTGGGACCGTTATGAACTCAAAATCCACAAGCGTCTCATTGACCTCCACTCTTCGAGTGAGATTGTCAAACAGATCGTGAGCCTTTCTTCCAACCCTCCCCTCCTTCACGTGGTCTTACAAACCCATCAGACGAGTATCAGCCTGGAGCCTGGCGTCGAGGTCGAGGTCACCATCTCTGCTTAGAAGTAGAGTAGTCGTGATTACGAGGACGCCCATGTAGATTGTAATACGCTCTCGTGGTACTGTCCTATCTGGAACCTTGCAAAGATGACCACATGTCGACTATGTTGTATGCTATGTGAATGCCACTCCCATGATGGTGTATCTGGTGCATCTACTCGCTGATTGTGGCCGTGTCTAAGTTCGAATACTGAATCACCCGCTGCGGCTGATGCCCATGGTGAGACTATGACACGGATCGAATGCACGTCAGGGTGGTACATCATAAAAATGGAGGTCTACTTTGGCGTTATTCGCTTTTCCACCCAACTCAGGCACTGAGCGCTCTGAATCCCCCAGGTTTCTTGGGCTTAAAACATATACGTTTATAGCTTCTCGCGTGGTCGCTTTGTGGGCATAATTTGCAAATCGCCACCATCTTGCGCCTGCACAGGGCAATAAAGAGAAAATTATTGGTTACTTGTGTAAGGCTAATCTCAATCCCCAGCTGGGCATAGTTGTCCAATACAGCATCAAGGGCTGATAGGAGCAGTGGCGGGTATGAAGGATCAAGCTGGTCATTTGTGTGAATGGTGCCCGTAGTTGAAGTGTACAGAAAGAGAAGTGCGATTGCCATAAGAATGCAGGTGTCCACAATATGTGAAACGAAACGAAAGAGTTCTCTACTAAATGCAGATCAGACAGCGGTGTGGTGCGTAGTAAGTTATGCACAGAAATCGTCAGCCGAAGCTGCAACGCCCTACTAGTGACAGTCGCTCTCAAACATAGATTGCGTACACCCCGATCACGGGTCTGTGGTCGCTCCGCCCCTCTAGCCGACGCATGCCCCGATCATCCAGGGTCCTATAACTGAGACACACGACATCGCCCTTGCGATGGCGGGATGACTCTCCCGCCGCCGCCGCCGCTCCAGCGGAAGCCGCGTCGAGCCCGTTACCAGGAGACAGCGACGGTGGTGCGGCGGCTGTCGCCGTCATCCTCGTCGCGGGCTCGACATCAGCATTAACATCAGCAGCACGTGTGGCGGCAGCGACGGCTTCTGCCGCATCCCTTGCCACCTCGGCGTCGCGCGAAAGGAACGAAAGTAATCGCCAGCGCGGGTTGGGATGCCCCCGAAATCCGCCCGCGCCACCGGAAACGAAGGGTGGAGCCGAGGACGAGGACGCTGCCGTGCTGCTTGCAAGCGATGACGCGGGCGTCCTTGACGAGAGTGACGGCTCGTGGAGGTGCTGGTCTGGCGAGGGAGCTGTCAGTGCACGCGCGGGTGCGCTCAGCAACGCGTCGCGGCTGCCCTTCACGTCGGGAAAGCGGTGCGTTTGAGCGCTCATCGTAGTGGTAGGGCGGGTTGTGGTGAAGAACGTCGGTTGTGAGGAAGAAGGGAGGGCTGCGACGTCGATGGAGCGTGGTCGTGGTCGTGGGCGCTTGCGACGTGGGACGTAAGGGGTCGGCGGCATGCGCGCTGTGTCGGGTTCTGAGTCGGCAGGCGGGGTGGAAGGGAAAAAGTTGGTTGTTGTTGTGGCGGTGGCGGGGACTGATGTTGGGGTGGAGACGGTGCGCAGCGAGGTCGACGATGTACGCCTGAAGGACCGCCAGGCCTGCGCGATCAAGCTCACGGCGGTGCGCTGAGGTGCGGCGTGTGCGTCGTCCTCAGGCTCGGGCTCGGGCTCGACGGTCGATTTAAAGAGAATGCGGTCGCACCAGCTCGGGACGCGTCGTTTGCTGCTCGAGTCGTACACCCCCCTATCATCCTCGGTCTCCGCCGTCCCGTCGCCGGTAAGCGACAGACTCGAGTGCGGACGCCCTTTAAGCGCAGTGACGGAGGCGAGCATAGTCTCAGATGGATTATTATTGGCTGGCGATGTCGCACGCTCGCCAAGGAGTGGCGTTGTCGGGATGCTCCGAGGACTCTTTCCGTCGCCTTTGGGCTGGGGTGTGTGGGCGTTGGCTCGTCGTGAACGCATGATGCGCGGCGAGGATGGTGCGTGGATGATCTCTGCCCATTTGGACTTTGCGCGTTGTGCGGCTGACAGAGAGATCCGCTTGACAAGCCCGCCGCTGCGTTCGGAGTAACCCATCCTCCTGCGGAGGTAATCCGATTCCGCGTCCGAGTCATCGTCTTCATCTGACACTTGGGACCGCTGAGAGAACGCTGTCGTCACAGATGAAACGACAGATGCAAGTTCGCCATTTGTGTCATCCTCAGAGCTTCCGTCACTATGTCCGCCGTCGTGATGTTCTTCTGCTTCTGGCTGGTCGCCTGCTTCGGCGGAATCTTGTGAAAGTGGAGCGACGACCTCCGACAGCGCCTGTGAATGTTTGGAACGTTTGCGTTTATGCCGAGTTGTGCGCAAGACGTCGTATTTGAACGTCGGGGGAAAGTTGATGGCCTCCTCACGAAACCCCACAAATGCTTGTCCATTCCGCATAATGTTGTATAGCTGGTCAAAGGCGAGCGCTTGTGCATATTCTAGGACAAGTCATTGAGCTTGGAAATGAAACGCATTACAAGTTATAGCCGTACCACGGCGAGATATGAGCCAGTCTGCGTGCAAGCGCGAGAGATCAAGACGGAAGTTGAGATCACCGAAGAGAAATGTAAAGTCAAATCGATCTGTGATATCTGGGGGATTGCGCGACGTCAGACTGGATGCGTAGATAAGTCGGCAAGTCCCAAACCTTCAGCTACTATCCGTGGGTCATCCGCTTTAAGAAAGTCGTCCACCGCCAACTCGTTCTATATTGACGTTCTCTGTATTTAAGGCTCGCTAGTGCAATGTGGAGACGTACCTTGATTTTCGCCAGGTTGGCTAATCGATGATGGACTTTGTTCTCATGCGCTACATTCAACTTTGTGTCAGCAAATGGGAGATGCCCTAAGGAGTGAATAAAATTACCAGTCAGATGCGCGTTGACGAACAGCATCGTCGTATCTGCAATCTTCAAGCTAATGCCGACAGCACCCTTGTTGCCCACCCTTCCACCGATAAGCCCTGCGGTGACCGCGGATTTAGACGTGCCTTGACAACCGACATTTCAGCCACGTCTCCCCCGTAACATGTAGAAAAAAAGACGCACGTCGCACGAGATGCTTCGCATCTCGATGCACGAAGATCGCGAGGTAGATGCCCATCATGCGCTCCTTTACGAGTATCTCGTAGGGGCCTCTTGTCCCCATCTTCGAGCGACGCATCATATCGCCAGTTGAAAGTGAGCGCCCCAATTCAGCATGCGAGCCCTTGTCCTTCGTGCGTGCGCTAGGACCGACAATGGGCATTCCGTGAACAAAAAAGTCCTCGAGAATGGAAGTCCAGCCAGAGGTGTGAGGGACAAGTTCATCGTCACGTTGCTCGGTCTTTGGACCACGTTTTTCGATGAGCGGCTCCGAGGGTTCTTGCTCGTCGTTATCGCGGTCTCTATCCTTGTCTTTCTCTTTCTCCTTCTCCTTGTCTCCACTTCCTAACTTGAAGCCTGCGCCGAGGCCGAGGGGCATGCCGGAAAGACTCGGGCACTCTTGTCCGGCACTGAGGGACATGAAACATGAATAACATGGAGAGTATAAGAAACGAAAAGACGACGCACACTACAACGAGATGGTAGGCATGCTCCGGATCGTGAGGCAAGTGAGGAAGACCGGTGGAGGAATTTTCTTCAACATCAACAGGTGAAGCATACGTGGGAACGTGACCCAGGAGCTCCTTCAAATCGCCCTGGGTCATGCGTGCTTGTGAGAACACCACGTATCCTTACACCGGGACGAAGAACAGGGTATACCTTTGGGAGGGACTCGTGCATGTTCCATGTTACGATTCGGACTTTAAGGAAGGTCTGCTGCCGCTGCGGCGGTGCTTGCAGCGGCGACGTGGGTGAGGGGTTGTTCGCGTCGTTACACGAGTGGGAAGAAAGCGGGCCCTGTGGAAGGAGTGCATGCAGTCGTGTGAATAGAGCTGTTCAGAATGTGACAATGTCAGCGGTGCTGCTTGTATTCGTGGCGCTAAACGGCGCGCCTGGTCGGGATGAGCCAGCCTCTGGCGATGGAGATGGGTCTGTGTTAGGTAGGCGGTGCATCGGGGATGTTGAACCGTGACGAGTGAGCGTAAGGAAGTCTCGAGGGTGCTACGGGGTGACGAGAAACGCATGGATACGCAACAAGGTTGGGCATGCGAAGGCCAAGGCTAATTATAACACGCAACTCTTCGCTACTGTCATTACGGCACGACACGCATAATTTTGGCAATCGATCTACAGGTCTAGGGGGGCAACAAATATCCCATTTCCTACACAGACACCTACGTAAACCGCGCAAATATCTGACACATCGTCCGAGACGGTCACAACACGATCACAACACGGGTCTCAGAAAATGGCATCCACAATGCCATGGCCAACGGCAGAACCTGCACAAGATCAATATCAGTTAATATTGGTACCCGTTAATGCTCGCTCGTGAAAGTACAGACCTGCACCAAAACCTACGCCGCCAACTGCGGATGTCGCAAGCTGTGTTGAGTTGATAATCATCAGAAATAGATTAGGTCAATTTCAGACATCAATGACGTACTAATCGGCCCATACCACCACCGAAGCGATTGGACTTGGGTGGCTCGCTCGGGGGCGCTTGCTGGACAACTTGCTGTGGAGGTTGACTTGGTGGACCTAGATAGGGATTATAGGGTTGGGGTGGCTGTGATTGGTATCCACCCTGAGGTGGTCCATTATAGACGGGTTGGTACGGTGCAGGTGGACCACTATTATATGGCGCAGGAGGAGCTGGTGATGCCCCCCGAGTGTCACTGGGCGGAGGATAAGAAGGAGGGCTGGCAGGGATCTTCTCTACGTAATTAGAGGGGAACAGTCCTTGCTTTCCGTTGAGCTTGCCAGTCCACCAATCCGTATTCGTTTCAGCGACCACCTCAATGATGTCGCCCGCGCGGAAGGAGAGATCATTGGGTTCCTGAAAACACACTCATCAGTGTCGAATTAGTAAGAAAGGGGGGAAAGTGCATACTGATCCGTTCTCGTTATAGGTCCACAGTGCCTTCGCTCGCTGCAAGCTAGGCTGCGGCTGCGTCGGCGGAACGCGCCGAACGGGGGGCCCCGACGGCTGTGCGGGGGGGGGATCATACGAAGAGGTCGGGGGCAAAGAAGGTTGGATGGTCATACGCCTCGTCTGATCCGAGAGCTCCCGCGCAGTAATATCACTTGCAGTTGGCAGTTTGGCGAGGATGTCCTGTCCTGCATCGCGAGAGATTTCATTATGTGCCATGAGGAATTCGACGTTCTGGCGCGTCTGAGATACGATATGTGCTAACATGGCCGAGGAATCGGGAGGCATGGTGAGAGTAACTGGTGAAGTAAAGAGGTCCAAGGGCACTTTGGCACTTATCATTGGTTTACTAATGTGGCATCGCCTCATGATCACCACGTGCAAATTCACGTGATGCGTGACTAGGATCGCGTTTCAGTCAGTCCAAACACACTCAGGCTGCAGCTGCGATACGATACCTGAACGATAGACATGAACGTGACACGACTACAACAGCCCCCATTACAGTCCGGCTCTCCAAGGTCTTCCATAGAGGCTGAAGACATAACCCCGGATGTGCGTTCCCTTATTTCCTGTCGTATTTCATGGTCGTGCTCAGACACGGTATTTCGCAGTTCTTCTCAATAAGACTAGTCAATAAACGTACACGCGCAAAGCTCTCGCCGGAACCCCTTGACCTTACACCCATTCCGAACAAGGGACAACTTTTCGTTGTGGCGAGCGCCCTGGGATGGTTTGTGGCAATAATCAGGTCAAATACTGGACTTGGTACGTTAATAGTGCGGAGGTCTAAGCTATTCTCAATGTGCCCTCCTTTAAGCTCTTATTTCCTCTCCGCTTGCGGACCTTCGGTCACACCTATCCTCTCTGGATGCAAAGTCTGACAACCTCTTTCAACCACAACGGAATATCCCCTTCTCCTCTGTCAGCCCAAATTACCTCATTTTTGCGCTCAATGACACCAGACTCGTTGTCGGTCTGACACATGGCCCGGTCATCGTGTTCGAGGCTTCCGCCATCTGTTCACCAGGGACGAATGAAGTCACTCCACTACATACCTTTCTACCAACTACGCCGACGCCGACAGCCGTCCGGCAAATGTACCCGAATCCAGGCGACATTCCTGAGCTTGTGGCCATTTTGCGTGAACCGGACGGTAGTCCTGATAGCCAGCTGGTGGAAGTCATAAACGTGTCGACCATGCAGTCTGTCGCTGGATGGAGCAGCGGAGGGACACCAGAGACCTTTCCGACGAGCGGTGCGTACGACCTACTTATTAGGGAATTTCACACTGAGTACCTTTTTGGTAGTTTCTTGGTCCCCCAAGGGCAAACAGCTCGCCATTGCTCTTCAAAGCGGTGACATTATCACCTTTTCTCCCAGTGAGACCCAACAGGCCAAGTCCTTCGTCACTCACCCCCCTTCCATGCAAGGGCAAAGTATCATCCACGCAACGTGGCTCTCTAATCCAGCTTTTTATGTCATCTTCGCCCCTGCTGGTCCATTAGACCCACAGGTCGAGCAAAAGCATATGACCATCGTGCACGATGCGAAGCGTCCGGATAACTCCGCAGACGTTGCTCTCCCGATCAACTTCTTCCCTAGCGGTCTCCGCCTTCCAGGTGCATTTACTGTTGTACTAAAGGGATGGGATCCCGCAAAATTCCTCCTCTTAGTTGGGGACAGCTCGACGGCTGATATTGGGCTTGTTTGCTGTACTGCCGATGATAAGTGGCAGAAAATGTCATTTGATGAGGGTGCACCCTCGATGCCCCTTGACGCAGATCAGAACGAGACGACGATGATCGGATTCGAATTGGACCTGAAGAACACGACGCCCTATGATGTAACTACTTCAACCGGAGAAACTGTGTCAGTCCCGCCACCACCAATAGTCTGGGCGTATGCAAGCGATGGGACAGTCACCGCGTGGTATGTAGTGAATACGCGAGGTACCCAATACCCAAGTATGGGGCAGGCAGCTGCTCTCTCACCTGTCCCTGCACCTGCCGCCCCCGCGGCGACGAGTCCTTTTCCCCAAATGGCCCAGCATGCATTCGGGCAGACATCGCAGCCTACGTTCGGTCAGCCAAGCCAGCCGAGCCTTACTTTTGCCCAGCCAGCATTCAGCCAGGCCTCGTTGTCCGGATCTGCATTCGGACAACGTCCAACATTTGGAAGTTCCGCATTTGGCCAAACGTCAGCCGTCGCGCCGCCTACTTCGTCAGGACAAGCCTCTTCCGGGGGACCCTTCGCATCTTTTGCCTCTGCGCCAGTTAAATGGGGTCAAGCGGGCTTTGGATCGACCGGCTTCAATTCTGCAGCTTCCCTGGCACCTCCCCCTCAGATTCAACCTACTGAGTCGACCGAGTCGATGTCGACTGATTCCAGCCAAGACCTGTCGTTTTCAGCGATGTCCCTTGGTGAGGGGTCCAATGATTCTCAAGAGAAAGCGGGACTAGGAACAATCAGTATGTTTGGCGCTCCTACGCCAACTGCGCAACCCGCGACCTCCTCAGCTACTACTTCCACATTTGGCAGTAGCTCGTTCACCCTTGCTCCAGGAGTTGGCGCATTTGCAAAATTGGCACCCAAGCTGACAGATGAAGTTCCCAGCGCGCCTGCGGTCGAGGGACTAAAACCCTCATCTGCGTTTGGCCAGACGGGTTTCGGTGCGCCTGCTTTTGGTCAATCCGGGTTCGGTCAGTCTGGGTTCGGTAAGACAGGGCTTGGCACCCCCATGTCGACGACGCCCATCGTGACGCCCATTAGTACTACGTCTCCCTCCACCTTTGGGAGCGGGGGGGCATTCAGTGCGTTTGCGTCCGGGGGCACTGCGACGTTGAGCGGTTCGAAGCAGGCGGAGACGAAACCGGGAGCTCCAGCCACAAGTAGTGGCGGTGCGTTTGGTGCGTTTGCTTCTGGTGGACTGTCTGCATTTGGCCAAGCAGCGTCGACCACACCGAGCTCCATCCCAGCTTGGAAGACGGGCGGAGATGCCGCGTTTGGCGGTGGTACTGGGTCAACCGTCTTTGGGACGTCTTCGACGTCGCCGCTTGGATCGACTCCCACCCCAGTAAAATCCCTTTTTACTTCAGCTGAACCCGCTGCGAGCACTACGCCTGCCTTTTCGCCTCCCGCAACGACGTCACTCGAAAAGGCGCCCTCATCATTTGCGAGCACCACACCATCGACTTCCCCCTTTGCCACTGCCACTCCTCCGAGCACATCTAAGCCACCGGCCTCAGCCGACTCCACACCACCTACGTCTCCGCCGACTGTGGCCAAGACGACTTCTCTGCCAGCAAGCACAACGCCCGCTGGTCCTCCTCCAGTCCCCAATGCATTCGCGGCCCTCAAGATGAGCACCGGCCACGGGCTGTCAAACTTCAATGCTAAAGACTCTCCGTTTTCAAATCCAAAGCCTGTATCCCAGGCTATTAACGCGTTTGGTAGCGGACAGCCGCCGGCCCCAAAAATGCCTGTGCCAGCGACTCCTGGTTCGGTGTTCGGCCAGACGAGTTCGATAGGCACAGCTTCGAAGCCTGTGTCCGCATTTGGACAACCTGCGTTTGGCTCTCCATCTACGCCCACCGCGGGCGGCAGCGTAACACCCAGCAGTTCGAAAATTACGTCGAGCAATGCTTTTAGCGCGTTCGGCGGTGTTTCAAGCGCCTTTGGAAAGAGTGCTGGATCAGGGTCAGGGTCGTCTTTCAGTGACATGTTGCGGAATGCCGGGTCTTCGCCTGAAAGTGCCAAATCGAAGGAGACTCAAAAGACGCCAGAGTCTGGGCTTGGGCCGACGCCGCCGACACCCAAGTCGGTGTTTGACAAGTCACCGACCCCGCGGCCTGCGACCATTCCCGCTGCGCCGGACTCTGAAGATGAGGGGGAAGGGGAGAAAGACCAGGACAAAGAGTCTAAAGTGGATTCCGCTGCAAGCTCGTTCAGCAACTTGTCCTCGTCGACGTCGTCATTCGTTGACGTCGCGCGCGAACGTGAGGAAGAGGAAGAGGCAAATGAAGCCCCTTCAGGTGATGGCGAGGCTGAGGACGAGCAAGGAGAGCAACAAATCGATGAGTTCCTCTCCGATACGGATGAGGAACGAGAGGCGTCCGAAGAAGAACAGGAGGAGGGTGAGCTGGAGGGTGAAGGTGAGGGTGAGGACGAGGACGAGGACGAGAATGAAGATGAAGATGAGGGCGTGCAAGCAGGGGAGGTGTCAGATGAAGAGGAAGACGATGTGCCCCCACCCTCTGAAGCCGACCCCACTGTCATCCCTTTGCCAAGGTCACGCTCGCCTTCAAGTACTCCGAAGGCCGAAAGGCCCTTGATCAACGTGCAGCCAACACTTGCCCCCAAGCCCGATAATCAGGAGTCGTCGACCTCGCGCTTGCGAAGCACGACACCACCAGGATCGCCGTCCAATGAGCCATTGTCGTTACAGCAGCCGATGCCTACACTTCCCTCGCCATCGCTCACGCCATCGCCAGCTTCTAGTACCAGCCTAGGCAGGCCCAGCACGCGTCCGATCCGCAGCTCACCCCTCGCGAACACCCCAGTATCCGGTGGCGACGAGGAAGAAGTCAAAGGCGAAAAACCCTCCTCGCTCAAACCGCGACCAGCGTCGCCGCGAACACCATTCGGGCAATGGGATACCAGTCCCAAGGCACCCTCTCCGTCACCAGCGGAAGCCAGGTTAACGCCACCCCCAGCCAAAGTGGAGCCCTTGGTCGACCATGGCATCAAGGCACCAGCCACAGCAAGGCCAAAGACGCCGCCCCTGCTCGCAGCAAAGGGCACCGCCCCCAATGACAAACCCTCGTCCTCTTTTGCCATACCAGCAGTTACGAGGATCCCGGTGCCAACACTGGACTTGAGTGGGTTCACACCCGGCGGTGCTCTGAAACCTGATGACGCAACGAAGCCTGCTACTATGTCCGTCCCCAGTTTGTTCAAGGGTATGGGGCCTGGCGCATTCAGTCCCATGCCGAAACCTGAACCAAGTACGGAAGCGCCGTCTGCACCAGATTCCAAGTTCATGTCTGGTCCTCCTCTCTTCGGGACAAAGCCTCTGGCGGCCCTGGGGGCCACGACTAAACCTGGTGCTCCGGCGCCTGACACGGGCTTGGGCGGTACATCGGTCACACCCCCACGCACGCAAGGAGACTCCTCCCTTATCACGCCACCTAAGGAGATAGCTTCGAAAGAGCCGATGCATCAGATGCAGGTCTCATTTACGAGTCTGTATACCGAAGTTGGAACAGAGATGGCAAAGGTGTGTTGATGATGACTCCCTTCGTTTATATGCAGCGCTCGCACCTTCATCGCTCATGCTATCTTGCCTCCCTTAGTTGTTGGTGTATGGTCGTGGTGTTCGCGATAAGCGGGAGCGGGAAATGCGACCTGCTTCTGCGCCATCTGCCGACATCAAGGAGGACCTTGCGAAGACGATCGGTGAATTTGCGCGACAAGTCGAATTGCTCGAGGTCGCGCGGAACGAGGATCGTGCTTCGATTAGGGAGCTTGAAATCGGTGTCCTCAAAGGTCTGTTAATCCAGTTCGGGGAAAGTAGACTGACGGTGGATGCTCACGTCATTGTTTTCAGCTAAAACGAGGAAAGAGGAGATTGTGCGTTTCGACAAGGCGCGTTCAGATGTGGAGTTTGGGAGGATGCTGAGGGCGCGGATCCTTAGCCCTGAGCAAACTGAACTGCAAACTCAGCTGCGCAGAGACATTCGGGTAGGTCGGACATCCGGCGCCTATATACTTGCTCACGCGTGCTTCAGGCCATTCAAGATAGAGTGACGAAAATGGAGGATCATCTTCATGCTTCCAAAAAGAAGCTTAACGAGGTCAAGACAGGAAGGCCCAGCATCAAGTGAGCATCCCTCCATTCGCCCATCGCTACGGGCGCTTTCTCTTATATCTTCGCTAACAACCCGTCTCAGGGCGCCGTCTCTCGACACCATAAACCGCACGTCCCGGAACATCAATATCGCAATCCGCCAGCAAAGCGCAGACGTCTCTGCCCTCACATCGCGCATCGCAAAATTGAATATCGACGGCGGCAGCCCTTCGGGCACGCCCCCACGCGCTCGAGAACGGGATCTCGTGCGACGCCCGCTGGACGTGACTCCGCACGTCGCAAGCACGACCGCTGCTGCGTTGAACGCCGAACAGGGGGCGCACCGCCTCAAGGAAGCGCTTCTCGCCGTGCGCACACAGCCGCTGCTCAATACGCAAGCTACGAATGCCAGGCCTGCACAGCGGGCATTTGACACACCACAAAAGCCTGGCGCGGACCTCAGCTCGAGTGGCACGAGCGCGAGCGGGGGATTGTTCTCGACACCTTTCAAGCTTCCGGCGCTTAATGCAAACGATAGCGTGGGCAAGGGTGTATCGCCACCTGGGAGCGTTGGGAGACGAAGTATCGCACAGAAACACCACGCAAAATCGGTGCCTCTCAAGAGCACGCCTACGGTCGGGGCCACACCAAAACCATCATTCGACTGGGGGCCACTCCCTGGGATTAAACCGATGACGACGCTTTCGCCGGACCTGCGGTCGAAGACAGGGTAGTCACTGGAATGGGAATGCTGTACTCGCTCTTTTGTTTTTTCTTGCATGTGTAGGATACTTTGTTGCTGAGTATGGGGAACCACGACCGCGACATGATGAATATAACGTGTTCTACTCCTATTCCTTTTAGCTCGGTTCCTCCCCGTCGGAAAATTGACCTTCCTCTGGCGTGCCGTTGACTTTTGAGTCTGCTTCCTGGTTCTCACGTTGTTGTTCGTACGGGTCGTAGATGATTTCTTCGAGATGAGCGAGTGCAGCCTGTGCAAAAGACAGAAAGACAGAAAAGGCCCGAGAACCGGGATAATGAAAGGGGGAAGAAAAAGAAAGGAAGTGTCTAGTATGGCTGATAGCGGTTATCGTTGACAGGATCGCTGCGCACCCTGCCGACCTCACTGAGCTCCTCACCCTCCTCTCCAGTGAAAACCTCAAATGCGGTCGTGTCTGGATCGATGAATGCATCATCTTCGTCCCCTTCGTCAGAATCTTGAGGATCAGGATGAAGCGACGCGCAAAGTGAGAGTGCCTCGAAGATAGGCTCCACTGTAGGCCATGATATGAACAATAGTTAGGCGTGGGATAGGAGACGTATAAGGAAGGAGGACAAGGAAAACTGCACGCACGAGAGGCAGTGTCCTGCGGTGTCAAGCTGAGCTCGCGCATGCCCAGCGTTTCCTCGTCGCCATCTGAGGGAGGCGCATCTTCTGCCTGAGGCTCGTCCAGTTGGCAATAGACAAAGGGGCCAGACTCGCCACGGGATGTGGCGTGCAGCGTTATGGACGGGTACTCGATCTGGAAAGCGCGTTCCGTGGAGGAGGATTGGAAGACAAGTACACTGCAAAAGAAGAGACAGGCAGTTTGCTTGCCGTCAGTCGAGCAGAACGACAGAGGGTGAGATGTGAATGTGAAAGAAGAAAAACCTCTCGATGATGTAGAGCGTTCCGAGCGCGCCGTCCTCTGGAGAGAAACCGTCGAGCGGAGGGTCGAACGCGACGCGGACGTTGTCCACTTTTTGTCTGAGGACCGGGGGGATGTCGCTGAATGAGGTTGGCGTGGCGCCGGTGAGCGTTCTGTGTTCCTCCTCAGATACGTGATTTGGAATGGCGTCGATGAAGGAAACAGCAGGCATCGCTTTCCGAGTGTGTGTCTCGATGCGAGATCCTGATTATACGAGTGTATGTCACGTGAAATTAATCATGAAACATCCCAAATGTGGCGAGAGTGGTTGAATTGGTCGTGGAGTGGAGCCGCATAAGTTACTATGAAAAGCAAAGTGGTGGATGGATGTGGTATTTTCATTTCAACTCAGTTTGGAAAACCTCAGGCCTCAGACTTCGGAGGGCCAGCGGACGACATCTCATCTAACCTTGCCACTTCAGCCAGCTCATCCTGGCGCTTACATAAGTCACGAAATGAGCTGACAGAGGGCG
>Ga0307512_10004530_pt1 | contig 15192 bp, 25 predicted proteins | sample 14_EM_MG_FD_200267 | JGI IMG/M metagenome (GOLD analysis project Ga0307512, IMG submission 200267) | Populus trichocarpa ectomycorrhiza microbial communities from riparian zone in the Pacific Northwest, United States - 14_EM | ecosystem: Host-associated > Plants > Roots > Unclassified | place... | reverse complement strand
CACAATCTCAAGAATTGTCGTATCCTCGTGAGATACAAGGACTATGTGGACGTATGCAGCAAAGATACGGCAACTCTCGCACCGCACCTTTCAATGCATCCAAAGAGAATTCGCGAGGAACAGCGCCGTAGAAAGAGGGTGAGAGGAAATGACAGGGTACCCGGCCGTGAGGAACCACACACATTCCGTGGATCTACGAAATCTCAGAGAGAGCGAGTGAGACCAAGAGCTGGGAATGATAGACTTCCAATCATCACCGCCTGCGGCAGCACCGATCTCATTTGCGAAGCAGAAGGACGGCGGACTGCGGAAGTGTGTGGACTACCGAGCTCTCACTCAAGCCGCGTCGAAGAACCAATATCCTCTCCCACTGATCTCGGAGATGCTCGACAGGACCTCAGGAATGCCTATCACCTCTTCCAAATCAAGGAAGGCGACGAGTACAAAACTGAGCTACAATACCAATTAGAAGAGATATGTCGTCGGCAGAGCAACGACCTTTAAAGAGAGGGATGACCCTACCGGAACCAAAATCCCCATATACTATGACCCTACCGGAGGTTCCAGAATCAAGGATCAGAATCCACTTAACGACACTGAAGTCCAGCGGCAATAAATGCACCCAGAGAGCGGGGATATGCGTACCTAGAGAAGAATCAACATACGCACCTAGCATCCGGAAGATGATAAGCCCACCTAGACAATTCACGGCCAAAGCCGAAAGAGTCGTTGAAAGGTCAACGCAATGCAAGTCGAAACACGAAGCTAGTCGAAACACGAAGCAGGTCAAAAGGAAAGGCCAAAGCAAGTGGAAAAATGAGACGAAAGCAAGTGCAAATAATGACATGAAAGCAAGTGGAAAAATGAGACGAAGCAAGGGAAGTCGACCAAGACCAGGCAAAAGACAAGCGAAATCGAAGACCTCCGAAATCCAGAGACGAAGGCTGCTGAAAGACGCGTCGGTCAACAAAGATCACCAAAAGTCTACTGGAAGTTCATAAGTCTACCGAACCACCGTGGCAATCAACAACCGAATTGAGTCTAGGTCGTCGACGGAGCAACGAACTTCAAAAGGGGGGATGACCATGTCAAAATGCGTCCTACCGACAAGACAAAAGCCCACCGGGATGCAATCTACTGAGACGCACCAAGAAGTCTACCGAGAAGTCGGCCGGAAAGGTCTACCAAGTCGACCAAGATTCGATTGAGGCCTCCTTCCGAGAGCACAACCATGAAGTCGACCGGATAGTCACCAAAGCGGACTTCCAAAGACGACTACCTGGTCATGCAGCATCTGGACGTCAATGCCACTTACCGATGACTACCGCTTGAGATATTCTACGAAGCACTGCACGAAGGCTCAAGAGAGCGCAGGCACACTTGTACTTGGTAAGTATAACCATCTTAGAGAAGCTTACGTGTTAGATATCGACGAATAAGACGTGATTGACGTACACGGTTGACGGCTACGAACGATGCCGGCAGCGGAAGCTCCCATCGATGCCAAGTCACGAGCGGAAGGTCTACCACCCTGACAATTTCAACAAAGACCTACGCCGAGATACAAGCTACGGGAGTGATGGTCGTTGGAGCATTGGTTAGGAAGTTGAGATAATGGAGGACGGGATCACTTTTGGATGTTTTCTTGTTTCTCTCTTCTCTTCTTCTCGTCTTTGGATATCGGCCCGGTACAAATGGCGTCGGCATGGGTTTTTACAACCAGCCAATGGAGGTGGAGTTTCCCCGTGTACCGGATCTGCCGAAAGGTCGCCATTGAGCTGTACCGATCGGTTGTGGGACTTATGGGTTCGTACGATTGCGTACGTAGGATGATTGTTTCATTCTCTGTTTGCCTTTCCTTCGCTTTTCTCTTGTATGGTTTATGCAGCCCAGGAGGTCTGCGCCTAAAGAGAGGGATAATGTAACGGCGGCATGTGACCCAGGTCCGGGTAACGGCCATTCTATATAGTGAGCTCGCCACGAGACATAGATCTCTAGCGATAATCTTACCTATACACCTATTTACTATCACTCGAGTCCACGTTTGCAACCGTATACCATAATTACCATACGTATGCCTATAAGGCCGAACGCTGGCGTACGTGCCATTACAACCGCAAAGAATCCGCACACACGCTGGAGACGCAAAGAAACAGGTGCACCTCCCCCCGCCCGACGCAGGGTGTGGACTCCAGCGCCGACTCCACCTTCTCCCGGCATGCCACCCGTCCCAACTGGTAACACCTCCGGAGCTCAACTCTCTGAAATCGTCAATTTGCCGGCCGGATATACTTATTCGCATACAGCTCTTCCCTGTGCGGGATTTTTCGAAGATGATGAGGATACCGAGCATGATACCCATTTTGATCCAGATATGCCCACTGATGATGGTTAGTACACTATCTGTTGTGTGGTATTGGGTCTAACATTCATTTTGAAGACAAAGACAGCGGAGTGAGCGATCCTGCTGCTGATGACGAGCATTGACCGAAAGACACCGGATTTTGGAGATTATTATTATATATATCTATGTATTATTAAAGAACAACGTAGTGATCAAGATGAAAGTATATGAAAACGCCAGAAAGGCAGCCAAAACACAGTGAATGATGAATTGTGCCAAAATGAATGATTGCATATTGTGGATACAGCCATGGCTAAATGAGCGTCAATGGAGCGTCAACAATTTTTGGTCATGCGTCCTGGGAAATAACAGCTTCGATAGGTTGTATTCAGTCACAAAGGAATTTCTGGCCGCCTTTATAGGCAAAACAGACAGCAATACCCTCCCTGCCCCATCATGAAAATGAGTGTCAACGGAGCGTCAATGATTTTTGGTCATGTGTCCTGGGAAATCACACCTCCGATAGGTTGTACTCAGTCATAAAAGAATTTTTGGCTGCCTTAATAGGCAAAACAGATAGCAATAACCTCCCTGCCCCATTGTGAAAATGAGCGTCAACGGAGCATCAACGATTTTTAGTCATGCGTCTTGGGAAATGACACCTCCGATAGGGTGTATTGAGTCATAAAGGAATCTTTGGCTGCCTTTATAGGCAAAACAGATTGCAATACCCTCCATGGCGCATCATGAAAATGAGCGTCAACGGAGCGTCAACAATTGTTGGTCATGTATCATGGGTAATCTGGGGGGCGACAGGTTGCACATTGTCATAAACTGATTCTTGACTGCCTTTATAGGCAAAAGTGAAAGTGAAACGCTTCCTGCCCCATCTTCAAAATGAGCGTCAACAGAGTGTCAACGATTGTTGGCGTTCCATCATGGTTAATCACAGTGTGATGTGGCGGTTATTGTCTATATATATCGTTTTGACTGTTATTATACTCTAAAAGGCTCAAGAATACTGAGTGGTAGCTCTGTAAATGAAATAAGTTGTTACTGTCCCGGGGGATGTGGCAAGAATATCCCGTACATATATGCCTATAAAGGCTGTCATATCCTTCTTTATGGATGTTTGTGATCACGCACCACTCATATTACCGAAGATGCATGACCAAATCTCGTTGACGCTCTGTTGACGCTCATTTTCAGGATGTAGTTGGGCGCTTGAGTATTCTTGTTTTGCACGTCAAGGCGGCTAATACATCGAAAACGAACCGTGACGTACCACGGTCAATATTTTACGATTAACAGTCGCATATCTGAATGCGAGAATAAATGTGAAACCCGAAACGCAGAACCGGAGATTGGAACCGACGGGTCATGCCAAACCCGGCGAAACCCGCTGGTTGACGGGTACGGGTCCGGGTTTGGCCCGCCAAGAGTCTGCGGGTTGGGTTTTTGGCCGGTTCTGGAACCGAACCGACCTGTTTTTCCGGTCCAAACCCGGACCGCTGGCGGGTTACCCGGACCGCTGGCGGGTTACCCGGACCCGTTGCTAACACTAGCCTCCAACCAGTCTGTGTATTCTTGACTGTGCGATTTCGTCAAGGAAGGCTGCCGTCCGTGTGATTTTCCCGAACCAATGATGGGTGTCTTTCTATCACAGCCTTCATCTTGTTATGTCCAGGAAACCCAACACCCCGCTTCTTCTCTTGTCGAACTTCAGTGTGTGGTTCCTGGATTATTTGTTGTGTTTCCTCAATTCCGGCCCGCGAAACCCCTTCTTTAGCCACTTTGGCCATATTCATGGCAAGACGCATGTCGGACTGTTCAAGCTGTACACAACCTCCTTGTCTTGCCATAGTAGCTGACATGTTGAAAACTTACAAGAAATTAGTTGCTGTGTCTAGAGTGAGAAACGGCTGTTACCTAAACCATATACGATTCTGTGGCCTCCTCTAAAGTCCTTAAAGGCTGTTTCGTCCATTCCCGGGAACATTTCTCCCCAAATTTATCTCTAAAAATCCCAGAACTGAGAACATCGTAATGTTCAATTTCATGGACTATGCGGAATGAATGCTTTGGTCAACAATGGAGGTTTCCCATTACGGGCAGCAATGAATTGTTCACATAGCTCTCAAAATCCCGCAGCTGGGCGTTATACTGTGAGTGGACCTTTGTGTACATTGATATGGATTGACTCACATCCGATCGCATGCTGCTTCTGATTCTTGTTTGTTCGGGTTTCACGTACTATTGTTGAAAGGGCGTCCTGGGTCATATTTCCGGTGGCTACAATTGCAGAGTCACGGTGAACTAACTGGTGTCTGCTTTGCTGCTGTGCTTCACCGGGTGGCGCATTGTTTGGACCGCCTGTCGTTCAGCTCAATTCGGCTTCAATCGCCCCTGGTTGAAGTATGACTGGAGCCATGACTTGCTGTTGTCCAATGGTAAGGAAGATGATCACGAAGAGAAGTGGAAAGTTCTGAAGATAATATAGTTACCTACATGTCAAAATGGAACGAGTGACAGCCAACTTGCAAATTCAATTCAAGCTGAATCCGGCTGCGTATAGCTGCACTGCGTATAGCTGCCGGGGATTACAACGCTCCCGCGATTTGCAGTAAGTCTGTGTGATGATGTCTGTTTGTTTGCAGTGATATATTGTCATGAACGACAGCTGAGATCTCATGTTTGATATATATAACAAAGAAATTCTTCAACGGAAACGATGTCTGGTGATGTTTGGCTCAAGCCATCGCCGGGATCTTACATGGATCACACACTAACCATCAAGTCTTGATGTATCGTTCGCATGACTATTTAGAATGAAGTGTCGGTCAAAACGCTGAATCTGCTTTGTTCGAATTGATGAAACAGAACAACCTTGACCTAAACGACTCAGTTTGCCTCCATGTGGTCCATATCTTGGAACATCCAACATCTCGCCCAACAACAAGATCAACACAAGACACAATGGTCGATGCTCCGAACAATCACCTTTTGCCGATCAGTAACAACGCTAATTTCTGTCTGAATCACCCGCATGTTCCGGCCGGCTCTGACAGCTCTGACCGAACCTTGTACTCTCTGACAGAGGATGACACGCTTCCCATCGCTCAGGCGACGGGTAGCATTACATACTAACCTCCCTCACTTTGCGCCTGGTATGCGCACCATCACAACGACTTGTGTGTTACACTCTTCGCAGAGGCTGCAGTTATGCTGTCGCCGTTTACACAAGCCCTGGCGATGATTATGCCTTTCTTCGGCCGATAGCCACATTTTACCTCTCTGCTATTGCTATATATCAGGTGCCGTACTCGCCCCAGATATGTTTAGCATTGAGATGTTGTGGCAAATTGCAATACAGTCTTCGCTTCGGATACATCGCATGCTGTTGCACATGCCTCGCTATTATCATATTTTACACGTCTGAAATATACAGTCTAATCTTCACACTATCTCATACTATGCCCTTAGTCCTCCACATTCTGCGTTGATCCAGCATCGGCTTGCGATGCATATTCCTCCCCATCGGCATCCGCATCGTCCCCATCCTCGCACTCATACCCGTCGACATCACTTGTTCTCAGGTCACACCTACTATGCCCTCAGTCCTCCACATTCTGCGTTGATCCATCAGCACCTTGCGAGGCTGCTTCCTGCTCATCCGCATACAGATCGTCGCGATCCTCGCCCTCAAACCCGTCGACATCACTGGTTCCCATGTCAAACCATTCGAGTTAAGTCACCGGCTGTCATCGCCGGCGGGCGGTGGGGATGACAACGCGCACATCGCTTTCATCACCTTCATCTTCGTAATTCCCGCTGCCACCTGACATCCGGAAATGAAGTTTGTCATCCATACCATTGATTTCTGTCGGGATGTTTAGGTCACTGCTTCTGATCTCAGGCTCCTCAAGCGCCACTGCGGAGGTCAAATAATCAAGAAGAATAGCATTGCCAACACGCGCTGCTTCGACACTGATCTCCATGGCACGCTTTGGGTTCGCCGCCTGTTCGATATGACGCCTGACTGTAGCGAGAGTGTTGTTATACACACTCTGCTTGTAGCTCTCCAGTAGTGTGTTCCAGGTATTCATCAAGAATGCATATGTGTCTGCAACGCCAGGCAAGGTTAACAACTTGCGACCCGTTGCAGCACAGCAGGATGCGTTCTGACCACTGTCATTCTTGTAATTGAACTAGTTCGAGCGATCAGGTCTGTCAGCTTTCAGCTTTGACTTGGAAACTTTCGGATGGACGCCGTTGGTCTTTTGCTACTCCAGGAGAGCATGGCGCAACGCGGTGCATGTAAACATGATCAGTGTCGAGGGTATATGACTGTCCTTGTCATCAATCATGGAATTATAACATCCATCACCATACTTACCTCGGTTATTCGCCCGATGATAAGATTTGATGTAGATAAACCGCGGGGTTGCTTCCACCAGGAGGTAAAGCGGACGTTGGCCATTTGTTAGCAGCTATCGACACTCTCTGCGTTGGATTTGGACCGTGTACCCCACCTTCCACACGCTATGCTACAGGAAACAGATTCATATTGTCTCCCAGAAAGGAATCAATGAATTCCAAACGCTCTGCGTTAGATTCAATGCGGTGGAGATCATATAGCTCTGCTATATTGCCCCTTGCTGATTGAATAGAATCGGATTTAACCTTATCGACTTGTGCGCGAAGCTGGTACCAGTTTGAGCGTGTAATATCCAACGTGGGCTGTTGCTTCAGCATACCTCTTTCAAGGTCTCCTTTGTGCAAGCCTCAAATGCTATGGGCCAATTGTTGTTGTGCTGCATTTCGGTGTTCCAGTACATCTCTATTATCTACCAGTGTGGGGCTTCAGCCAATGCTTTCGCAACGTGTCGCATTGATGTCATACTCTAAGTGGAGTGAATACTGTATGATCATAACAAAAACAAAAAACTGCGTCGCGTTGAATAACTTACCATCTCCAAGTCTCTTGCGCTCATCAACGGCCGTCTGTTCAACATGTAGAAATCCAGGAGTAAACCGGTTGCAATTACAAGACGCGTCATGTTGGAGTGCCCAGATCGATGAATGCTGCTACTGCCGGGGACCACTGATCATGGTGGAGGCACAGCCTGTGGTTAAAATTGCCACTGCCTCTCTCTCTGATTCCTTTCTGTAGCACGCGTTGGCAGTGGATTTGTAATGATTGCGCGGCCTTCTGGATTAGGGGTAGGGGATGGCACGTTTTCAAGACCGCTGAGAGGAGTGGGAGTGCTAGCAATGCCGGATGCGGGGCTGGATACAACGTGACGCAGTGAGTCTGTCTGTGAGGTTCCGCTGGGCGCGGGTGTGTTAGCACTGCTTGTAAGTGGCGTGGCGGTTGGAGTGAGTATTGACCATCGCTGTGCAGCGGACTGAGTGAAATCTGCAACGCGAGAATCGTTCAGCGAAGAAGAGGCGGTGGAGTTCTGACCTTAGATTGTAGAGACTACGGAACTCCCTGTTTGTGAGGAATCCCTCTCGCCAGCCGGTACTGAAAGACGTCTCATAGCAGGGGGAGGTTGAGAGTTCCCCGAAGGCCCACGTTTATGTTGATTGTGACGATTTGCAAGACTTTGAACCTTTCGTACGACCAGAGAGGTGACAGGGTGAGTGGTGTGGGAAGGCATCATCCGATATGGATGTTCGAAGTTAGAACAGTAGGAAGCATTTCCTCTGTATGCGTATGCAATGGCAGGTGAGGTAGACTTCTATTTCAGTGACCATGGAGGGATTCGACAAAGAAGTGAGGTGCAGTGTAGACCTGGCTAGACTCTAAACCCTGACAGTACTCATGGAGGAGATCCCTTCAAAAGCAATCAATTATGGGGTTAACTGCCATTTGATTGAACTTAGATTAAACTCAGCATTGATATTCACTGTTACAGCAACGTCTGACGGTCTATTTGCACCACTTGAAGGGTGTTTGTGCCTTCTTGGCGCGATTCTGATAGTATTGCACTCGTTCTTTGCACAATACTTCGAACCATCCAGTGTGTATATCTTCAGCTTCCCAGTGGAAGTCCCCCTTTGGCAGAGCTGAAATCATTGCAAATTGAACAATGACGTATTCTCTATCCTATGTCATCAGTTGCGTGTGCTCTTCCCACCGCTAGGTGTTGATAGCCGTGTTGGATGATTGAACAGTTGGGGCAACTTGAGAACTGCTCAGTTTTCTCAGAGATGTATGAGGTCTGAGCGGTAGAAGTGGTATATGATGCCAAGGAAATACCCGGCGTCGCAAACTGTCGTCACCGCGAGTACGAAATCTGGTCTCGAGGCTCCTCATTCATCAGGTGTTTGGTGGTTGTGCAAGATGAAGGCTTGGCTGTTTTCGGTTAATTAACTAACACAACACAGGATATGAATCAAATCTCAGGAACTAGAGTATATATATCCCTTCTTCCTGCCTACACCTCAATTCTCTTGTCTCCCCGCGTACAACTCCATTCTCGTTTCTTCCCGGATTAAACACACCGCCAGCATCCTGAACTATCTTGCCATCACGTGACTTGCACAAAAGAAAGCCTCTCGTTCTAAAACACACCCGATAAAATTCACAACGTTCTTCGTTCACTCCGGGGTTCGTTCCGCTCTGTTCAACTGTATCATAATGCTACCGCCTCGGATGTAGATTCATTTTCAACTCGCAGCGATGGCACCGAAGGGCAGCAGCAAGGGACAGGGGAATGCAACTGCTAGGGTAAAAATGCTGACATCAGTTATAAATCGATGCCTGTCATTCGGTCGGGACCGTATATATGGATTTATCTCGGAATACATCCTTGGACTCATACTGATTTACAATGTTTGCAGCTTCAGTCAAGAGAGGGCCTGGGACCTCTTCTATGATATAATCTTTCTTTATCAACTCACAACTAGCCACTTTCTTAATTCCAGCCAATGTGGCCACACCGCATGAGCAGGCGTTCACCTTTTCGGGAGTGGTGGGCAGCCTGCCGCTCATATATAGCGCAAATGTTTGACAATAACCACCTCCAAATGAACAACTGGAGATGGGATAACCCCCATGCCTTCGGATATCAAGTGGATCACTCCAATCCGCAGAGAAGCAGTTCGGCAAAGGTTAAATGCACCGGCAAGCGTTTCGCATGGTACGGTAGCGATGATCACTGGGCAAAGATTGAGCCGCCAAGCTGCTAGCAGTACAAACCAGGCGACATCTTGGCCGTTAGACCACTGCATTGGGATCAGATAATCGAGGAGGATAATTATAATAAGAACTGGGCGGATCCCGGAGCGCAGAGCAATGGACTTAGCGGTCCTGGCAATGACAATGACAATGACAACAGGGAGGGTGAGGAGGACATGCGGGGCAGTGAGCAATGGACCGGGAAAGAGAAGGTAACAAATGATGGGAAGGGGAACAGGAAGGCGACTGAGGACGGGGAGGGGAAAGGGAAGCGGAAGGAGAAGGGAAACGGTAAAGGGAAAGGGAAAGGTATTGTTAAACAAAGCCCATGGGGAGATGATATTTCTCATGCCGTTCCTTTGCAGTTGCAGAAGGCAATGTCAGAGGCAGACTTGGACACGGAGTGGTAATTGGAGCGGGTATATTTACAGCCGGAAGTATCGCCCACCATGTCCATTTCCTCATATGTAGTGTTAGCAACAGGTCCGGTTAACTCGCCAGCGGCCCGGGGTTGGACCAGCGGTTCGGTTCGGTACGGTTCCAGACCCGGCCAAAAACCCGACCCGCTTTGTCTTGGCGGGTTTGATACCCGGACCTGACATTAAACCGCGGGTATTTGGTCTGGTTGGAACCGGTCCGCGGTTCCAAATATCCGGTTCCAACTCCTTTGGCTCCAATTAAGTATTTGAGTTCTGATCGTATCACAACATAATCAGTACGTAGATTGTGCAGTTCTAGTCGCTCTTGCACCTCCCACTTTCAGATTTGCGATCTGACAGATATTCATTGAATGGTTGTACAATAATGGCTGATTATAAGCGAAATTGGCGGGTTTTCAATCGCGACTCAACGAATACTTGTCGGATCGCAAATCAGAATGCGGGAGATGAAAGAGCGACAAACCCTGCACCATCTACATACTGATCATGTTGTGACACGATCAGAACTCAAATACTTAATTGGAGCCAAAATGGTCAGTTTGAAATGCCGGGATTTTGGTGGTAAAACAGCCCCATTTCCGACGGTCCGGGTTTTTCGTGTGGTGAGACCTGTTGTCATGGTTCGGGTTCGGCTGGAACCCGACCCGGAACCGACACGGCAATGCGGACCCGTTGCTAACACCACTCATATGATAATGCCGACTCTACCGAGTCGGACTGCGAACATGATTGTGATGTGGATATGTGCATGGAGGATGATGTGGACGCACTGCACAGCGTTGATTTAGACGATGATGTGGATATGGAAAGGGACGGTGACGATGATGAGGAGGAAGATCAAGAGGAGGAAGATGAAGAGGAGGAAGATGAAGAGAAGGAAGATCAGGAGGAGGAGGAGGAGGAGGATGACAATGAGGAGGAGGATAAGGATGAAGATGATGGGAAAGAACCTCGACCGATTGGCCAGGGAGAGATGGTAGATACATCGGCTGACGGTGTAGATACCTAGGTAGATGATCAGCCAATTGTGCTACCTTAGCATGGCCAGATAATGCGCCAGCATACCCCACCACCACAACCTCCGGTGCCTGCCGCACAGCAACAAACCTCGGAGCCTCGCACATGACGACGAACTCCGCAGACTCATCCCCTCAGTGCGCTGGAGCATGTTGGGCTTGTGACGCGACAAAAACCTCACCTGGCGGTGCCAACTCTGGGAAAAGCTGAGGCAGCCAGAAACCCCTCGGATGTGGATGTGGATCAGCAGGTGGCGACAGTGTCCCCGATGTACCTCTCCCGGAGGCGTGCCTGGAGGGCTCGGTTGGCGAGGGGTGAACCAGTCCTCGCGTTGCAGAGGACGCGATGGTTGTTGCATTCGGGTTAGGCTTCGGTTCTTGTCTTGTTTATATCCTTGGTTCTCATCTATTTGTCTCAGGCATTGATTATTACACGCGTCGCGAGGTTTTTGGATCACTCAATGTTTATTTCATTTATGGGTTTGGTATTGGTTTTATTTGATTGGTTTTATTTTATTCCTAGTATTATGGGGCATCGCACATGCAGCGTTTTTGCAACTCCTGGAGTGTAAGGAACCTCCTTGGGATGGTGTTGAGGATCAATGAGTTAGATGAAAGTATCATGAGCTTACACATGAGGCTGCTCAGGCCCGGCACCAACTTTGGTCCCTTTCAACAATGTATACTCCACTCCTCGAGTGTCGTCGACAATGCCTTAGGAGACCCCTTTCCATTGCCCCGAATTTTCATGCTGAAAGAACTTCACCTCAGACAGCCGGCGCCTGAAACATATCAAATTACACCATCATGAACACCTCCAAGCTGCACGCCAGAGGAATCTGACTATTCGCTACGTGCCCCACCACGTTGAACCCTCTCAGCATTGTGAATTCAACGCTCACAAACATTCGGTGGAAGCCTTGGACGCGTTTCCTAACCTCAAACACGTTGAAAACATCGCAGACTCGGAGTCTCAATAACTGCCACATCTGCTGCAAACGGAAATATTGCACAGCGACCGCGCTCGGCTGATCGATCACGTTGCTGAGCCATGGCAACCCGACGCTCATGGCTTCCTTCAGACCAACCTACAATACAATCCCTAACACCCGTTCGCGACGAGTGAAGAGTACAAACATATCCAGTGTGCGATCAAGATAAGTGGCATGAAGACGTACTATGAAAACGTGCTGAAGCAAGTAAACAACGCTCTGCGTTTCCCAACATTCGAAAATGGAGATGGCGTTCAGAAGCTTGTTGCTAGCATGCCAGATGATCAGGCTCTCGGGGAGTGGGAACTACACAGTCTCGAGGATATTAGATGGAATGAGAATCACCAACGCGCTATCAAATACTGGAGTCGAGACATGATCAAACCCATGAGATGGTTGATACGGCAGCCAGCATACTCCGAGCATCCCATTTTCGCCCCACAGAGCTGCTTTAACAGAGATTCACGCCCGAAACGCCTCGATACCAAAATGTACACTGCGGACTGGTGGTGGGAGACACAGGTAAGGAGAGATACTCGAGGATAATTACGTGCTAATCGACATTTAATTAACGCTCACAGTGGGGGATACACTGGTTCCCTTTATCTGCATGTCCAATCGAACACATCTCTCGAACTTTGCTGGCGACAAGAAAGAGTGGCCTGTGTATATGACAATTGGCAATCAATCTTCGAAGATCCGCCAGATACCCTCAACCTACAGAGTCAGAATGGTCGCTCTCCTACCGATTCCAATCAAGAACCACAATATTCCTCAGAAGCGGCTGAATGTGCAGCGGCAAACAAAGCGAGAGGTGCTGAACGATGAACTCCGGTGCCTACTGCAGCCACATACCTTCATACGAGATCCCAGCGCCGGGAGTGGGTATTACAATGATGTCTGTGCAGATGGCAACTTCAGGCGTTGCAAACCGGTTCTAGCAGCATGGCTTGCAGATGGCCCAGAGTATAGGGACCTATATCATCTCGAGCGGCATGTCTGTTTTTGGTGCGAGTGTCCAAAGCACAAACTTGGAGATTATGTGCATCCTGACAAGCAACGCCCCCGGCGGGATCACAACCTATATAGAACGCTCAGCAGTGCCAAGACCAAGGCAGCCAATGCCGAACTCTCGTTGCGCCATGTACACCGAGGATTCAATGTGTTTCGACATATTCACTGCATTGTGAGCGACCTCCCTAAGCCCGACCTCCTCCATACAATGCAGATTGGCATGCTTGACCACCTCCAGAAGTAGATTGTCCACTTCATGAAGATGCACGAACGGCTCGAAAAGTACAATGCAACACGGTTATCCGTGCCTGCTTATCACGACCTCACACCACAAACTAAGTCATATGAGGAAGTTTCTCAATGGAATAGGAAGGAGATGAAGGAAATGAGCCGGTACCTGGTTGGAGTTGTAACCCAGGGTCTAGGAGGCTGAAACCGCGCTCAGCGTCCCATAATCAATTGGGCAATTGAGTGTACACGGGCATTGTTAGAATTCGATATGTATGCTTGATATATATCTCACAATGATGCAACATTGAGCTACATGAAGCACGCCTTGCATCGTTTACACACCTGCAAATATGTTTTCTTACTAGGTGGAGCTGGCAAAACGGCAAAGGCCAAAGCCAATGCCCTGAGAATGGAACTCGTAAAGGAGAGAAAGGTAGATGAGGAAAGAAATGCTAAAATTTGGACGCTTTCCAACAAGCCCTGTGAAATGAAGGCTTCGTGGGTGTATATCAGCCACGAGAGATATAATTCCAACGAGTAAGATGCAGACTTCAACTTTCCGAACATCCACTTGATGTCTTATTGGGCCGAACAGATTCGTCTATATGGAGCCTTGCAACAGTATTCTGCCGAGAGACATGAACAAGCACATAAAACGAACCTCAAGGATGGTTTGAACGCCTCCAATCACAATCTCAACTACATGCCACAAGTAATCACCTGTCAGTGTCGCATTCTCAGCTTCGAAATGAGAGAGCTCAATCCCTAAGGCCTCGCACAGCGTCGGACGAACAACGCTGCCGCCTGCAAAGTCCTTCTTTCCAGGTCTGATCTTGCTGCCCCCCTGAGCCCCCAGTAATATGTGAAGCCCGAATTCATGGGACCCCAAAACATCCATGACGGAGAGTATCCTGACCCTACAATCAAAGACTTCGGAGCATTACTCGACACTACGCAAGACGCAACACACCGCGTGGCAATATACAGCGGCACACTGGAGTTTATACAGCATAAGAGTCATAACAATACATATATATCGGATGAACAACTGCATGCAAAGGAGCTCTTTATTTACCATGGTATCAAGGTTCAAGTTGAGGCCTTAGAAGGTGAACACATATCTTAGATGTATCGATGCACAGGAAGCCATAGCTGGCGCAGAGGGGATCGACGGAACGACTAAGTGTGGGTGAAGCAACGCCTGGGGAGATGTTATGGCGCACTCAATGGGAGTGTCCCCTGGCAACTGCAACGACCATTCAAAGTCAAGCTCCAAAACAAGAATGAAGCTTTCTTTGAGAACTGGGTTGCCCTGGTGCTGACTACAATACCTTAATACTCGGGTAACTTGGATCCCTTCTCGAAATTCATTCAAGTGAGAAAAGCACTGGGAGCCGTTGCTTTGCACGTTTTCGGCGTGGGAAACATCGTCGGCTGCGCGCAAGTACTTCCAGAGATATCCACAAGCGGTAAGACATGGGAAGGACGGAACGAGCGATGGATTGTCAATGGCCACATAGATATGGCGGCTTGGAATGATGTGTATAATTAGTAAAGAGTGAATTGCATTGTGCGCGCAAGTAGAAGGAACGCAAGGAGAGATTGCCTCAAATGTCACCCATGGCATTGCAATCCCGATCCAGGCGCGTACCCGATACACCCATTCCGACGTCCTGTCACAGTTGGCCACAATGCTAGTGTGTTAGTTTACAATGGGAGACCCACAGAGCAAGATGAAATGCTGAAACCGCGATCGGAGAGCGATACGCAATGCGACCGGTGGTATTGAGGCCAAGTGCGGAGTAATCTGCTACTGAGCTGTCTTTGAAAGCTCTGATTGAGCGCGTCCACTCTGACGGAACCACCCCACCGTGACAGAAATATTTTCTACTGATGCCACTTCCGGCGGGCAAATCTAGCAAACCGACAAAGAAATTCATACGACGACATCATCAACCGAATGAAGGCA
>Ga0307512_10004529_pt1 | contig 15192 bp, 25 predicted proteins | sample 14_EM_MG_FD_200267 | JGI IMG/M metagenome (GOLD analysis project Ga0307512, IMG submission 200267) | Populus trichocarpa ectomycorrhiza microbial communities from riparian zone in the Pacific Northwest, United States - 14_EM | ecosystem: Host-associated > Plants > Roots > Unclassified | place... | reverse complement strand
TCTACTGCTTCTTCTATTAAGTGAAGATAAGCTGGTTCTTGTGGTGTGAGAGGGTTTTCTGGCTCTTGATCTTCTAAATCTAAGACATGTTGAAATTGTGCAGCTAATACATCTGTTTCTGGTTCTGTTGTACCTAATTGTACTTCTTGGTAATCGTCTTCTGGTGATTGGTGATTGTCTTCTTGATCCCAATATGGATTTGGAGTGAATTGAAGTGGCGAGCGGTCGTCTGATTCTAAGGTTTCAGCATGTTGTCTAGGTACTTGTAGACTAGATGGTCCTGCTTCTGCTGAAGGACTTGTGACTGGAGGTAGTTCTTCTGGAACGTGTTCTGGGTGTTCTGGATCTGTAATTCTCCAATAACCTGTGTTGTTGGAATAAGGTTGAATACGATCTTCTGAACAGATGTATACATCGGTATCGTCATCATATGTGGTTAGATAAAACCAACTGTTATCTACAAATTCAACTCTTCGATTTGTATTAACTTCTTCGTCCCAAAGATAATATCCTGGATGTTCTGAAAAATTAAGCCACTTGATTTGACCTAAAACGTGTTCTGGTAGGTCTGGGTTGGTTCTTGGTTGAACTTGACTGAGTGCATATGGATTTGTATCACTTAGTGGTTCTAATAATTGAGCCGTTGTGACACTGTAGTAAAGGTCCTCAAACTGATTGAAGGCCTTTGATATTTAGATCTGCTGCGTTGATCTAAAGGCTTTCTTGATAAGATTTGCTTGTTCTGGATAAGATCTTCTTGATCTGGTAGGTATCCTGTTACTTTAGGATTAACCTGGTCTTCTTCTCTATAGTGGAAGTGGACTTCTTCTTCGCTATAGGGGAAGATCGCCTTCAATTGTGCAAACTAGACTTGGTCTTGTATTATGCATGGACTCTGCGTATTGTAAATACTAGCACCAGAGTATTTACAAGGAGTTATAGAGTCTACCTTTAATGATATAAAGGTCGCACAGTTACGTTAGTGCAAAGCTAAGTTGATACTAACTTAGATAGTAAAGCAGACTCTAAACTCTATCTTAGAGCATTAGAGCACAAAGGGGATTGACTTAGAGTGTGAGGGAACTAGGGGATCGCTCTAAGGAGCTTATGGTCCTGTTATTCTACAACAAGACCAAGTCTGGAGAGTTGGGGCTCTCTAGAAGGGTCTTATATACATGTTCTACCTAGTCATCTATCTAGCATGCACAGTAATGCATAGTAATGCTTGGAAATGCATGAGTAAGTAGTTACTAAGGTAATGTGTAATGTGTAAAAGAGATTACAGAGTGCGAATGAGTATTGCCTCACACGTTAAGGATATACCAAAGGGAATGACTCTGAATGAGTCGGAATGACTTGGGTATGCATGTGGGAATATATGGGGTAAGCTGTACGGAATAGGCAGTTAGGTGGCTGAACTGTAATTAGTACATGTTAGGAGATAGTTGCTAAGTATCTAGATAACGGTAAGTTGCGGAACGCAGGAATGCAGGCCGGGTTTACACAATTAAGGAAGGTAGGCATTACATCAGTGGACGCGTCGCGATAAGTCACTGATAACCTCGTAAATTGAAGATAAATCAAAGGAGCTGTAACAGCTTCCTCCTGTCTGCTGTGGCGCTGGATTGTGCAGAGGTCATCAAGCGATAGTTGTGTGAAATAGATGGGTGTTGCTGTCGACGGGGACAATGATGGCTTTGTGGGTGATGTCAGTTGCATCCTCTCTAGGCATGAAACTGGCCCAGTGGAGGTTAATGTCATGTTGCCACTCATTGACAAAGGCAGTGAAGACATGGAGGTTATCGTCAGTGGTGTGTGCTCAGATAAGGACAACTCCATTATCTGTCCCAAGAGTGAATATGGTAGAGGTGGGGAAGCCATGGTTGTGGAGGTTGGGGTGCTGCTGGGGATTGGACTGGGAGGAATGGGAAGACATGATGGGGTTTGGTTGTCTGAGGGCAGGGTTCTTATACTAGCTGGTTGTTGTTCAAACTCCACTAGTAACTCTGGAGCATGGAGGTCTTTGGCGTTAACCCATGAGTTATGGGCTGGTGAGTATCCTTTCCAGTGGACAAGGTATTGCTTCTTCTTCCAATGGCCAAAAGCCCTCTCTTTGAGGATTTGCTCCACTTCCCATTCTGGTTTGCCTTCTATGATGTCAGGTGGTGGTTCGATGAAATTGGGGCCATGTATGTCGGTTTCTTTGTATGATGTAAGGAGTGACACATGGAAGATGTCATGGATCTTCCAGTGAGGGGGGAGTTTGAGGCGATAAGCTACTTTGGATATTTGGGCAGCTACCACGAATGGTCCATACCACCTTGGGGATAGTTTTGTAGTGACATTGGCTGGGAGTCTAAGATTAGTTCCTTCTAGCCAGACTTTGGAGCCAGTAGCAAATGGGGAATGCCAAGGTCGTTCTGTAATCCAGGATTCTTGTGCTTTACATTGTGCCTCTTGGGCGGCTTTCCTGGCTTCTTCAATTGCTGAGAGGTGTTCTTGCATGGAGGGAATATCTGTTTTTCTGGTTGGTTGGTGCACTTGTGGGGTGTATCCTATGAGTAGGTCGAATGGTGTTTTCTTTGTTGTTGCTAAGGGCCATGAGTTCTTTGTATATTGAGCAAGAGGGAGCCAGCTGTGCCAGTTGTTCTGCTGAGTGCTGCAGAATGCATGTAGGTATTGTTCTAGGGCTTGGTTGGTTCTTTTGCTAGCTCTGTTGGTCTGAGGGTGGTATGCTATGCTGATATTCTGGTGGATATTGAGGAGGCGGCAGAGTTTGGTGGAGAATTGTAAGACAAAGCAGATGTCACAGTCCAAGATTATCTTCTGGGGAATACCATAGTGCGGGAGGACATGATTGACATAGAGTAAAGCGACTCCTTCAGAGTTGATAGCTTTGTTACAGGGGATGAATATGGATGCTTTGGAGCAGTCTGTATTGGTTATCGTGAGGATGGTGTCATATCCACCTGATAGCAGGAGTTTTGTGATAAAGTCTAGGGCGATTGTTTCGAATGGGCAAGCGTTTTCTGTTGGCATGATGGGGAACAAGGGGGGATGGCTAGGATGGGTGTTGACTTTGGTCATCTGGCAGGTAGCGCAGCCTTTGATGTATTCCGTGATGTAGGTTTTCATGTTTGGCCACCAGTAGTAGGGCATGATAAGTTGGAGGGTTTTGGTGATTCCAGGGAATCAGCAGTTTCTTGGTCATAAAAAAGGGAAATTACTCCCCTCCTAAGCACATTGTCTGCCACGACAACCAGGGCAGTTCTGTGGTGCCAGTGGGTGCCATCGAGTAGGGTAAGATTGTGTACTGAGGCCTATCATTTGAGGTTTTCTTGTTCTTGATATTGCGCTTGCTTGGTTTTACTGTCTAGATTGTCATAAATGCTATCAATATCAAAGACACAGATAGCAGTGTGGTTTTTGCACAAATACTTGTCTGGCCAAACCAGGATGTCTTTATTGTCCAGGTTTGGTCCTTTGTAGTTGGGTTGTCATGATAATGCATCTGCACAGTTAGTAGCACCAGGTTTGTACTCCAGTAGTATATTGTATTGCTCCCTTTCCAGCAGGTAGCCAGCCACCCAGGGCCCAATCTTTCTTGGGTCCTGATAGTACCTAAGGTTTGTGTGATCAGTGTATACCAAGACAGGAATTTCTGTCCCTTTGAGTAAATGTGACCAGCATCATAGACCACACATAATTCCTAGGAATTCGCAGTCATAGATGGGGTAGTTTTGTTCTGTGGTTGTGAACTTTTGGGAGTGGAATCCCACTGGTTGTCTTGGTCCTGGTTTTTCTGTGCCATTTTCTCATTTTGTTGGAGGGTCTCTTTGGTATAGGATGGCCCCTGTTCTGATCTGTGATGTGTCAACCTCCAGCTCAAATTGTCTTAAGGGGTCTGGTTTGACAAGTACTGGGGGGTGCGTGATGGCGTGGATGATTTGTTCTTGTGCTGCTAGTTGTTCTTGTCCCCACTTGAAAGGGACACCTTTGCCAGTAAGTTGAGTGATTGGTGCTGCGATGGTTGAGATGTTCTCAACGAACATCCTATGGTATCCAGTAATGCCCAGGAAGCCTCTCGCTTGCCTGAGGTTGGTGATATTGCAGGGATACTCAGCAATCCCAGCGATTTTAGCTGGGTTGATGGTTGTGCCATGTTTCAAGATGCATACCCCCAGGAAGTCCATCTGAGTTTGCATGAAGATTGACTTGGACAGTTTCAGGTGTAGACCGTGTTCTGCTAGAAGGTCAAAAAGGTAGTGGGTGATTTCAATATGCAGTGGTAAGTCCTTGAGCATAGTGCCCAACCCGAAGTCGTCCATGTAGTTCTTAAGACATTTGCAACTGATTGATCTGAATTTCTGGTAGACCTTTTCCATTATTTTGTTGTTGATGAAGTGTTGGAAGCTGGTGGGAGAGTTGGACATTCCGAAGAACATGACCTTCGGTTCGAATAGTCCCCATCGCATCTTGAATGCACCTTTCCATTTGTCACCTTCCTTGATATGGATGTTGTTGTAGCCCCATCAGATGTTGAACTTGCTGAAGACTTCCATTCCTTGCAGGTCTTCGATGCACTGTGCAAGGTTTGGGAGTGGGGTGATGTCTTTGTGGGTGACAGTGTTGAGGGGGTGGTAGTTGATGATGTATCTCTTCTCCTTCGAGTCCTTTTTAGGGACCATGAAGGTTGAGAATCCATAAGGTGAGTTGGATGGTATGATGTAACCTTTTGCCAAGTTTTCATCCAGGAATAGGTCCTCTGCTTCTTGTTCCGCTTTTGACTCCAGGTAGACTTTGCAGTTGAAGCTAGTAGGGGCAGTTTCCAGTAGTTCGATCTTGTGGTCTCCTTCTCCTTGAGCAGGAGGGAAGGCCTTTGCTTCTTCATCCAAAAATAGTGCCATGTGACATTTGAATTCTTCAGGAAGGGTGACTTCCTGTTTACTGTGTTCCTCTGTGTAACGGTGGACCATTTCAGTGGCCATATGTGTGTGGTTGATCTCTACCAGGCCACTCCTCTCTTCTGAGGAGGTTTCTCCCAACCATAGGATCGTTTCATTGAGTTCTTTGATGATGGTTCTCTTTGCTGCCAAGATGATATCTTCCTGGTCTTCTTTCTTGTTTTTGAGGTATTTCTTGGCCCGTTGAAGCATGCCTAAGAGTAGTGTTTCCATGTGGATAGGGGGTCCTCTGAGCATTCCATTGGCCCAGTCAATAGTGGGTTGGAATTCCCTGAACCAGGGATAGCCTAGGATGAATTTGTCATATCCTAAGCTAGCGACATAGAACCATTGTCATATTTTCTTGTTTCCTCTAGTGACCATTAGATCGCAAGCATGGGTGATAGTTCCATTGTGGTTAAGGGTTCCATCGATGTTATAGACAGCCCTTTTGTAGCTGAGTTTCTTGGTTCCTAAGCATAGATGAGCCACAGTTTTAGGGTCAATGAAGTTTTCTGTTGCTCCTGTGTCAAGTAATGTTAAGGTCCCAAGAACCTTTTAAAGGTGCAACATGCACAAGGGTGTACTGGAGGCGAGTATGACTGAAGGAGAGTTCTATCAAAATAGAACTCGACTGAAGGAAGAGGAGGGAATGGAGGGAAATGGAGGGAATAGGCAGGCAAGGGATGTGAAGACTTCAAGAACATTGGTATTGCAAACCAAGTCAAGCTTAAGGCTTGACTGCAGAATACAGGCTGGCTTATATACAGGCTGGTGGCTATCTATCCTAATAAGTAGAACAATGGGAACATGCCTGAACAGGCGGACAATGGATAGGGAACAATGGGGAGGAGGACAATAAGGTCCTAGGTAAGAGTCAGAACAAGTGAGCCTAGAGTGAACGAGTCATTGGTAAACTACTGCGGAACACAAGTCACTATGAGTCTGGAAATGAGTCATGACGTAGGTAGAATAGATGCGCTGATGTGTACTAAGTTATGAGTCGAACGGATAAGATACCAAGGACGCGTGAGCGTCCAAGTGAACTGTGGCTGGTCTTCCTAAGTAGGAAGTTGAGATTTGCATCCAAAAGGGAAGGAGGGCTGGCGGATCAAAGAAGGTTGATCTGCATAGGAGGTGTGTCCACATTGGGACTAGCAGCTAATGGGGGACTTGGCAGGGCACTCAGGGATATCAGGGAAGCGACAGAAGACGTGATCAGGGTATAACTCCCATCGTTGTGATGTAGGCGTTTAGGGGTGGATTCCTCACTACTTGGGGAATGAGACCTCCTCTTGGGATGGTATGGTCCAGACTGACTGAGCTATGCTTGCCATGGCAGTGATGGTTGCTCATGGGCTTCTAGCTGAATGAGTGGGACTGCTGGGCTAGGACTACGATCCCTCATAGGACTGTCCTCATCACTGTTATCAGAGGCGACTGGTATGGGATCTGTTAAGTACTCCATGGATGAGTAGTGGGGCGCATGACTGGTGGGCCACATGATCAGGATCTCTGGTATGGCAGTTGCAAATGAGGGCAGTATAACAGGTACAGATGGCTGGACAGTTGCTGGTAAGGTTATTGTTACAGTGGAGGGTGTGTCGGTTGAGAGTGGGTATGAAAAATTTGTAGGCCCTGAGCCTAGATCGTAACAAGTAATCCGATTTCTTCTGCCATTCCTCAATAGTGTTGTAAAAAGATCTTTGATTGTACAGAATTGGATTTGTTTACAAAGACACTATCAATTTGAAAAGCCCTAACTAAGGCAGCTAGTTTTGGGCCTGAGTAAAATCCTTCGGCATGAGGGAGTCAACTATGCTCAGCTTGGTATCCTTGTCAAGCAAGCCCATGTTGTCTTTCAAGAAGCCAGAGATGTCATCAGTGGTCATATTGATCTTTGGGGTGTTGATGCTGGCTCTGTTATGGATTGGGGTGGAAGGTCTGCCTTTCCCAGGGTTGTCAGTATGTCTGCCATTGAGTGGGCGATAGTCTGCTGCTTTCTTGCAAAAATCCTTGGCACGGTGTCCTTTGATTTCACAGTAGAAGCACTGATTGTTGTTCATGAGTTCCTGCTTCTTGGCTTCAGAGTGCTGTGTTCCTCTGCCACTGGCGGCGTTGATGTCCATATGATATCCTCCTTGAGAGGTCATGCAGTATCCAGGTTTGGCTGGTTTTCTGTGGTCTGAGTTATTGCAGTTTGTATTATGATCTAGGCTCAGGGCCTACAAAATTTTCATACCCACCCTCAACCAACACACCTTCCACTGTAACAATAACCTTACCAGCAACTGTCCAGCCATCTGCACCCATCATACCGCCCTCATTCACAACTGCCATACCAGAGATCCTGATCATGTGGCCCACTAGTCATGCATGCCAGTACTCATCTATGGAGTACCTAACAGATCCTGTACCAATCACCTCTAACAATAGCGATGAGGGCAGCCCTATGAGGACTCATAGTCCTAGCCCAGTAGTCGAGCCATCCAGCTCTCTAGTCATCTTCCTAGAAGCTCATGAGCAACCACCACTGCCATGGCAAGCATGGCTCAGCCTGCCTGGACCGTCCTGCCCTGAGAGGAGGTCCTTGTCCCCAAGTAGTGAGGAGTCCGCCCCTAAACACCTACATCACAATGATGGGAGTTATACCCTGATCATGTCTTCTGCTGCTTCCCTGATATCCCTGAGCACCCTGCCAAGTCCCCCATTAGCTGCCAGTCCCAATGTGGACTCACCTCCTATGCAAATCAACCTTCTTTGATGTGCCAGCCCTCCTTCCTTTTTGGATGCAGATCTCGACTTCCTATTTAGGAAGACCAGCCACAGTTCACTCGGACGCTTACATATCCTTGGTATCTTATCCGTTTGACTCATACCTTAGTAGACATCAGCGCATCCATTCTACCTATGTCCTAACTCATTTCCAGACTCATAGTGACTTGCATTCCGCAGTAGTTTACCAATGACTTGTTCACTCTAGGCTCACTTGTTCTGACTCTTACCTAGGACCTTATTGTCCTTTCTCCCATTGTCCCTTAGCCATTGTCTGCCTGTTTGGGTATGTTCCCATTGTTCTACCTATTAGGATAGATAGCCACCAGCCTGTATATAAGCTAGCCTGTATTCTGCAGTCAAGCCTTAAGCTTGACTTGGTTTGCAATACCAATGTTCTTGAAGTCTTCACAATTCCTGCCTGCCCATTCCCTCCATTTTCCTCTATCTCTTCAGTCAAGTTCTACTCTGTTAGAACTCTCCTTCAGTCATCACTATAAACTCGAGAGCTACTAAAATTCAGTAGTTTCACATACTGAACGGTGTGGAAACACCTTAATTTCAGTAGTTAGTATGTAAAAAAGTTGGAGTAGAACATGATCAAAGTACTGAATGGTGTGGAAACACCTTAGTTTCAAGTGATAAAACCCTGAATTTCAGGTGTTTTGCCTACTGAGATTCAGTAGCTGTTGCGTTCATAGTGCATACTCACCTCCAGTATACCTTTGTGCACGTTGCACCTTTAAAGGTCTTTGGGACCTTAACAGTTTGGGTTGATTCTGAAGGCCTGATACATGGCCTTCCTTTGGTTGCTGCTGTATTGCTCCACAGTGCTCCACTTGATGTGTTGGTTGCAGGCCTCTTTCTCCCAATCTTTGAATTTCCAGGGGTTGTCAGTAGTTGGGTCGAAGCTGGGGGATCTTGTATGGCAGACCGAAGGTCCGCCTGTGAGTTTGGAAAGGAGGAATAAACAAAATAGAACCACTGCAGCGCCTGACAAGAAGGACACGCAATGGAGCACAGAGGGGGTGGCAGATGGACAGGCGTTACTTGTGCGACTGCCAGAGAGAGAGAGAGTGTGTGTGTGTGTGTGTCGAATGCATGCAAGTGGATAGGGGGAAAGGAATGTCTGATTGATGGATAGAATGCAATGGAATTGAATGCCGGCTCTGGGCCAGGCAAGGGAGATTATATACATGTACACTATATGTGAGGCAGTGTTGTAAGACAAAAGATGAATAAGGAACATACAAGGGTGTCCTAAATGCTTCTATACACAGTCAGATATCTCTGGCATGATGCTGCACAAAGGGTGCTTGGACCCAATTCTCTGTCCTTGAGGTGGCATACAGCTTGTTATGTTGATGATCCAAGCATTGGTGGTAGCGAGATTCAAGGCACGATGTGTTGGAATATGGAAAGGACAAAGGAATTGTTGGTTGCAAGGTGATGGAGGTGGAGCGGGTGGTGAGGCAGCGATGTGCAAAGGGAACATGTCACTTTGGCAGGTGCAGGTGTTGTCACATGGTTGAAATACACCCAATTTGAGGCTAACACACTCCCCTTCCTTACAATCTGATGACTGCTTGGACGAGTGGTCCCTTTAAGTTGTTCTTCAGGATTTCTATGGTGCTGTGATCATCTAGTTTGATGTCAGCATCTTTGACTAGGCATTTAAAGTTAGCGAAGAAACTGTCAAGGCTTTCTCTGTACTTGAGGTTGCAGAGCTCTTTGTATGATTCTGCCTTTCTATTGGTATTGGTGAAGGCTATGAGGAAGGCCTCCATCCAGTCGTCCCATAGGGTTTCATCAGTTTCAAGTGTTCCACTTCCAACCTCATCGTCAAGGTGAGTAACTTGTTCTTCCTTCCAGAAGTCCACTTTGGGTCTATCCATGTAGGAGAGTGCTGCTATGACATGGGAGTATGGCCACTTCATGGTTTTGTTATTCTTGTTGATTATCCTCCAGAGCTAGAAAGCAAGCAAGAATTTCTTGCTGAGCTGATGGTTTCTATCAAAGATAAATGGAGGGTTTCCTTTGAGTGCCCCATTGGTGTTATAGGTGATGATGTTAATGTTGGAGGCAGCTGCGGCCATGTCTCATGTGGTTGTGTCAGCTTCCATGGGTTGTGCTGCCATTGGTGGAAGTACTGCTGCTGCTGGAGCAGTATATAAGGGGATTTCGATGCCTTGCTGTACAGCAGCTTTGATCTGGAGAAGGATGGGTTCCTGAGCAGATAGGGGATTGGTACCCTGAAGTGTGGTGATATGATGAAGTGCTCCTGTAAGGATTTCTACTCCTGAGGATGTAGAAGCATCGTGTGTCTGGTATTCTGGGTGCTGTGAGTTGGTAATGTTCCACCAGCCTGTGTAGTTGTTGTTGCAAGCTAGGCAACCATTAATGTTTGTGTAGTAGTTTGGGTTGTTCTTGTCTTTGGGGTTATGGTGAAGTGCAACCCAAATGTCTTCTCCTTCAACTATGATGAATTCAACAGCTGTTTCTCCTGTGGGAGGTGGGAGCTGGATGTAGTATCTGGTGTCTTTGCTGGGGAGGTGTCCTTCTAATCTCCAACATTGGAATTCTGCAAGTTTCTTGATGTGGGATGGTAGATTGTCTCTCTGTTGTCATTTGATTAAAGTGAGGGCCTGTGTCAGTTGCCCTTCTACTTCTATACCTGCCAGGGTGTCTGTGTGTATTGACTCTGTGTTTCAAGAGTCCAAGGAAAGCCTAACTTGTGTTAAGGTCCAAAGGCCTTAAGGTGCAATGTGCACATAATAGCAAGTGGCGGGTCTTTGTATGCAATGAAGGGGGTTTCCCTTAATGCCTGGAGGGGCTGGCACCCTATAAGAGTTTGAAGTGAAGTATGGCTGCAGCCAAGTTTACTGTGATGCAGATGAAGAGAGGGAGCTTCAAAGGGGGCTTTGAAGTGACTCAAAGGTAAGGGGAGAACTCTCAGGAGAGAGACAGGGAAGCTACAAGTCTTGGATTGAAAACCAAGTTAGGCTTAAGGCCCAACTCTAGAGATACAGCTGGTCTTATATACAAGTGAGAGGTCCCTACTCCTAATTGGGAGAACAATAGAATGATGGGACTTTCCATATGTAGTAGACAATGACCAAGGGCTAAAAATAGAGAACAATAGGGAAAGAACAATAGAGTTCCCTATTGAGGTGAACAATGGGTTGATGGTGCCTTCCTAAAGGAATGTTGATGACATAGAACAATGGGATGGCTAAAGATAGCTCAGAGGTCTGCAGTCAATAATGTAGGACAATAGAATGGGTTAAATGGGGTTAAATGGGGTTCTGGGGGTGACATGGCGATCCAGGAGGATACATGGCACTCCTTGGGATGGCATGACTTGTAGCACATATGGATAAGGGGGTTGGATAGTAAGGAATGTCTTGGAAATGGAATAAGTGGTCCAGAAAATGAAAAATGGGGCCCAGGATCATAACAGCAAGATTTGCAAAAGGATTTGATGGCTGCCAAATTTCTTGCCCCAGATCTCCAATTGTACACTCCATTGTGAATTGTGTCGTATAAGCGCCAGGTCCTACACACACAACCTCTGGAGCAGCATGAAGGAGGGTGTGAATACATGGGCGGCATGTTACTGTTGAGGACGGAGTCCGCAACATCACACATTCAAAGAATCCCAAGCCCAAGTCCTCCCAAAGCCGCCCCTAACCTAAAAAAGTATAGTCACATGGTAGGATCTACTCCTTGACCACGTGACCCTGGGAAACTATCACCTGACCTGTCACGTGTTTGATCACGTGACATCTCGACAACTTGGGGATCACATGATATACAAGCACGTAATCCTGGGAAAGTATCACATGACCTACCAAGGGATTGGTCATCAACGCGATCACAAGTTACTATACGATCACCTGATCGAGCGCGCTTTAGACGCGCACCTAGTCTGTTGATTGGCACATGGAAGACCGTGGGAATGATCAACAAATCAACGAATCAATGAACAAGTCACAAGACCTTGGAGTGCAGTAAGGTCGCTCACCCGTTACCTGTATTTGTACCTGCCCTAAAGTATGGGCTGCCCGTTTGAGTATATATGCCTGCCCTAAACATGTACGCACAGACCACCCTGTATTAGTATATAAGACCTGCGAAATTGAGCGAACAGTCCTCAGACTGTTCTCTTATCTACTCCCCCACAATTGAGCCCATACAAGCTCAGCTCTTCTTTGCTCTCTTTACTCTCTACATCACCCACCTCTGCCTTCTTATCAGTTACCTCCACCTCAAGTACATCGTCGTCACTGCACTACTCTCTTAAAACAGTAGTAGGTCTCGACATTAGAACAGTCTCTTAAGTGGAGCTAACTGTATAAGTGAAGTGTCCTTCACTTCCTCAGAGTCCACCGCCATCATCTCCCCTGCCCTCTCCCACATCTCTGTTGCTTCTTGGTCGGCCCTCAATAACATATATCAGCAGAATGCCGCTGACGCTGCCGCTGCCGTCCTTGAAGTCCTCCAGTCAAACCACAATACTTGGAATTTCCCAAGTCCTGATCTTAATGCTTACAGATCCCCAGCACTTGCTCCTTTCGTCCCACGTTCCCCAACCCCCAAGCTTACCTGGCTGATCCTTGACAACCCGGAAGATTACCCCTTCCTCAATGTCCCCGATAGTCCAGCATACATCATCACCAGTGCTCCCGTCTCCCCTGCCCCAGTTGTCAGTCTTGATGTCCTTGCCCATGTCGCCACCCACAAGCCCCAGTACCGTGAAGACAAACAGGAGAACCTCCTCCCTGCACCCACTCAAGACTCCTTTGTCGAATGAATCTTTGGAGGAGATCCTCGAAGCCACATTACCACTGAGGACATCCCAGCCACCCCCCTTCCATTGCCCATTGTCAAAGCTCAGGTCGCCACCATCCCATCTCCTGCCCCCAAACCGTGAACACCCCTTGCGGACCTATTACCACTCTCGGAGGTACCTCTAGCCAACCTCTTTCCCAACCTCTTCCACACCCCTGCTTGCACCTACGCCGTCAACCGCCATCCCCATCAGTACACCATTGTCTACGACCATGGTGAGAAATTCTGGGTCCCACAGGAAGAATTCATAACATGTGATTTCCTTCGCCTCCTTCCTTGCATCGACGATCTTCACAACCACCCCGTCTCTTTTGTCACCCCTTTCCGGGCTGACATTTATCACAATGTTTGGGTCAAGTCTAACGGCCCTCTTCCTTCTGTTAATCTTTGTGCCAAAGTTGGCAGACACCCCCACTCCGCTTCCTTCCCTTTCGGCTATCTCAAGTCTTCCTTTGTTGACTCAATCAAATTTATTTTTGGACAATTCCCTCCCGATTGGCTTGAGCATTTTGAAGGTGCTCTTGTCCCCCTTGTTGCTTACGATTTCTTAGACGGATGTATTGCTACTTTGTGTGGACGCTTACACTTCACCGCTGATGGCATCTTTGTCATTGATAGGAATACTTGTACCGAGGACCTCTTACGTATACAACCAGGTTTAGCCACCTTTGTGTGCACCCCTCAAGTACCTACCAACCCTTTTGCACATGTCACACCTCCTCCAGTAGAAATCCCTTTGTAACATTTTTTACCAAGTAAGTTACAAAGGAACACAAAAGGTGTAAATAAAAAGGGTTATCAATATCTTTTAATGGCACAAACAATTCGCAAAGAATTTATCTGAGAACTTGCTCTCAACCTCATTGACTTAAGAACTCAAGTTCAACTTATGTATTGGAGTAAACAACACTTCATTACCCAAGAACTACTCAACTTAATCCCCTATGGAGAAATCCTAAGTGATATTCGCTTTTATTCCTACGTTGACTATTCTTTGGACGAATTAGTTAGCAAAGCAAATTCAACCCTACTCTATTGGAGATTATCAGGAATTACCCAATACAACGGAACCTCTGTAGAACAATTAAGCCTATTCTACGATGAAACTTTCCTTTGGCACTATAGCATGCCATCGTACCAGGAAGAAATCTGTTCGCAGCTACAATCGGGGCACAGAGTTAGATTTCTGTCCCGATTTCTCCTGTCGCAAACTGAAATTGAAGTGGAATTTAACGAAATTCGACTTCAGACAAACTTTAACAACAACTTCCAATTCGTCTACACCAACAGTAACACCTATCAGTACAAATTCGCAGACCTTAGGTGGCAACCCGTCCGCACCATCCTCTCGTTCCCACTTATCAACCCGCCCACCTTTTCACTCCCAATTACGGTACCTAATGCCCTTGGAAGAGAGACCAAGTACCAGGCCTATCTTAACCAGATTCAGGCCCTTCCCAACAACATCCACATCTAGGATCACTACTGGGACAGTGTCGATTCCACCCCAGCCAATACCCTCAGACCTACCCATGTTAACACCCCAAGTACTGGTTCAGACACCGATTACTGGACTCCCACCAATTTCCAATTCGCATCTCCAACCCCAGAATCCGGATCAACCAACTCAGCCCGTCTGTGTGCTTGTGGCACTGACATTTGTTATTGTGATACTCGACAGCCCAGAACACCCCCAACACCCGCCGGTATTTCTCTCTGGAACCCAAAGTACAGTAATCAACCTATAAACGGCTTGCATTACAATTGGACCCTGCAAACTGGTGCCTCGTCAACGATCAGCTCCAGCTCAAGACCGCCAGAGATCCAATTCTTCCCAAGATACATCCCAGTTTGTACCTTCTAACAAGAGAGCCACTCAAAGAGGAAATCCCAACGAAACAGGACGACCCTTAAGGAGAACAGCTCCTTTTGTTACCCGACCAGTTCCACAACAAAGACAAACTCCCAGACCACCTACTCCAACTCCTAACCCCGCTCCGCCCGTGTACCCAACTGTAATTCCCCCACCCCATATAGAACCTACCCCCAGTTACCATGTGTATCCTCCACCTCTGGTTCTTCCATCCCTGTTAGATAATTACCGAGAAGCTTCTTTACCTCCTACCCCATTTGAAACTCCTGCGCCAATAGAATCAATAGTCTCCGGAGGATCTGAAATAGTTGGAAGAACTTTTCAATCGTTCTTACCAGGACATAAGTACCTAGCCACCACAGTTCCAACTCGAAGCAAGAAAGAATTAGATGCATTCCATACTCATTGTTGGTACCAATTACAGGGACGACAAGAACGTCACATTGAACACTTGTTATCAGAGTTAACCGAACTTTGCCCAGATCCCATCATCTTCTCAGGATATTTGTGGAAATACTGTACTTCCATAAATAACGACGGTATTTTGGAAGATTACCGGATTATCCAACGAACCAAAACTCGTCCACAAACAGCCCGCTTAAACAGAGCTTACACCGTATTCTACAGTTGGCACAATAATAGTTACACTGTGTCTCTTGCATGATCTTTTGGGAAAAAGTTCTTCTCAAATATCCTACGAAACTTCAGGCTACTGAAGAAGACGCTGAACATTTGCCAATAGTTTTCTCC
>Ga0307512_10004526_pt1 | contig 15201 bp, 14 predicted proteins | sample 14_EM_MG_FD_200267 | JGI IMG/M metagenome (GOLD analysis project Ga0307512, IMG submission 200267) | Populus trichocarpa ectomycorrhiza microbial communities from riparian zone in the Pacific Northwest, United States - 14_EM | ecosystem: Host-associated > Plants > Roots > Unclassified | place... | reverse complement strand
ATGCTGCCAATGTAGCCACCAAACATATGACCCAGGATGCACATTTAAAGATCGTCCGCAAGACTGGCAGCAGCAAAAACAAGAAGCAGCATGCAGTTGGATGTAAGTATATCCTTATCGTGGCAAATGGCGGTCAATTAACTGAATAACGTACAGCTGGTGTCCGTAGAGAGCTACTTAACGAATTCATCGCTGCCCGTAACCGGAAACCTCCATGGTCGACATGGCATTTGTCCGCACAGTCCGCGAAATCGAACATAATGATGCTGTCAGCTCTGGGATTTTCGTAGATGAATTTCCTGATAAGCGTCCCCGTGAGTGGACGAAACAGGCTTTAATCACTTTAGAGGAGGCTACGGAAGCGTATATGGGAGTGGTAACAGCCGAATTTCGTTGTTAGAAGCGTCAACTAATGTCTTGTAGGTTTTCAACATGTCTGCAACTATGGCAAGGCAAGGAGGTCGGGTACAGCTGGAACAGTCCGACATGCGCCTGGCCTTGATTATGGCCCAAATGGCCAAAGAAGGCTTTTCGCGCCCCGCAATAGAGGAAACGAAATATCTCATTAAGAAACCACGCGCCGAGGTCCGAGAAGAGAAGAAGTGGGGTGTTGAGTTTCCTGGGCATACAATGGTGAAGGCTGCGATACAAAGACACCCGGCAATGCTTCGTCATAACCAAACGCCCGGCTGCCTTCCTTGTCATAATGGCACCGCAAAGAATCCGCAGACACGCGGGAGACACAAAGGAACAGAGGGCACCTCCCCCCGCCCGACGCAGAGTGCGGACTCCAGAGCCGACTCCACCTCCGCCCGGCACGCCAACCGCCCCAACCAGTAACACCTCTGGAGCTCAACCGTCTGAAATCGTCAATTTGCCGTCCGGATATACTTGTTCGCATACAGCTCTTCCCTGTGCGGAATGTTACGAAGATGATCAGGATACCGATCACGATACCGATTTTGATCCAGATATGCTGACTGATGATGGTTAGTACACTATCTGTTGTGTGGTAATGCATCTAACATTCATTTTGAAGACAAAAGCTGCGGATTGAGCGATCCTGCTACTGATGACGAGCATTGACCGAAAGACACGGGATTTTTGATAGTATTATTATATATATCTATGTATTATTAAAGAACAACGTAGTGATCAAGAAGAAAGTATAAGAAAACGTCAGAAAGGCAGCCAAAACACAGTCAATGATGAATTGTACCAAAATGAATGATTGCATATTGTGGATACAGCCATGGCATAATGAGCGTCAACGGAGCGTCAACGATTTTTGGTTATGCGTCCTGGGAAATAATACCTCCGACAGGTTGTAGTCAGTCACAAAGGAATGTTTGGCCGCCTTTATAGGCAAAACAGACAGCAATACCCTCCCTGCCCCATCATGAAAATGAGCGTCAACGGAGCGTCAACGATTTTTGGTCATGTGTCCTGGGAAATAACACCTCCGATGGGTTGTACTCAGTCATAAAAGAATTTTTGGCTTCCTGTATAGGCAACACAGATAGCAATACCCTCCCTGCCCCATTGTGAAAATGAGGGTCAACGGAGCGGCGACGATTATTAGTCATGCGTCTTGGGAAATGACACCTCCGATAGGGTGTATTGAGTCATAAAGGAATTTTTGGCTGCCTTTATAGGCAAAACCGATTGCAATACCCTCGATGCCCCATCATGAAGATGATCGTCAACGGAGCGTCAACGATTGTTGGTCATGTATCATGGGTAATCTAGGAGGCGGCATGTTGCACATTGTAATAAACTGATTATTGACTGCCTTTATAGGCAAAAGTGAAAGTGAAACGCTTCCTGCCCCATCTTCAAAATGACTGTCAACAGAGTGTCAATGATTGTTGGCCTTCCATCATGGTTAATCACAGCGTGATGTGGTGGTTATTGTCTATATATATCGTTTTAACTGTTATTATACTCTAAAAGGCTCAAGAATACTTAGTGGTAGCTCTGTAAATGAAATAAGTTGTTACTGTCCCGGGGGATGTGGCTAGCATATCCCGTACATATATGCCTATAAAAGCTGTCATATCCTTCTTTATGGATGTTTGTGATCACGCAGCACTCATATTACCGAAGATGCAAGACCAAATATCGTTGACGCTCTGTTGACGCTCATTTTGAGGATGTAGTTGGGCGCTTGAGTATTCTTATTTTGCACATCGAGGCGGCTAATATGTCGAAAACGAACCGTGACGTACCATGGTTAATATTGTACGATTAACAGTCGCATATGTGAATGCGACCATAAATGTGAAACCCGAAATGCAGAACCGGAGATTGGAACCGACATCCCTAACCAAACCCGGCGAAACCCGAGGCTTGACGGGTAAGGGTCCGGGTTTGGCCCGCCAAGAGTCTGCGGGTGGGGTTTTTGGACGGTTCTGGAACCGAACCGACCCGTTTTTGCGGTCCAAACCCCGACCGCTGGCGGGTTAACAGGACCCGTTGCTAACACTATACATAGATGAGAATACAAACTGAATGCATAAGTTTTGAAAATCGTTGAACGATTGGTAGCTATGATTTAACATCGCCAGGCGTTGTGTAAACGGCTTCAGCATAACTGCAGCTCCTGCGAAGAGTGTAACACACGCGTCCTTCTGATGGTGCGTAAACGTCACCACAGAGTAAAGGAGTATGTATGCAACGGGACCCATCACCTGGGCGACGGGTAGCGTGTAATTCTCGGTCAGAGGGTACGAGGTTCCGTCAGAGCCGTCAGAGCCGTCCGGAACACCCGGTTGTTTCTGATGCAATCCAGAGTTGTTGCTGATGCCACTTCTATGATATATTGATATATAGTGAATCCCAGGAAGAGCATGTGGAACACATGCAGTGGGTTATGGAACATCTTCCAGAGGCGGGTTTATATCTGGAGCCGGAAAAATGCGAATTTCATAAGGATACCGTCCAATATTTGGGTTGATTATATCAACAAAGTGGATATCTATGGATGAGGATAAGTTGGAGACAGTAAAGAAGTGGACTCGAGAGAGGAGGGCAAAAAACTGCAGGCGGAATGATCTCTTCCAAGTTCAACACTTTCTTGGGTTTTGCAATCATTATCGACAATTTATACCTCATTATTCTGAGACAGCGGCGCCACTGACAACGCTAACTATGAAAGATGAACTATTTGGGTGGGAGGTAGAACAACAATTGGCTTTCGAAATGATGATAGGTGCGGTTACAACAGCTTCAGTACTCTGACATTTTGATCTTGGTAGAGATGTGATTATTGACACAGATAGCTCTGATCATGTATCGGCAGGAGATTAATCACAGTGTGATAACGACGGGGTGTTACATCTGGTAGCTTATTTTTCGAACATACAATCACTGGCCAAATGAAATCATCATATATACGATAAGGAGCTTATGGCGATTATCAAGGTATTGGAGGAATTGGAGACCACAGTGCGAAGGGGCTGCATACCCTCTTAAATTTATAACTGACCATAAGAACCTTGAGTATTTTATGACCAAGAAGCTCCTAAATTGAAGACAGGCCATATGGTCAGAATTCTCAACTAGATTTGACAATGGAATAGTCTACAGACCAGGCAAATCGAATGGTATAGCGGATGCTTTGGTCAGGAGGCCAGGAGACCTTCCTGAGGGGAGGGATGAAAGATTTAACAATATGGAACAGGCGGTGCTAAAGCCGCAGAACCTACCGGAACAATCGCATTTGTTTGCGGCCAGCCAACACGCAGAGGGCGGTCCCTCTATTTCCGATCTCATGGGATATGCATATCAGACTAACCCGCTACCAGGAAAGATACTAGATGCAATTCGCACGAATAGTGGGTTGCAGGAGATCGCAGTTGCGGAATGTACGGAGGAAAATGGACGGCTAAGATATAGGGGAAGTTTATATGTACTAGATAGCGATGAGCTGCGCAAATACATTGTACAGGAACATCATGATACAGCGTAAACAGGACATCTGGCACAGGCGAAGACGTGTGACCTGCTTGATCGTCGTTACTACTGGAAGGCAATGCGGAAGGATGTTGATCGGTATGTTCGGAATTGCCAAGGTTGTCAGAGGCCACGGAGCTCAATTCATTCAACCCTTGGGGTCCAGGGTACTCTACCTGTGCCGGATATGCCCTGGGGAAGTAATTCGATGGATTTCGTCTTCTGATTAGCGGAGTGCGAGGGGTTTCATGCAATATCGGGCGTGCTGGATCAGCTCTCGAAAATGTGACATTTTTTTCCGTGCCTGGTGACGATAGATGCTTTGGGGTTGGCGGAGTCATCTCTTCGGGAAGTCGTACGTGTTCTGGGACTCCCACGGACCATCAATCCAGATTGAGACCCCCAGTTTCCATCAACCTCCGGGAAACAGATGTGTAGTCAATTGGGGATTCATCAGAGAATGTGAACAGCATGTATCCACATGCCCGACGGACAGACGGAACCAATGAACGCTGGTATAGAGCAGTACCTTAGGGTGTTGTAAAGCTTCGGAAGGATGATTGGGTTAATTGGCTTCCGTGGGCAGAGTTTGCTGCAATCAATGGAGTGTCGGAGACAACTAGGTGCACTCCATTTTATGCAATTCGAGGTACAGATCGTCGGATGTCGTTTGCGCGAGAACCAACACAGGAGCAAGGTCAACGCTGTGTTAGTGCTGATAATGTGCAGGCAAAGATGCAACTGGTTAATGAGCATCGTCAAGTGGAAATGATGTTGTACGGTGACGTGTGCTCGAGTAGTCGAGTGTGCGCGGGCGTATGCGAAGTTGTGTCTACTGTATCGTGTAACGAGACATGTCGCATCGACATAAGGTCGATCGATGACTAATGGTGCTAACTACAAAAGAGGCAAGTTACATCATAGTCCTTGGCATAGTGATATCCGTACTCCCAATCAGCTCAACAAATGAGAGAGAGCCAGGCAGTACAGGAAGAGAGAGGAAATCATGTACAAATTCCCGCTCCAAATATTCAGGAGGGCTCTCAGGGGTGGCTGGATGCCTGACACATCGGAACTACTAGGCCTACACACAAATTGGATTGGGCAGGGTCGGGCCCTGTTACGGTGGTTCGTCCGATATCCTCATATGCATATGAACTGGAGCTACCTGTGTCCATACGGAGTGATTGAGTTCAACCTGTGTCACTCTTGGACCCCGTTGTGAGTGATCCGTTTCAGGGGAAAGGGGTGGATCCGCCTCCTCCAGTGGAAGTCGACAGCGAAGAAGAGTATCAGGTCTTGAGCATTGAGGATAGTTGGATGCATCGGAACCAGTTACAGTATCTCATACGGTGGACCGGGTATGATTCTCTCAGATGGGAACCTGTGACGTTCTTGGATGGGTTACAGGCTGTAGGGGAGTTTCATCTACTTTACCCCAGGAAGCCAGGGCTGTTAAGAGTTTTTCTCGGAGAACCTCGAACCCAGGAGGGGGATACCGTCACGGTTCAGGTTACCAGTGATGGGTCAAGTGGTACGTAGGATTACAATTGCAGAAGCGGAAGAAATTACTGTTACAGAAAGGCGGAGATGTCGTGAGAGGCAGGAATGGTGTGAGGGTGTTGTAGAAAGGTGTTGGTATAATTTGTCAAGATAAGGAAGAGGTCTGCGGTGTTGCAACATCGGAAGGTGTGGCATAGTTGAATTGTTATGAGTGGCACTGGTGGTGTGTAAGATCAAGCTTGGATATTCGGATGGTACATCTAATCATGGGGAATGGTTTGAGGGTGGTAGACGAAGTTTATATCAAGTGAGGTTGTTTGGTGTTGGAGAATTTCCTCTTCATCTCTCTTTCCTCATTCTCTTGTATAGCAAAGTAAGCACGACTTCAACCCAGCCCTGATTCTTGCCCTGGGTTGATTCTTTCAATAACAATCCTGAAGCGTCTTGTCCTGATTACGACATCACATTCTTGTTACCAATATCTCCTACGTCTGACCCCGCCTGTTACACTATGTCGCTTACGTATGACCTGGCACAGTGATGCTGGATCACTTGGAACATTGGGGGCAGCGACTCCCATTCCGTTAATGCCAGTTCCCACAGCCTTTGCAGTTCCTGGCGCGGATAGCGCTGGCGTTGCCATTGGCGTTAGTGTTGTGCTCTCCGCCATTGTGATGGCCTCTGCCTCAGCTCCGCCTTCCTCTGCGTAGGCCATCTCCTCTTTGCTCCCGCCCCTCTCTCCGCATTCTGGTGCCCTCGCCCTCAGGCGCAGTTCTGTCCTGTTCGCATCTGATGTTGGTACCGTGGTCTTCGTTGTCCATCCTGCCTGATCTTCTCTTCTCCTCTCCCGTGTTTCGCTGGTGGCCTCAGCCTTCTTTGCGCACCTACAGCTGAATGCGATGTGGTTTCCTTTGCAGTTAGGGCACTTCTCATGTGTGTGGCCGCAAAGAGAGCCCTTCTTTGCAATGCACCCCACGACGTTGCATCTATTGGTGCTGGGGTGGTGTGCCCCTGAGCAGTAGCCGCGTGTCGATTTGCCACTGCACTTCCTCTCTATGAGTCCCCATCTACAGCAATTCTCACATCTGCTGTCTGGGCCTATGTCTGTGAATGGTTCGACTTGGTACCACACTCCCGCCGCCTTGATGACTTCTTTGACCAGTCTCCGCGCCACCTTGTCTCCATTTACCACAGAGACAACTGATGACGCGGAGATCTCCCCCCTGTGACTTTTTCCCCTGATGCTGAGAGGGTTCGCCAGCAATCTCACTCGAACAGGGATCACCACTCATTCTTCCTCCGCATGGTTCCCGTCCCGAATTTTTTGCAGGCCCTCGGTTCCTTTGCCCATATAGCTCACGAGTGGTACAGCATGGACTTTCAGCCTTTGTCAGGATTAGTTTTGTTCAATGTTGATGACTCCATTGTCGACCATTGGTGCAGCATTAGTGATGACTTCACGGTATGCCAGTGCCATCGCCGGCGTTGCATTCTGTTGTGCGAATGCAATAATCGCGCCCTTCGCATTCATCTTGGATTTCATAATCCCAATGTGGGCCAGAGCCTTCGGGCGGAAAAGCGCTCTGTTGATCACGGATGTAATTTCGTGGTCCAACTAGTCTGCCAGGGGTACCCCATGGTCTCTCCTTGAAATTAGGTGTGTCTCTGCCATGCTCGATCCAGACTTTGGGGCGGGGCCTGGGCCGGTGGGCGCCCTCTTACGCAGGGTACGGGGTTGGACAGTCTCCCACCTTTTGGTCGGAGTTGGTGTAGGTTTAGGTTTGGGTTTATCTTGCTGTTCAGACTGCTGTTTGAGTTGCACTTTGGGTTTGGGTTTTAGTTGCTGCTGCAGCTGGCACTGCTCTGGCTCGCCGCCCTGCATTGCTCCTGCGTGCTGTGAGGCCTCTAGGCCTTCGCAATCCTCCCTTGCCGACTCATTTCTTGTGTCATTTCTCCCTTCCTGGGCCGGTGCTACTTCGCCTACTCGCGTTTTGGCCAGCACCTTCGCGGTCATGTCCGCGATCCCTGCCGCCAATAGTAGGTTGTCCCTGTGGCGCTCATCCAATTTCGTCTCCATATCCTCCAGCCATTCTTTCATGGTGCACCATCAGTGTCCCCAACCGCCCGGGCTCACCTACAGTCACCTGCAGGTTCACCTACAGTCTAGGCCGGGCATCGGTTGAAAGAAAGCCGGCCGCCCAGGCATGGAATACGAAATGACTCCGGGCATGCACTCACCTATGGGCACCGGCAGGTTACCTGCCAGACCTGCATACAAATCCAGGATACCTGCGAAGCCTGCATACACATTCAGGTACCTCTCAGACTTTGCGGTAGCTAGTCATGAGAAATAGCACTGGCAGCAGTCAGCTTTGTTTGCAGGGCCCTGCAGGGCCCGGCAGTCCATAACACAGTCACCTGTATTTTCACAGTCCGTCCAGGTGAAGATTGTGAGACCTGCAGGCCGGTCAGGTCAATGTGAAGCCGGGCCGGACTGGCCGTCTGAGGACACTGTGCACCATTGCGCCTTTTCACACCCCGCGTGTGCTTCCAGTACTCTAGCCATCCTGTCGATAGTTTCTTGCAGCAGAGTCACCTCGTGCGCCTGCGGCCACACTGTTGGCTCCATCCGACTATTCCAGTGTCCCGGGGCGCATTCGGGCTCCGAGTTCTCATTCCGCAGTTTTTTTCGATTGTTGTTAGGCTCCCTCTGCTCTCTTGCAGCCATGAAGGACCCGGGTGTTGTCTTCCCCGACATTTTGCCAGCCGTGCAGCCGGCCTCTCCTGCCTCCGCCATGTCCATGTCTCTTTTAATAGGGGGATGTTCGATCATTACCCCAATAGGACTGTTACCCTCTTGGGTCTCCACCGTGACTGATTTTCTTGCTGTCGATTCGCGTCGCTCGCGCACAGCCTCCTTCGCTCGTCCAGGAAAGCTGGAAGTGTCGTTCAGGGGTCAGCTTGATGCCAGAGGTCGAATGCCCATGTCTGTATGCCGCTCCCTACCGAGATTGCTGCGCTGTTTCGAAGTTTCTGTGTTTTTACCTCCGCCTAGCCTTCATCCGAACCCACTCAATTGGGTGGATCTCCGTACGCGTTGCCTCATGCTGACGCGCCCACTCTCCACCGACGCTCCGCGTATGCCGGGAGTCTCATCCCAGGTTCAATTCCGTGTTAGAAATCAATCTGTTAAACTTTATATATCTTGCCAAATAATTGAGTTTGCCCGCTATACCGTTATTTATTTACCATTATTTTCACGGGAATGCTCAAAATTCTCGGCTAATATTTCTCTAAATGAGATTCTCAGAATCTAGGTCAAACCACATAATGAACTTGGTGATACTACATTGACGCATTCCATCCTACTTTTTATTGTGACCCTGTATTCCTCCTCATTTCCATTATATTGAACTTCATCAATGACTGATCGGGCTTCATCTTTGACCGCCATATAGGCCAACTTGTCCCGGGAACATTCGGCGAGGGCCTTACAATCTGCATCTCTGTGGTTTCTGAAACCACACTGCCAATGTCCAGCTGTATATCAGAGTCGTTGTCTGCCTCGCAGTCATCTTGGCTGTGGTTTCGATTATAATAGTCCACGTTACAGTTAAATCAATTTTGGGTGTCTGGGATTGTTTCAGGCGAACTATCCTAATGTCCTTCGGCAGGGTAGCGGCTGATTCGTTCGACTCCGCGCACAATGTAGACTCGAGTTCATACTCCAGGGAGGTCCTTTGCAGACCAAGCTGCTGGCACAGGTGATGTTTCCGACAATTTGAATGAATCCGCACGATAATGTTCATAGTTTGACCTGGATGGTTTGACGATCTCTTCAGTATCAAAAATGTGTCCTACAGATGTCAGTTGTTTATTTTCAGCAGGCAATTCCTTCTGTGTAGCTCGAAGGCTTTGGGTATCCTGCCACTTCTCCAACATGTCATGGACCTTGGCCATGTGGTGCACCTTCCCTTACTCCGCCTCTCTCTAGATCTCCATGTCGTTTTCAATCCAAGTTTCATCCAATGCTGGGTGATCTGCAGCCAGTAATTACTGATTGGCTTGAGCCAACTGCCTTACTACGACCTTTTCGCAAGGGGTCTTAACTGTGGTTTTTGACTGCCTCCACCTGATCACAACTCCCCTAGAGGATAAACTGGCCTCCGCTCTGACATCATGAGGGATGATAGACAATATGTCGTGTGCCACATTACAGATATCAGCGTACTTTGAGTGTGTTTCTTCTTGCTGCCACCACCAGTCGGTGATATCCTGTACCACAATGTACTACGAATCCCCTTGGGGTAGGAGTGGTAATCATTGGGATTCGGATTGATTTGCCCTGAGATCTGTGGCAATCCAGGAGGTGAATTCAAATAGAGCATTGCGGGTGTCAATACGCATGCTGCACAATGGCTTCGTCCGGGTGTCATTTCGGCCACATTATTGGGCAGTAAGTATTCCTCATCATCGCTGGGCAAATCATATTGATCATAAAACGATTGATCAGATCTAGAAGTCATAGCTCAGGAGACAAGATTGTTGTTCGGTACACTTTCGGGTTGAGTGACCAGCAAATGTCGATGTTCAGCATAGTATTCATTCTCCAAATAATTCAGAACGGCCTCCTGCTATTGGGTCGTATAAGAAGTCTCATCTTCTGGAGTAATTTCCATTCCCTTCTCACACTTCCTAAACAATCACAACTTCCAGAGGCAATCAAGGATATGTGCTGAAATGAGAAGCATACTCATTGAAGGAGTAACTTCAGTATAATACTCGGACAACTTCCGCCGCGCAAAAGTCACAGTGAAGTATAAGTTTTCCTTCCATTGAATCTTGTTCTTGGCCGAAGCTCACATCATGGCATCCATATGATCTAAAATGTCATTGTAGACAGTGATGACGTGATGCAGAGTAATGGTATTCCTTGTCTATATTCACAGCATTCAGTCACGGAATGGCCCTGAAACTTCCATCACATACTCCACCATGGTACATTCATCCTGTGTTGGGAAGAGTGCCCAGTGATCGCTGTAATTGAGGTTCATAAAACCACACGTGGTTCAATTCTCGTATTCTGAATGCTTGCTCTAGCAACTCCACTGTCTACTGCCACAGTGTTTCAACATCCATGATTGGTAGGACTGCATTTCGTACTTTGGCCTTGTGCCAGTCAATGAACATGTTGCGACGACCAGGTGACAACGTAATCAACTCAGTAAGCATTCTCTGCTATATGACTGTCAGTTTCAGCACTTTCCAAAGGGATGTACAGCTACACTTGACTGCAGGTGTATGATATGGTAATACAGTTGCCCACGAGATCCAGTGAGTATCTATGCAGAATAGAGTGGTAAGATATGTGATACAGATCTAAGTGCCCTAGCCCAGACCTCAATACACTGGCGCTTACCCGGCCTCAGGTCACGTGTCGCCGTTACATTATCCCCCTCTTTACGTACAGACCTCCTTGGCTGCCAAATCCAGTAAAAGAGATGTGAAGAAAAGGGAAACAAAGAATGAAATAATCATGCTACGTACGCAATCGTACGAACCCATCAGTCCCACAACCGATCAGTACACTCAATGGTGACATTTTGGCGGATCTGGCCCATGGGGAAACTCCACCTCCAATGGTAGGTGGTTAAAACCCATGCCGACGCCATTTGTACTGCGCCGAAATCCGATATGTAGAGAAGAGAAGAGAAGGAAACAAAGGAACAAAAGGAAACGTCTGAACTGCTTCCATATCCTCCGCACCGCCACTTCCGAACTCATACTCCACGGACCATCCATACCCGTATCTCGTATATCTCGGCATAGGTCATTGTCGGAATCATCGGGGTGGTAGAAAGCTTTGGCTCATGACTTGGCATCTAGGGGAGCATCTCGTGACTCGGCATCGATAGTAGCTTCCGCTGCCGGCATCGTTCATAGACTTCAGTAATCATCCATCGTATACGTCGATTGAATCGTGCGTAGTCGCGTCTCCTTCGTTGACATCTAACACGTAAGCTTCTCTAAATGGTTATACTTACCAAGTTCAAGCACGCTAGCGCTGTCTGAGCTCTGTGCAGTGCTTCCGCATGCTTTGTAACGTATATCTTGCAGCCAACAGTCATCGGTACTCGGCAATCACTCGTAGATGCTGTTTGACTAGGTAGTTGTCTTTGGAAGTCCGCTTCTGTGACCATCCGGTCGACTTTATAGATGCGCTCTCGAAAGGCGGCTTCAATAGAATCTTAGTCGAGTTGGTAGACATTGGCGGTCGACTTCTCGGTAGACTTCCCTGTAGACTTCTCGGTGTGTGTCTCGGTAGACTGCATCCCGGTGGGCTTGTCTAATTGTCGGTAGGACGCATTTTCGATATGGTCATCCCCCCTGTTTGAAGTTCATTGCGGGACCGACGACTTAGACTGAAAACGGTTGTCGATTGCCATCGTAGCTCGGTACACTTATGCTTCAGTAGACATTTCGTGATCCCGTTCGGTACGTCTCTGTTGACCGACACGTCATTCGCCATCCTTCGTCTCTGGACTTCGACTTGGCTTGTCTCTTCTCTGGTCTTGGTCGACTTGCTTCGTCCCTCTTCGCCTGCTTCGTCTCATTTTTCCACTTGCTTTGTCCATTCTTTGACTCGCTTTGATTGTTGACTTGCTTCGTGTTTCGACTTGCTATGCGTTGGACTCTTCGACTTCATTTCACCTTTTCGGACTTCGCTTGGTCTGTTCTCGTTGTCTCTGACTTTGGGTTCCAGTCGTCAATTCTCTAAGTGGGCTTATAATCTTCCGGATGCTAGGTGCGTATGTTGATGCTTCTGGTACGCTTATCCCCGCTATCTGGGCGCATCTATCGCTGCTGGACTTCTCTGTCGTTAAGTGCACTCTGTTCCTTCATTCCGGCATCTCCAGTAGGGTCATCCCTCTCTTTAAACGTCGTTGCTCTGCCGACAACTTATGTCCGGTTATTGGTATTGTAGCTTGGTAGTATGGTAGCTGGTACGTTCGTCAACCCGAATGGCATGACTCGGTCATCGAACTGCACATACCGGGTGCGAACCGCGGGGTTGTACTTGTCGCGTTCATCCCCGAGATCAGTGGGAGAGGATATCGGATCTTCATCGTGGCTTTATTGAGAGCTCGGTAGTCCACACAAAGCCCCAGTCCGCCGTGCTTCTTCGCACATCAGATCGGTGTTGCCGCAGGCGATAAAGGTTCGAAAGATTATAGATCCGACCATATGGTAAATTGAAGCCTGGTTTCAGATCGGTTGCGTCGTCAATTGGCCGGTGCTGTGCCAGAGTCTCTGATATCTTTGCAGAATACGTCCACATAGTCCTTGTATCTCACGGGGATATGACCTGCATCATGAGTAGGTACATTACCTGTTCCAGCATCTGTGCATTAGCCTCTATCTCCGACTTGAGATTTGGGATTTGGGATGATGAGGGATGGAAACCAGGGACCTGCGGAACAAGCGGTTCACCTAGAAACGAGCCAAACCCCGCTAGTCCAGCAACCTCCCATAGTGACTCGGCCAGCCGGTAGCAGTCATTCAAGGATCCGAGGACGCTCTTCTGCCTCAACTACCGTCCCTGCTCCCTGCTCGCAGTGTGGTCAACCGTCCCGTCCGTCCGACATCACCCAGGATTAGGACGGGACGGCAACTCTCCGTCCGTCCCCGGGACTCTGCCGACATTTGGATCATGGACTGGGATGGATCGCAAGGACGGCCGGGGACGGATCAGTTCCGTCCCCGGCAGTCCCCGGCGGTCATCTACCGACATCCACGGACTTTGTTCAATGTACATCATAAACATAATATAAATTTGGTATATACTTGAATGTAGGTTCATCGATGTATAGAAAAATATGGCTGAGCATCGTCAGCCCGTATTTCCAGCCCCGTACCATCAGCCTGTATGTCAGCTTGTACCTCTAGCCCCATATCCATAAGCCCGTATGTCAGCCCGTATCCATCAGCCTTACAAAGTTCTAAATATGTGAAGTTCTTGGGTTTCATCTAAATCTAACTGTAACCGCCCAATGACGCCCGGGGACGGTGGATGTCTCCCGGGGACGGTGATTCTATCGTCCCCGGCCGTTGTCGGTCGTCACGCGGTCATTGATAAGCTCGGACGGGACGGACGGATTTGCGCTGTTCCGTCCGTCCTGGCAAGAACTCGGACGGCCCTACCTTCCCCGGCCGTCGGACGGGACGGTTGACCACACTGCCTGCTCGCTCGTCCAGCGCCTGGGTTGATAGTCAATCTCACCTGGATCTTCCAAAGTGGTGACCTCCATAGTCGCTCCCAGCAGCCAATGCATTCCTCATTCATTGAGAGAATGTCAGAACAACCTCTTGCATGCTTTCAGTTGTCCTTCATATGCGGTAAACCGATAAGTTCCAGACGAGGAAATGACCTCACCACACTCCACCAGGCCGCTTGCGGCATACGTTGGTGTCCTCGGCGGTGCATTTGCTAGCACCGATCCACTGTGGCCATCTCGTGGCCATCGTGCTGCACTGTTGTCAAGACGTGACCGTCGTGCCTTTCCATCCACTGGAGTTTGTAGACGACCTGCAGTTGCCAAGTCGACCTCCGAACTACGTGATATATATAGCGCCAGATATTATGTTACATCTGCATAGAGGGGCTATTCATAAGTGTGGCCACCACGTCCGATCTGAGACCGGGAATCAATCATTCAGCTTATCAGGTTCGTCAACCCCACCGGCTGCGGCACATCGAGTTTGTCAACCACGGATGTGTTCATAGTAGAGATGTCCCTGTTTGTTTCTTTTATTGATACTGTATGCACTCTACGTCGAGTATAACAGGGCCTTATACCCCCTCCGGCTCCGGGCGAGCCGGCCAGATGGCGGAGCTCCCCCCCCGGTACCCTGAGTCCTCGCTGACAAATGAAAATACGAGTTGAGAATTGAGTGTTGAGAGATATAACACAACTGAAAAGAAGGAAAACAAGAAGGAATAAACGGATATAAACCCCACCGCCGCCGCCCCCCACGCCTGAGTCGGCCTCCGCACCTGCTCCCCACGGTGCCGTCATTCACTTGGGCGGGAACTTCCCGACCTCAGTAGCCCCCAGGAAGTCCATCACCACCTGGTCGCTCTCTGAAATGGAAAACTCCTCAGAGACCTGCACGTGTCGGCATCTGCCCGCTTTCCAGCCCGTCGCCTTTCCGAAGGCCTGACAAAGGGCTTTGTGCTGGTCTCTCCACCGACTTCAGTTGTAACGGGCAGAGTCGGGCGTAGGTGATATTGGTTACTCGAATGTGGTATCGAAATCAGAACAAGTGCTCGAAGTTCGTATCGAGGAAATCAGAACAAAACAAGTGGCAGAGGTGGTTCAAAGTCGTACTTGCTTTGCTTATCTGCCTTGCCCTTGAGTCAGTAACTAAAGTGTTTGCTGCACTTGTAGGCTTCCCACTTGGCCTTGGCTGCTGAACTCCCCTCGGACATTCGTCTCGCTCTATCACTGTGTCTCCGCTAGCGTCTCCAGTGTCCCCAACCGGCCGGTCTGACCTACAGTCACCTGCAGGTTTACCTACAGTCTAGGCCGGGCATCGGTTGACAGAAAGCCGGCCGCCCAGGCATGGAATACGAAATGACTGCGGGCATGCACTCACCTATGGGCACCGGCAGGTTACCTGTCAGGCCTGCATAAGAATCCAGGTTACCTGCGAAGCCTGCATACTAATCCAGGGACCTGTAGG
>Ga0307512_10004525_pt1 | contig 15202 bp, 6 predicted proteins | sample 14_EM_MG_FD_200267 | JGI IMG/M metagenome (GOLD analysis project Ga0307512, IMG submission 200267) | Populus trichocarpa ectomycorrhiza microbial communities from riparian zone in the Pacific Northwest, United States - 14_EM | ecosystem: Host-associated > Plants > Roots > Unclassified | place... | reverse complement strand
CATATATATATATATATATATATATATATATATATATATCTTCCTACCTACATACATACATGCTTCTCATAGTTAGTTAGTTTGTCACACAACAAAACCTTTTTACGGGAGACTCTCCTCACCTATTATTTTGCATATGTACGTATATTTAGATGCGATTTAAAAATATATTTGGTTTAAAAAAACATTAAATAGAAAAGAAAAGAAAAGAAAAGAGCTGTCGGCTTCAATTTTAATGCTTGGTGACTTCACCTTAATTTAATGGTAAATTCTGACCCAAGGTGTTAGGGCAGGCAGAGAAGTGTTAAATGGGCTTGAGCTGGGGTTTTAAATGGGCTTGTGCTGGGGTGTTAAATTAAATGGGCTTGAGCTGGGGTGTTAAATGGGATGCTGCATGATATGGAGGCCCGGGAACTTGCCGACTAAAGCATCAGCATCAAGAGAGAGAGAGAGGCCACTTTTGATTTTTGACTCGCAGAACATAGAGGGAAGAGCGAACGCGTAGACAACGACGACGAAAGCAATCGAGAAAAAGTCAAAAGTAGCCTCGCTAAATTAAAAAAGAGGAAAGAGTTTAATGCTTCTCTGGTTCTTTGGATCGTGCGTGCTGCAGCTGCTACCTTGCCTCGCCTCTCGAAATGCCGAAAACAGAATCTCCTCTCCTCTCCTACCTTCCTCCTCCTCTTCCCTGCCCTGCTTTCTTCGCCAGATTATTAATTAATTAAGTTATTTGTCTGTTAGCTTTCATTTCAGACAGAGACGGAGACGGAGACGGAGACATGTATTCTTAAGCCCACCACAGACAATCAATTTCATCACCATATTCTCTCTCTTTTTATTTCAACTATCTCAAGGTAAATCTTGCTTGCTTGATTCATTCATTCTTGTTAAAAGTAAATTACGAGGGATGGGTTGGATTGGATCTTATCGTTGTTTTTCTTAAATCTTGATTATTTATTTACTAGATTTGATCATCATTGGAGTTGGGCTCAACCCCAGTTCTATCTCATCTCTTCCTGTTTGTATATTACTACGAGCCCTGAGCTCCTGCCTGTTTTCTTCACCTTTGCACGGCAAAGATGCACGCTTTTTCACATTTGGAGCGCAAATTAAATGAATTTTTTACATGAACAAAACGAAAAAGAAAAACCCGCGATTGTTCGGCCGTGCTCTCGATTTTTTCATGAATAATCTTCTCCATTGTTACGTTGTCTAACTGGATTTTTGGGTTGCTGAATCTGCAGACACTTGATCTATTCTATTTACACCCTACTGAGATTAGAGAATTTGTCCAATCTTTTCAAAGTTTAAGCATACTTCAGCGAGAATGGCTGAGGGAGGAATATCGAGCTTCTGGGGTCCTGTCACGTCTACAACCGAGTGCTGTGAGAAGAATTATGCATATTCTTCTTATATTGCCGAATTCTACAACACCCTTTCTAATATACCATGCATTCTTTTGGCACTCATTGGCCTTATAAACGCATTGAGGCAGCGGTTTGAGAAGAGATTTAGTGTTCTCCACATATCTAACATGATACTTGCTATTGGAAGCATGATTTTCCACGCCACTTTGCAACATGTGTAAGCATTACTCTCTGTTTTTTTTTCACCGATGATCTCTTATTCAACAATTTTTTATCTATGGATAGTTCTCTCATGTATGCTGGTAGAACACCTGATAGCTTGATGAATGAAAATTTGAATAGAATGCATCATATGCTGGCAGTTGTGATAATTTATTCTGAATTTCCCAACTAAATAAAAATCCTTTAGTTTGAATTTTCTGTTGGTTTACATTGGCAATGCGGTCTTTATCGGGCAGCTCCGTTACTACTTTTTTGTGTTCAAGTCACAAATAAATTGTCCTTATCACAAATCATCATCATCATCGGTAGATGGTCATTAGATGCAGTTTGAACCATTGCTCTTGCCTTTCATTTGGGATAGGCTCCTTCCTGGTTCTGTATATATGGTGTGCTCTAAAAAGATTGATGTGAGTGATTATCATTTGTATACATAAGTAGGGTTGCTGGTGCATAGGTTGTGGAGAAAACATTTAAATAGGCTGAGCTCGTGGAGCCATAATGGTTGTGAACTTTTGTATGACTTATCCTGTGAGAAATGTTTGTGTTACATCACAGTGCAAACTTCTTATTCTGCCCTCTGAAGGCAAGGAAATTCAAAATTGCATCGCTGCTTTCTTTCAGCGGTTATTAGAAAAGATGATATCTTTTTTCTTCAAAAAGTTGATTTAGATTCCATGTTTGTGTTATTTTCTATATCCTGGAGTCAACTCCTATCCCACCCTCTCTCATTTAAAGGCATTGATGATGTTGGATGGCTCAATGCCCAAAAAGGTACATGATTAGGAATGGCAGATAAGGGAATTTTTCGGGATGTGTGAAAATCTGATCATCCTTTTTACATGAGTTACATACATGAATAGAGTGGCACAGGGTTCATATTAGGAATTGACTTCAGGGAGCGAAAGAGAGTAGTTGGAAAGATCTGTTTTTGCTTCAGCCTCAAGTCCACATGGTAGCATTTGGCAGTCATCCAACAGATAGCTTTCTCAATAGTATACATGTCTGGTTAAAAGAGTTTGCATGCCTGAAAAGATAAAGGGCTCAGCTTCATGATGTATTTTCTTCTACATCCACCATTGCTGCAGGCTTAGTGCAATACATTCGTATTCTTGTCGAAATACAATCCACTGGCACTTAGAAATGACACCCCTCAATTAACAAGATCTCTCTCTCTCTCTCTCTCTCTCTCTACTTTTTTAGGCTTACCTATATGAAGTGAGTATACTGAACTTCCATGAATGTTTTTTATTGTTGAGATTCACGCATGAAGATGATGGTTGAAATTTATTTCCAGGCAACAACAGAGTGATGAAACCCCCATGGTATGGGAAATGCTCCTATATATGTACATCCTCCACTCACCGGATTGGCATTATCGCAGTACAATGCCGACCTTCCTCTTTCTGTATGGTGCTGTTTTTGCTGCTGTCCATTCAGTGGTGCGTTTTGGAATTGGCTTCAAGGTGCATTATGCGATCCTCTGCATCCTCTGCATCCCTCGAATGTACAAGTACTACATTTATACACAGGATGTCTCTGCTAAGCGGCTTGCAAAGATGTATGTGGCCACCCTTCTCATTGGTACTTTGTGTTGGCTTTTTGATCGTATTTTCTGCAAGGAGATATCAAGTTGGCCCATAAACCCACAGGGTCATGCTTTGTGGCATGTCTTTATGGGTTTTAATTCATACTTTGCAAACACATTCTTGATGTTCTGCCGTGCCCAGCAACGGGGATGGTCCCCCAAAGTGGTCCATTTTATGGGCGTTCTTCCATATGTGAAGATTGAGAAACCGAAGGCTCAATGAAAGAAGTGAAACAATGAAATTATTAGTCTTTGCTCATTGTTTGAGGCACTTGGGAGTTTTGGCAGACAAGAAAGCAAGGATCATTCACTATTGTGTTCAACAAAACGGACCTGGTGGATAAAAATCAAACATGAAAATCTTTCTTGTTTGAGTAGAATATGTACAATACTTGTATGCTTTGCTGGAAGTTTCAGGTTAGATTGTTTGGGTTTTGATAGCTTCCTTTTCTGTCCTAGAAACCTACAATACTGTGATGAATTTGTTTTGAACTCGTGAGAAATCATGAATTTTGGTTAAAAGAGTCTTGACTTTGCCCGTTCCTTTTGAGGGACTTGACTCGTTTCTGATTGGAAAGTTGCGAACTTAGTCATTAGTCACCCTGATCATTCTTCCTATGTGATCCTTTTTCCTTCCAAGTAAGTTCTCCTATGGCGGCATTACTGAGGTGGTTGGCGATGAGAGTTTTGATAGTGAGCTCGGTTAGAGCTGTTTTCCATTGAAGGAAAACGGGTGATTTTTTCTGCTTCCTTTGTTTGCCTTGGAGTACGAAGAAGGCAATACCTCAATATTTCAGCTGAAAAGCGGGAGGACGGCATGCATGCTTTATCAATCAAATAAATAGTCTGCTGCTGACACAAGGCACTCAATATTATCGTTAATTTTGGGTGGTGATGCATAGAAGACAATCATGTTTCAACTAACAAAAATGCTGAAGATTATGAAGGCTTTGCGTCTTCTTATATTTTCTTTGTTGTTCTTATCATTATAATGTTTAGCTCTACACTTGGGTAATGAAGACGGTGGTGTGGATGGTGAGATTGTGCTGTCCTCACGACGCATACTGTCAGCTTTAGTCTTGGAGTGCCAAAGGCAACAGAAAATATGCTTTCCGACTACTCATTGGTAGTCATCTAAATGCAAAAGAGTGAAAAATCATACGATGTGAAATCAAGGTCTGTTCATATTTTTAAGGATGTTCTGAAAAGACACAACTCGCATTAACATCATCAGCTCATCGGGCATCCAAGATGTGATGGACATTTGCAATTTTCTTAACTTCATTTGAAGTGCGTTAACAGATTCATGGAGCACTGTAAAATTGACTTCAACAAAGTCGTATCTCTAGGCTTGTATGAATGCTGCCTCAAAACACTATCAGCACTTCCTTCGTCCTGGTAGAAAAGTCGGAGTTGTCTGTAACGCTGAGAAGAAGCAACAGCACCAATACATTTCATTGTGTTTCCGGCGATGACAATTTTACACAAACCCCCTATAAATACTGTCTAAACCAGCCCAAATGAATGGATATAATATAGATATTATTTACATACATATACATGCATGATTATTTATATTTTTTAAATATATATTATTTTATTTTATAAGGAATAATAAATAGTACTCGAGCAATGAATACCCAAAAAAGATACCCTATCAGGTATTAAATATCTAAAATTCTTACCCGATAAGTAATGAATAGAGTATGAATACAGTGAAAACTCGACCCGTTAATATCCGTTGCCATCCCTAAGTGTTACTGCATAATAATCTGCTAAAACTATACAGAGTGCATGTCCTAAAGAATGTGTCCACCGGAAATAGGAAAGATGACACCATGTACAAACATTTCTTCCTTTCAGTGCAAGGTCACCTTGTACGAAACATGCTGGCAGGAGTTAAAGCATGCTATGGATGCAGACTATGCAAATCTAAGGATGTCAAGTCGGCCTTCCTTGGATCAATTCCCCAAGCCTCGTGTACAGAGTATACTGCTCCTCGTATGGGAGGCTTCTCAGTATCTACAAAACAGTAACACAGTGCACACAGATATTCATTGATCTACAAGAACATATATAGAAATATGAACCAATAATATGAACAACTTTTAAAAGTTCACCTGTTCCATGAGCATATCAACAGAGACGCTTTGAGGCACAACAAATGATTGATGATAGATGTATGCAAACACGGCCATCACCATCTATACCAAAGTATCAAATTAATCAGATAAGAAAACATGTGTGGCTGTGGCATGTATGGCACACCAACACTGAACTTGAAGTACACTCTATTGATTTACATGTTTTATTTTCAAATCTGCCTCGATAGATAAACAAAAAGTAGAGAACAGGCATCTACTCTTCAATAAACTTACAACACCTTGAATTTTGTAGTTCTTGGTTGAGAAGTGATCTCTGCTATTTAGTATCTCTCTGTTTATGGCAAAAGTACAAGTTTTGGTCTAAATCAAGGTTCCAAGTAATCATATCCCGTGAGTATATCCATATATTATCAGATCAAATGATTTTTCCATTTATTATCAGATCAAATGATTTTTAAATATGAAGACGATGTACATGGATGCATGGCTCCATAGAATCAGTAGCCATTTATATGTTGTTAAAGCTGCTACAATTATGCAGCAAGCAAACTAATATACATCATGTGACAATCACTTGTAATCACTGAGAGGGTAGTAAAATGCACATAATGTTGTTTTTCGGGCATTGCCAGTCAATTGTTCAATGAGTGTAACATGGAAGGTGAGAAGAGCTCCCAGATAAACAAACTACCATTTGTATAAACAATTCAAACTTCATTATATCTTACCTGGCAATCCATTCTATCTGTAATCCCTCCATGACCAGGAATACTATCGCCAAAATCCTGTTGCAAATGAAAGATAACAAGTTAGAAGATTATATAAACATCTGCAATGCCTGTCACACATCGCAACATCATTTCCCCCCTCAATTCTGGAGCCAAAAAGAAGAAGAGCACACCTTTACTTTAAAAGCTCTTTTAAAGCCACTTGCAAAAAAGCCTCCGAAAGGTGCTATTATTGATGCAAACAAACCAAGACATAGTGCGTGCCATTGAACAGGTAGAATGGAGATCTCCTTCCAGGGGAACTAAATAAGAACAAGAACATGTTATATACATAAACAAAGTGCAGTAACTTCCAAATTTCTTCCTGGAACTGCTTTTGATATGCTGAAATGGATGAACAAAATTAGCATTCAAAACCGTTGATAGCTAAATTAGTGGTGCCGGTTTATAGTGGAGGAATTATCAGGTAACAGATCTAAGGCTCTAGGACAAGGTAATCGCATCAATTTTCAGAAAGAAAAACACAATAACAAGATAACATGTAAAACGTTTTGGTCAGAACAAATAAGATGCTAGATGCATTCCTATTCAAGGCCCAAGTTCAACACGGTTCAAGCTGTACCAAGAATGGATCAATATTTTTGAGGTTGATTGCCTCTGGTGTGTGATAAGTCCATAGCTCAAAACTATCTGAGGCCTAATTGAATGTCAGCTTACTCACCCATTGAGGAATCCATCCAGGTAGAGTGAAATACTCTGGCTTAAACAAAGGCCCAGGATCACATTGCAGCCAACCAGTTGATAAATCCTGCAAAGCCACAAGTTTCTTTTACAGTGAACAACGCACCTATTAGGCTATTATGCAGTAATAACTTACATTTGGTCAAAACAATTTACCTTCCTTGGACATGTTTGCCACTGAAAACGCCCCATGATGTTTGCAAGCTGCATAAACAACCATAGAATCAGTTAAGAGTCCAAGAATACTTATGAGGTGATGAGCATGGCCATGACAATTCTAACAGCAAAAAGAAACTAAAAAATAAAACGTGATCATTTCCCCAATAATTGTTAGTTAAAAATAGCAATAAGGAATGGTCTCTTCTATTTACAATTAAACGCATCATTTATTGTAGCACGCTTGATTTAATGACAAATTTCTGACAAAGGCAGCCTTGAGGTTACAATATGGGCAATTGGATGCCTGAGGTTTGATCCATTAGGCAGCATTTGTCCATTAATTTTGACTTTTAAAGGGAGGGTGGGACACAGTGTCAGATTTCTGTTATTACAATTTTTGAAAAATAAAAATTGACTAAAAATTCGAAAAAAAAAGGTTCAAACAATAAAACTTATTAGTTTTTTTTGCTAATATTTTATTTATTTACCGCTGGAATTTTTTCTTTTTCAATTTTTTTTGCTGATTTTATATTTATTTAATGCATTCAAAAATCAATACAATAGAAAAATGTCAATAAACCTGGTAAACTTTGAGATACAAATTATGGACATCATAAAATCACCTGAATAAAAATTGGGAAAGCTCCAGATTTGAAATAAACAGAATAAGCATAACTAAAGGAGTCATATGTGACTACGATGGTTGCAACCCTCACATAGTTCAGATAAAATAAAAGCACAAGATGATGCAGTGAGCATAGCCACATCCATCTATAACTCTTGTATATCCTCACAGAAAAATGTGATTAGAATTAATTTTATTCCCAAAAAGTTGTCCAGCAAAAAGGAAGGCGAAACCATACTCACCACAAATGCAGAGATCATAGTTGTGATAGATGCTCCAATGAATCCCTCCCAAGTTTTCTTTGGAGATAACTTGATCAGAGGGGTTTTTCCAAAGAAGAAACCACATATATAAGCAAAAATGTCATTGATGACAATAAGGGTTGCTGGAAGAAGAAACCTACATTGCACAAAGAAAATCCAGGCATGAGCACCAAAAAATCGATAACACGAGGCAGACAAATTTTGAACAAAATCAAAAAGCAATCAGTAACATAAGATAAAGAATAGCATATGAGATCAAATGGTACACAAATATGCTTAAATTGGCAACTGTGGATTGTCATTAGTGTTTACCATATGTTTGAAAACTAAGCTTTTTAAACACACATAAGAAAGAAGATTTTTGCACCACAAAAAACAAATATGAAACTAAACATGAAAAATGAAAGGACAAAATAGCAGCAGATGACTTCATGACGCCATAATCCACATGCTCTCATTGACTAATACAACTTTTCCATGGACAAGGTTTTCGTTTAGTATCAGGCATTCATTGTCCTTTATATGTGTCATTGAACTTAGTAACAAGGATTACCATATAGCTCTTTATCCCTTCTTTTCCCGCCCTAGGACATGAAACAATTGGATTTTAGTTCTGAAAGGATTCCATAATTCTGCCCTCTGGGTATTCAGCAAACAGGAGTTCCAAACTCATTCAAATGAGCAATGGAAAAGCCAGGCATTGTTAAAATAAGTTGGAAAGGATTTCATCGGACATTGGGAGAATAAAGTGACAGGGATCATGCCACAAAATGGAAACAAGATGCATGCCAATATAACCAAATGAGGAAGCTAAAAAAGCTCTTCCAGTCAGAGTTTAAAAATTACCAGAAAATTCCTTCAAAAATATTGGCTACAGTGAAAGATGACTGTGTAAACACCACAATTAGAATCATATGTGTCCAAGCATACTGGCCGAATTGATACTTGTACATCTTCTTCTTCAGTGTAAGAATGAACCACATAAAACCTGAGTTGATTTTACAAGTTATAATATCAATGCCAGAAGAATGCCAAGAACAAACTGCCGCTGCAGAGGGAACAAATTTGCAATGCCAGGAATAGGCTCTTACATAAAGCACAAACGTAACATATATGACAAACCTGCAATGTACAAGGAATAGCAGATAGCCATGTGATACTTGATTAGGCTGATCACTAGCTGATACAAGAATTTCCCTGAGGTTACAGTGTTGTAAAGACGTTGATTGAGTATGCGACCATACACAAATAGCATAGCAGTGAAGAAGAAGTGCCTGACACAGGAAAAGGAGAAACAGGCAAACCTATGTGAGACATGTAATAGATAGCATCTAAAAGTGAACTAGGATTGTAATGCAGCTTAATCATGAGAAAATAACAGCATAAAAAAACGCAATTTTTAACTTGAAAATAAAATTTAGTCTGCCTACCAATTTAATAGTCTAAATCCTGGAAGTTGCCTTTCTTCATTTGCTTTCCTAAGTAAATTGAAGAGCTCTTTTGCCATATAGATTTGGATGACAACCACCATGGCAGTGATATAGAGATGTCCCATATAGACAACAAACGCAAAGCTCCCAATCATCCAAATTGTGGATTGAGCACGGATCCACATTGACTTGTATTTGTTCTGATCATTAACAAGTAAACGGCCACCATTTTCTTTACTAGCGTCTCCAACAGCCTAAGAGACCAAACAGAAGATTCATTATAGAAATCCATGTTTTTCATTTTTTTTAAAGGAAACCACTCTAGCTATCCAGCACATCTATGTTGTTTATAAGCAGTCCTCTAAATAAACAAAAATATATCAAACTTGGAGCAACAAACCTCACTGGAACGCTTGCGATGCCGGAGCCTAGCAATAGGCGTTGATGGTGCACCGGTGTTGTTATTATCCTTGTGCATAACTGATTCACTTTTACACAATCAAAAACTAGAAAACCGCATGCATATGCGGTGTGCAAGAAACCGTCACCTAACCATCCATCAAATTTGCACATTACAATTGTTAGAAACCGCAGTTAATTATGAAGTTGTGTTTTCGCACCAATCAAACATATGATGCAGTGTGCAATCAAAGAGCACCACAATCTTTGTATTGAGTAAAACATTAAAAGTGTTATTTTGAAGCATAACAACCAGTTATAACCAGAATATCAAAAAAAAAAAATTATAATTATTGATCAATTACTAATCAGAAATACACTCTGAAAAAGCGGCAACTAACTAGCTAATTTGTAGTACATAGAGAAAGCTTTCTCGCCTCAGATTTGCATTTGCATAACCTAACCTAATCGCATTAAAAGATATAATTGACGATTTTCGCAAAAAACAAATTCTTCTATCGGTTTACTCGCTTAGAGCTAAATCGGGTTAATTTACCCATTAATTAAACTTAAAAATCAAGACAAAAAAAGAGAGATTCTCGGTTAAATCCATATCAGAAGTGTTGCTACTACTATTATAATTGAGAGAGAGAGAGAAAAAAAAAGAATTGAACAAAAACTGAAGCTTAGGGATCTATACATCGTAAAAAAGAAGAAGAAGAAGAACATGCAGACGAAATGAAGGAGGAAAGGGATTTGAAAGCACCTGTAATTAGGAGTTGCAGGTCGCAGCAGTGACGATAGGCAGAGACAAAGAGAGAATGTTTCAATTTCAATGATGATAACACCAATAATTAAGCAAAGATGAGAGTATAGAGAATCTGAGAATAAAAGGAAGGGAAGGCAGGCAAGCAAAGCAAAGAAGCGGTGAGATAGGCAGGGACAGGTCGTGTCGTTAAGAGTTACAAACTTTCAGGAAAGGACTGCTTACAAACGACACTACTACACTAGAATTCTTCTTCCCCTTTTTTTTTTTTTTTTTCGAAAATAAAATAAAAAAGATTCGGCCTTGGAAATTTCAACCAACACACGCACTAGTGTACTCTCCTCTCCTCTCCTCTCCTCCAAAGGGGGCGGGCGTTAGATTCACGCTTTAGTCTTCTTGTTTACACGTGGATGATTCTTGGACCTTCCACGCAACATTATTAATGCCTTATCTTTCCAATTTAAAAAGTAATCCCTGCTTGTTCAATAATTGGGTTTAGGGGCCGTTTGGTGTTAAGAGGGGGGTAGGCCTTGCCTGTTTTGAATATGTCTTGTTATTTTCATGTTGGGCCTTTGCTCCCGTATTGTATCGTACTGTACTAAGAGAAAACACGCGGCCTAGTGTGCTTTCAATTGGGTTTAGGGGCCGTTTGGTGTTAAGAGGGGGTTAGGCCTTGCCTGTTTTGAATATGTCTTGTTATTTTCATCTTGGGCCTTTGCTCCCGTATTGTATCGTACTGTACTAAGAGAAAACACGCGGCCCGGTGTGCTTTCCATGAACATCAACTGAAGGCGGCAGCAGCAGCAGGACCACCACTGAGCTGAAGCAAAAGTTGCTCCGTTTATTTCATTGGTCCAAAACTTCGCTGCTCTTGGCACCGCAGTAGAGAGAGGAGATCAAGAAAGCGTTGATGATGATGAACATAGAGCCACGAGGGACGAGGCCATGACGTGAGGGACATTTATGGATCCACACACGTCATGGGTCCATCTAGTAGTACTGTATACTTCGTTGGTATAAACCGAGTAGTACTGTATAATTCTCGGACAAAAAAAGAGAGATTCTCGATATACTATACAGTAATTAATAACAAGGATGATCGGATCAGGAGGACTATTGACTATTTTATTTGATGAACAGAAGAAAAGAAGCGTACAGGCAGGCATGCATGCGAGGGGAGGAGTATGAACTATGAAGACTCTCTACCAGTCCACTCATCGTCAATTAATAGACAGTAGCAGTAATTTTCATCTTTCCGCCATTAATTCTAGTTAAGGAACAGCAGGAGGCCGGGGGGAATCTTCCCAACTGTATGTCTGTAACATCACGCAACGCAATCCATCTCTGTAGGAGTATTTCACACACTAGTACTTGGTAGTGCATGCACAGATCCACAGGCACTGCCTATTTGCCTTGAAATATAAGCAAATCTCAATTGTCTTCTTGTCCTATATATTATTAACCTGCGCATGCGCATACAACTCCCACCATTGCTCATATACCCTTATATCTACCTTTGGCCAACCATTTTGCATGCATGTGTGGCAAACATTTTTGTATGCCCACCACTCCTCTCTTCCATGTGCTGCCAGGCCACCTCCTTTTTCTTTCTCCTCCGCGCGATCCCACATGCTACAAACCATGTATAATTTATACATGAATCCAATGGCCCGCCATCTATTTTTGAATTATTAAGTCCCGCCTAATGAATTTAAGGAGTTTAGACCATTGTCTTCTCGATCTTTTGTTGATTTATTATAATATTTCGTGGTGAAACTTATGTCCGAATCCCCTTTGTCTCCTTTGATTTTTTTAATTAATTACAAACCCAGAAACCTCTCAGTTGATCAGCAGGGGGCGTCCTCTTGTCTACAAGCTGCAATTGAGATGGTAATTTTCAGATTAATTACTCACTGCCCACCTCTTATATATAATATAACTGATCCTCTCTGCATACAGAACAGCATTGAACTGATTGATTAGTGCACGAATATAACATTGTTCTCAGGTTTTCTTAATTTTTAGAATAAAATACTGTACGTACATATACGTTCTTGAAGCTATGTATTAAGAAAGCATTTCTCTAATGAAAGAACGAAAGCAAGGGACGGTTGAAAAGCAGAAACACATCTTAATTAGTGCTATGCAAATGGTATAGCTACTTAGCTAGGCACTTAATTAAGAAGCATTTCCTTCTCAAGAAAAAGAGTGGATTAAGAGATGATCAGGAGCATTCTTTACAATTAATTAATGCATTAAAATACAGCAGGTGAATAGGTGGATAGTTATGGCACTTTTACTCCTTTGATTGATATTTGAGGTGGCAGCACGGAGACCACGACCAAAACTTTAAAGTTTGAATATTCCTAAAAAACCTCTTTCAGAGGAAAAGAAACGAAGAAACTTTTCAGGAAGTGGGCCGAGTACGGATGAGGAATATTCTCTATATATATATATATATATAAAGAATAGTTATAACTTGCTTTGCCTTGTTTTTGGTTATGGATGCATGTAACTATCAATTTCATGCATGCGCTGGTGAGGGAAAAAATATATATATCTCTTTAGAGATTAAATTATATGATTAGAAAAAACTAAATCTTCTACGAAAGTTACTGGGAATGAATCTTTTTATTGATGTAATTACGAAATTGCTCTTGGACAAAACAATCTTAATTTGAAGCGGACATTGGGGAATAAGATTTCAGTATGGTATAATTATCTCTTATAAATTATACATAATTAGATTGGTAATTTCATTTTTTTTATACACTGAAATTATTACTTTAACCTTAAAATAAATTAATTTGATGCCTATAACCGATGAATATTCTTTGTTTCTTTTAATCTTTTTAAAATAGTATAATTACATTGATAACCTTAAAGACAGCCAATGAAATTCTTAATCGAGAGCTTTTTTTTAATATTTTACATTGGTTTTATTGTAAATTCCAAAAGTACTTAGGGTTATTGTTATAGATTATATTTATTATATATAATTAGAAAAAAAATAATGGCGCATGTGGACAACCCCCGCAACGTTTGAAAGTTCTTAAAGCTCTTGATGTCTTGGGCGGCGTATACCACTAATACGCATTGTGTTTGACGTCGACGACTATTTATATTTTTTTTCTCTCTCCCACCCACCCTTGAATTCTATGTTAACACCTTACAAAAAAAATCAGACCAGCCCCTGCAGTTTATTTCCCCTTAACATTTGGTTCTTCTTCTTTTTTGTTGTTTTTTTAATTTTATCATTTATCATGGAGTTGTTTAATATTTCGGGATGGCTTAGATCCAGTTCTTTTAAACTTTTTTTCATTGTATTTTTTTCTTATTTATTTATTGTTGTTGTATATTTTAGTTATATTATTGAAATTACGAGATGAACCAATGATTCCGGTCTCAATTTTTCTTTTCTTAGCATTTGTTTTATGTTGAAAAAAAACTTGTTTGACCCACAGCAAACTACTAATCTAGTTATACTACTAAAATCAATGTATGTACATTTCCATTAAAAATTCTAAAAACCAGAACATAGCATATGATAAAAATTTGTCTGTTTTGTTAATTAAATTGATAAAATCTGTCACTAGCGATGCCAAGTAAACAATACCATTACAAGTCAAAACTTTAAAAGATCAAAAACACCTTAAATATAAAAAAACAATCAAAATATTCAATTTTTATTCATCTACATCTCCACTTGACAAAAGAATATTATAACCCTTTATATAGAAAAAAAATTAAATAACAATACCGTATAGAAAAAAATAAACTAAAAAAAATATTCTCTTCAAATAGAAAAAAAAGGAAAAAAGCATCATAATAAAAAAAAAAGCATCTATTTTCTTTTCAAAAACCTTTTAAGGTTAGAAAAAACTCGTACTCGAGTATAATTTTTAGTTAAAAATTATCCTTCATTAAAATTTTTTTTTTTGCACAAACCACCTATTATGGTTCCCTAACATTTTTGTACGGGGTACCACATTGTAGATCTCTAATACAAAATTTTTATGAGAGTTATTTCATTGTGGATCCTTGTGTAAGTTATCTTTTTATGAATCTCATCCATCACCACTAGTATTTTAAATGACAATATGACATAGAGAAAAACAATTACACGCTATTTGCTAGATGTTTTTTTTCCTAAAAGAATCTCCTCATCGCATTACACACTTGCAACTTTTTTCAACATAGTTATTTTACACTACACAGTAAAACAAAACAATCACAAAGGATCTTTGGACTGCCAATATTTAACGCAAATAAAGGCGTGAGAAAACGCTTAAAGATTAAAAAAAAATGTCATAAATATAGAAATACAACTTAAATATTTAATTTTTATTCATTTACAACTCGACTTGCCAAAAAAAAAAAAATATTGAAAACAAACTAGAAAACTCTAATAATTGTGAATAAAAAACATAATCCAGGAGAAATATTTTTTTCAAATAGAAAAAAAACGAAAGGTAACATCTCAATAAAGAATAAAAATAAAAAATATTTATTTTGTTAAAAAAGTGATGGCGTCACGAGGGTTATGAATTATGCTGGATTGAAAATCTCTGGTTACAAAAACAGTACACATCAGCGTCATGTGAAATTACGATGCGTCAAAACCACAGAGCAACGCAAACACTTTGATTAATATTAGACTGTTTAATATATTTTTTATTTTTATTTTTGTTTTTCACATAATTTAAAGCTAAAAATATTTAATAAATCGCACTCCCTAAGCAAACTGTTCCCGCACATCTGTAAATAGGTAATTGGATCCAATCCCCTGCTCGGTCAACTGTCAAGTTGGTC
>Ga0307512_10004524_pt1 | contig 15202 bp, 19 predicted proteins | sample 14_EM_MG_FD_200267 | JGI IMG/M metagenome (GOLD analysis project Ga0307512, IMG submission 200267) | Populus trichocarpa ectomycorrhiza microbial communities from riparian zone in the Pacific Northwest, United States - 14_EM | ecosystem: Host-associated > Plants > Roots > Unclassified | place... | reverse complement strand
CCCAACTTTTGGTACCCTCCAAGCACTTGAAAGCCAGGGGTAAGGTATACCTGGGAGTTGAGCTGGAGATGATCTATCTGGGTACCTCCAAAGGGCGGCGAAGCCGCCACCGTAACTTGTAACATATAACCCCTAGCCTCTGTAACAAATGATAGGTCCCATCCAATTAATCATATGAAATTGTACTTCGAAATATTTCACACCATGGACCTTCGGACTATTGACCTTGCCATTCCATCAGAAGCGTTGCATAGCCACATCAACAGCCGACGTAGGCGCACTGGCCTCTAGCTTGGTATCTCCGTTGAGGAGCTTATGGGGCGAATTCGCTATCAACACTAATATGAAGCGATTCGGCACCTACACTAGTATCAATTTCTCTACGGGCCTTTCCAGCAATGACAACATCAGCAATGGAACTCGAAGTGTGTATATTTTAGAGATCGGGCTGGGGTCGTCTATTTGCCTTAGAAAAGTTAGGATCCGGTTCAACTCTAGGAGAAATAATCGGCGCTGAAAAGGTCAAGCCAGCGGTCATGAGTGCAAGCAAGGAGTAAAGCTTCATTGATGAGGAGCAGAGGGTACAGCGTCGAGGTAATTCGTGAAGGACGACAAGTGGACACAAGGGAGGCGGTGTGGAGTATCGGCCGCTGGTGGAGGAAAGTATAGTTTATATCTTCAAGAGATTGGTACCGCAGCGCGTCACTTAGATTGCTGCTGTTTTTGCACGACACAAAATGCACGCACTCGGCATTCTTCCAATTTGTCGGGATTATCAATCTCAGTTCCTCAGAAATGATATTCCCATCTTTTGGACCGTTAATCGCGCATAGCCTATACCACCTCGATTGTGGACTTTGGCGAAGGCCGTGGTGACCCGTGGCACCGAAACTGACTCGTCCAAATCTCAACACCAGACGAGCAACCCTGCTCTTAGGTTAGAGACAATACAGTTGTCTATGAGATGAGATATTTTAGGTCTGAGGAGATCTTTGACATCATGAAACGACATATCCTGGGATATTTTCTAGCAACTCTCAGGACTCCACAAATGACGCGATGATGCCTGCAGAAGACGACACAGTACTAGTATACTTCAATATCACGCGTTTCTAGTTAGGCCACAGGGGTGGGTATTTCTATTCTGCAGAGGTGTATATGCACAGGGAGAAGACAAGCAACAGATCCCGAGATTTTGAATGATCAGAAGAAATTACTGAAGCAGATTAATCTTCATCTTGATTACTTTCTAGGTCGATTAACTGTTGCCAAGAAATCCCCAAGATGTAACTAATGTAGGACTTGCCCCAAGCACCTAACCCACGAGGTCTGTGAGCCATAAGAGACGGAATGTCTGGGACGTTCTGATGTTTGGTCTCGTCCCATCCATGGCCAAAACTTTTATCTTAACTACTCATGGTAAAATACAATGCCTTATAGGCAATTGTTTATTAGATAACTTAGACTAGACTAAAAACACACTAAAAAGAGCATTAGCGCTTTTGCATTAAAATTAATCTCGGAGTGGGTTATATTTTTTATTAAAACCACATTCCAAAGTTTAATTATGCGCAGAATAAATACACTCTTCCAAACACTTGCTTACACTCTTCCAAACACTTGCTTCACGCCATTGAGAGTAAAGACCGCGTACTTCATTCGGCTAAGCCAACTTAAATTTTACCACATTTGTTATGGAGGTACAGGACGGAGGGCGGGAATACCTGTTTTGACCCGCACTCCAAATTCTCCCATTTGCCATCAAGTTGATCCATACGCAATTGGTCTACTTAGCAAGTATATCAATAGCTCGATCTTTACTAGTTAGTCAACTTATCCCCTAGCCAAGCAGTCCAATTAGTATCCGGTTAGCCAAGTTCACCAATAACACAAGCTGCCAGCGGTCTATCAACATCCCTTCTTCTACAGGAGTCTGAATGAGGCTCCAAGTAGACTAAAGCGGTTGAGAGACCATGAAATTGTCAGTATCAACCGGATTGAAAGGAGGTTGGCGGAGATTGGGGGACCACCACATAATAAGTATCAATCCGGAGTACTAGCACCTAGCTCTACAGCTAAGTTTTTATGATTCTACTAAATCAGTTAGAAGTCACTCTTCATGCCGCTGCAACTGACGAATCTACCAACAACGAAGCCACCATCTCTGGCAACTGCAAGACTGTCTTTAACACTCGCTAGTGTATACCAACTATTACTAGACCGCTTGGGTAGTGGGTTGACCAGTTGGCATACGGTCGACCCATTGGCCAAATGGCCTACCGGTATGCGTATGGGTTGGCCTGTTCGCTAACGGGAAAATTGGCGTACGGATCAGAACATATCCGATCGTCCGCTGCAACACACCCTGAAAAACATCATAAGAGATCAAAGGTGGAACCGCCAGGATGGGTCGATTGCCGTAATTTCAACTAGCCCCGCATACTAGAGAAGGCTACTGTATACAGCACTGAGGCAATTTCTGCAAGCTCCCATCCGCCTACTGGATACATACATGTCATCATCAGAATATTTTAAGGTTTCATTGTGGGGTGGCGGGATTGTGCAGGGATTAAATTTGGCGCTTACAACTGGACATCGAAATCCGTTTACCACATTCCCACATACAAAGTAGAGTAGAGTGGGGATGCCAAATTACAGTTAAGTAGCAGATGATACTGTAAAGTATAAGGTAAAACGCCTTTGCTAATTTGCTAGAGGTGATGTTCGGAGGAACAACATGCAGTTCTCACGACTCTTCTCAACTAACACTCGCAACTTGTCCAAAACAAGCAACCATGAGTCCAACGTGGACAGCCACGACCCAGCGTCGGAATTCCTTCTAATTCCGCGTTTTCACAAACTGACAAAAAATGAACGGAGAATAGCAATGGCCATTGTCATCCCATGGATAATTAACGTTATCTGCATGGCATTGTTCTATCTTGCCAAGGTAGAAAAGAGAGTACCAAACAACTTCGACGGGGAAACGTATTGTTCGCCACCCCGACTTCCTACTCTCGCATAGTTTAATAGCTGACTAGATATGCAGCACCGGCACAGCACGTTGTGGAGCCACAAAACGTTATATTCACCGGGGGCTTTGGCCAAGCTACCACGATATATCAAGGACCATCGAGTCCCGAAAGCGATCGGGCATGGGATGAACTCTACAACTGTGCGTACCAACGACCATCGTTTGTTTGTTTGTAATCATTTTGCATTCACCCCGAAGGGGTGCCCAGCTAAGTTACCACAAGCCGGCCGACCACTGATGGTCATGGCATTTAATTAACACTTTTTATATCCCTGTCCATCGGAAACTTCCTGTCCATCCGTCGCCAACGACCATCGTGATACACCTACTAACATCACCTCAACCGAATAGTTGGAATCTCCCGTATCCCCCACACCTCCGCCGCAAAACTCGTCAACAAAACCGTTCCCATCCCCAATGACCCAGGTTACTACATTGTTGCGCTGAGCGTATTTCATCAACTCCACTGCGTTGTAAGTCCCCCGCTTCTCACTCTCTTCCTCACGCCAGGCAATTTCTCACGAGTGCAGAATATGCTGCGGAAACGACTATGGTCTAATAAAACATTTACACCAGGGTATGAATCGATGGAGATTAAACATCTGAGCCATTGCTTGGATGCGCTGAGACAATCGCTGATGTGTTCTTCGGATATCACCCCATTGCCCTGGATTTGGGACCAGACGGCGAGGGAGGCAAAAGAGGTGGCGGAGGTCCAGCATACTTGCCGGAATTTTGAAAAAATTCAGAGATGGGCGTTGGATAATAGGGTGGTGCAGTTTGATAGGACTGTTTTTGTGGAGGATGATTTGGGTATGTGATGGTGCAGGCGGCAGCTTAATGTTATCTAAGAAATATCTAATAGTTATACACATGGTTGTCAGCTCGAAGCATTCTCATTGGTTGACAGGTGGTACATACCTCATACTGTGGCTGACTGTGGAAAATAATATATGAAATCAATCTTAATATCGCCTGTCTAATTAAGTCCATGAGTTTCATTCTGATCACAAAGTGTTCTATACCTACAGGCTCGCTTAACTCCATGCTGCCAGCCACGCTCGACACCATCCACCCAGGTGTGCTTGCCACATGCTCCTAGTGGCAGCCGACTCCTAGTGGAGATCAATTCTAACTAACCATCAATCTACGCTGTAGTTGAGTCTATGCTCCCTGAAGTGCTGGACTCTGCCTTTCCCTCTTTAAAACACAAAACTAATTCCTGGAAGCTAGGAGTATGCATGGAATCAGTTGCTGCTGGGTGTTAGTCGCTACTGGGAGTTGATCCCCGCTGAGTTGATGGCTGCTGTGAGTCGGTTTGAGTGCATGTAGTCAATTGTTACTGAGTGTTGATCCCCGCTTGGGGTCGATCGCTGCTGGGGAGTATGTAGTCGAGCGAACGTTGCACAAGTGCATGTTTGCTGGACTGAAATACAGCACTTTATGCACATCGACGTGCCAACATATTTTGACAAAGACGGGGCACCACACTCGACTGCATACTCCCCCAGATTCAGTCTGCTCTAAGAATAAAAATTGGGTGGTACTCGAAAAAGACTCAGCAGATTTACGTCTCTCAAGGGGTGGCGAAGCCGCCATCAGTGCTAGTATTGCTTACAAATATAAAGACCGACATTTTCACAAAATATAGAAGGGATAAAGATGAAATATGAAAAATGAGGTCTATCTAATGTGTGGTTGTGTGATGCGGCTAGATTCATTCTCCTATGGCGAAATAACCTTCCCAGTGTAAAGTGAGTGACAGTAATCTTTACCGGCAAGTCGGCATACGAGAAATTCCGACTTATGGACAAAAGACCAACAATAAATCTAAGACAAATGACTGGACATGGGTGATGCTACAGCAGTATCGCAAGGTATACTAGCTTGTGTACGCTATCTACAACTGTATTTTGACTAAGGAGTGAAATGCAGCAACTTGATTGCCTTTGAGCTTGAGCTAATAGTTTGAAAGAACCCCAATCGTGATTTGAAGATGCTAAATCTAGTCAAAATACAAAGGGTGACGTGATATTAGGTGTGAATTCGCCTAAGGTATCACACTAGGGCGTCGCGCTACTCTACTCAGCAACCACGCACTATCTTGAATCCCCAAATCGACCAACAAAACTAGGATATGTCATTCCAGAGGTGCCTATGGGTGCGACGACCGATAGTTTAACGCAAAACAAGTGATATTATTCGCTGCGAAGTCTGTCCACGAAACATACCGACAGGCCAAACTCGTGCATCGATGGTCTGAGAAATTGCGATTCGTGCGATCGAAGAAAGTATTTGCCTAGTATGGTCAAGTATACAACAGATGTCACATACGATAAGTGGTGTGGAAAGTGGAGTTGGCGTTTAATCACATCAAGACTCGCTTGGGTAGAGGTATGATGATGAAGTCTGATAGATAACCGGCAGTAATACCGTTTGCGATGTGACGAGTTTTGTTACATATCAGACCCGACACGACCGATCGAAAGCTGAGCTGATGGTAAGGCACTAAGTCTCCCGTATATCTCAAGGCGTTCTCCTTTTCTCTCTGTATATTAAGTCTATACACGCCCACAGTTCTCCCATCACATAGCAACAAGTTTTCACATAAACAATCGAGTGAGACATTATGACGCATTTACCTCCCTCCTATTGGCGACATGGAGATAAGCCCCCTCCCCAAGATGCCTTTTATAAGCACACCACTTTGTAATATTCTTAAGGCTGAATAGATTACATTTTAAATAAAAGACGTAGCACTCATGTGAAAGATAAGGATACCTGATGGAGTTAGTGGATGAACAATTCCCATATCTCGCAAGTTTCCGGAAAGCCAAAACCTTCCAATCGTCCAGTTCAGTAGGTATCGCCCGAGTCTAACCTAATCTAGATCGAATTTTTAACCTGAGTGCCTACGATATCTCATTGTTACTCCTTTCGGGCATCCGACAGGGATTTTCTATATGCTCAACTAGCAGTCAGCGGACTTACATTATAGGTATTCATTGTTTCAGGGCGAATGTCATTTCTTTAGGGGAATTGCCATCGTTTGCTTGTTTAATTGTAATCATGCTGGATGCTCCATCCAGCAAACTCCCGCAATCAGTCGGCCCAAGTTGACACTTCCAAACCCTCCGCATCTTATTTAAACGGTGATTGTGGGACTTGAGAAGTAGCTAGTTTTGATCGTCAGCATAATAGACCAAGAGCTCCGTAAGCAGTGGCACGAATAATAATACTAATAGATTATACACTGTTACACAGAATATATTCCATGGGGCTATTGATTGGTAGCAACAGACGGCCTCGCCGTTGTCTATCAGCCGTCAGACCAAGATTATTAAGCTTTGTCGTAGGGGCAGACCACAATACCTAATAATCCTGACTATTGACAAGAGAGGGACGACCCAAATCATGTCGATGCCATATAGCTGTCGAGTCTGAGAAAACCTAGTTTGTCAGTGCCAGCACTAAGTTTGCGTTCCTACTCCTCAGCATTAAACCAGTAAAAATGTTGTACCTCGTAAGACCACCCGGATACATATCACCATGTGTAGGGCTGCATTTGCATAACGCAAGGATTCATGATAACCATATTCAGACTGCATGTTGTCCGCGCATAGCATGTGTTTAGTAACCCTATCTTCACTTGGCAATGTCTTGTCAACGGACGATATGTTTCTGGACTTCAGGTTTGCGTTGGAGGCCTTAATGAAGTCCAAGAGTTGATAGGGGATGTTCCACGAGGTTTTGTCCACTTAGGTAGCGGTTCGATAAAAGGCTTTAATCCTCTCATACCTTAAACTCCTCACTACCCAAGCAACGCATTCTAGCCATTCCCCGACTTTATTTCAACACCGATATAAGGTACCGTTTACATCTGCAACAACGGCAACTTCTCCGGCATCTGCAAAAACGTTACTCTCGAATACTACGTGCACACAACTCTCTCCTCCAATTTCAGAGATAAAATTTCGTCCCTTGGCCCGGATGCTGGAACTGCTGTTTGCGCTGTAAGTCAATATATCTTTTCTCGCTATAGGGCGCTGACATGAGTACAGTATGTTGGCCACAATTGTGTGTAGACAAGGACTTGGGGATTCCGTGTTTTGTTTGTTTTAATCATACTGCATTCACCCTATCTAGAGTATGGCTGTGCCCACTATCCCTCCCCCTTCGGATGCCCGGTTAGGTAGGAAGCTCCTATCTTTCTACCCTTGTTCCCATTTAACAAACGAAAGCAAATGAATGGTAGTACACTGAGACAAAGAAAAGAACGAACGAGAAAGACTAAATACACTCTGCTCAGCGGCGTGGAAACTTCCTGACCTCCGTGGCCGTAAGGAAGCTTCGAAGTCTATCATCGCCTGATCACATATCTCCATGGAGAATAGTTCTGATATCTGCTTGTGCCGGCACGTTCCCGCCTTCCAACCTGTCATTCACCCAACAGCTTTCCAAAGCTTTCGCTGCTCATGCTTCCATCTCTTACAGTGGCGGAAGAGGTGCTCCCGAGTCTGGGACGCCTGTTTGCGCCACCAGCACTGACCATCATCCTGCAGCCTAAATTGCTTGAGGTACGCAGCTGTCGGTGCATGCCTGCATCTCATCGGATAATACCTGATTGCCAGAGACTTCTTGCTGCTCATCAAGATTGGCCTTTGACTTCCATCCTTCCCGGATCCCTTTCCAACCCTGTACCCATAGTTTTGCTGCAACGGTTGTTCTCCCATTGTGTTTTTGCCACTGCTCTTTGTTCGGAGATCCTTCGTACTCTATTCGCTGCTGAGATGAATGCTCGCTCCTATTCGATTATAACAGCGAAAGTCCGAAGAGATTTATTAGAATCTCAGAAGAAGTATACGGAGAAGAAGTATTGCAAGTATAATGATTTCAATAAGTGTTTCGAAAGGCAAGCATATACTGAGAAGACGATTCGAGAGGAGATATTGTAGTATTCCGATTGATGTCTGAGCAAGTCTAAAGAACTGTTCTCTAGCCGGAGAAACAGTATCTATATATACAATGAATAAGGAGTGATTGTCCGTGACCACGGTCGCAGATCAATAACCCAAACAGGAAGCAAAAAACTCTGCAACTTGTACAAAAATACATCAGAACCATAAAGAATATAACAGAACCATCTAGGTGCGTTCTTTAAAGATAAGCGCTGATAAATCCCTCTTCCAACGGAATCATAAAGAAGGTTCTAGACAAGTTGTAACCGGAACTTTCTAGACAACCTAAAGATACAAAGCTAACAAAAGTATTAAAAGTTATGAATACACCACATTAATCTTATCCATAAAGTACCATCTTATCATAAGGAGAATACTGAAGAAAGTACAATATTAGTAAAGAGAAATGTTGATACTTCCGTATTTTCAATACCCCTTCTCACTTTGATCCAAATATTTTTGAGCATAAGTGGTCATTAACATATCACATCATTCCCTTTGTGCATATATCTGCCAAATTTTCTTCCGAAGGTACATACATAACAGACACATTTCCCTGATCGATTCGTTCTCGAGTAAAGTGATATGCCACAACAATATGTTTTGATCAGTCGTTAAGTTTTGGATTATATGCCACATCTATAGCGGCATTACTGTCGCAGAAGAGTGCATTCGGTATATCTATTTTCAACAACTCTTGTATTCAACGGTTCAACCAGATATGATGTTTTGTCGTCATAGCAAGAGCCATATACTCAGCTTCACAAGTAGAAGTAGCAACGGACCGCTGTTTCCGACATCTCCAGGAGATAGTAGCACTTCGAATTTGAAAAATATAGCCCAAGAAGCTTCGTCATGTATCGTGACAATTGCCATAAGATGAATCCATATAAGCAGTGATTTTGTGTTCATTATTCCAGGGAAAGAAAAGGTGTCTATCCTTTGTTCATTGGAGATATCGAAGTACTCGTTTGGCTGCCGTTAGGTGCTTTGTGGAGGGAGATGAGTTGAATTGGGAGAGGTGAGTGATTGTATACAATAGATCAGGTCTGGTACCAGTAACCAAATACATCAAAGATCCAATTATTTGTTGGTATGCAGTTGCATCAGTATGCTCGTCTTCATCTTCAATGGCCTTGAACTGGTGGTTTGAGTCAATAGGCATTGAGACGGCCTTGCAATCTTGCATCGAAAAACAGTTCAGAATCGTATCGATAAATGTTGTCTGGGAATGAGTGATTCCATCTTTGGTAAAGGTTTTTTGGATTCCCAGAAGCCAATTGAGCTCACCCATATCATTGACTTTAAACTCAGTCTTCAATACGTTAATAGTTTGCTCTTTTAGCTCTCCAGTAGCTCCAAACAAAGTAATATCGTCCACATATATAGCTAGAAAGAGATCTCCTGATTCGTGAACGAGACCACAGGGATCCCAAGCAGTGATAGCAAACCCGAAAGGTCCTAGGTATTCTACTAACCGGTAGTACCATTCCCTCGGAGATTGCTTCAACCCATAAATACACCTCTTTAATTTTGCCACCATCCCATCTAACCGGCTGCCTTCCGGTAGATCCATTTCCTTCAAAATCCCATGTTCAAATGCAGTCTTGACGTCCAATTGTCGAGGTCGCCATCCTTTGCATGCTGATAATGCCAGTAAAACTCTAAGAGAATCGTAACGTACCACGGGGGCGAATATTTCATCGTAATCCTGGCCTCATATTTGTGAGAATTCTTTGGCAACTAACGGTGCTTTATATTGTTCAACTTCTCCTTGAGCATTTCATTTAGCTTTATATACCCATCTGCTAGCCACAATCTTTCATCCCGCTGATTTCAGGATAACATCCCAAACATCAATTTCCTCAAGCGACTTAAGTTCTTCATCCATTGCCTTCTTCCAATCTGACCATTGTGGTGACACTCTGGCCACATCAGCAACGACCCTAATTTCCGTCTGAAACACCTGGGTGTTCCAGACGGCTCTGACGGCTCTGACGGAACCTCGTACGCTCTGACGGAGAATTACACGCTACCCGTCGCCCAGGCGACAGGTCGCGTTTCATACGTACCTCCTTTACTCTGTGGTGACGTATACACATCATCAGAACGACACGTGTGTTACACTCTTTGCAGGGGCGGCAGTTATGCTGAAGCCGTTTAGATATCGCCTAGCGATCGACGACAAGCCTGGGAGCACCTGGGAGCGCCGGCGACATGTCTGGGAGCACCTCAAATCACAGTCATGTATTCAGTTTGTATTCTCATCTATGAATCTATGTATCTATATAGCTACCCATCTACACATGCTATATCTGGACTGGCCGCGGTCTGCCGAATTTATACTCCCCGTCACCCTGTCCCCCTCCATTACCCCTGTATCTCCGTAAAACCACCGTCGCTCCTTGAAGATATACTTGATCGAGCATGTTTGAGATGCACTTGGAGATGGAGATTGAGTGAACTCAGAGATGCACTTGGATGCCGTGATTGAGCAAGTTTGGAGATGCACTGGGAGACTGAGATCAATTAAACTCAGAGATGCACTTGGAGGCCGGGATCGAGCGAGTTTGGAGATGAACTTGGAGGCCACGATTGTGGGAACTTGCAGGCCATAATCGAGCGAGTTTGCAGATACATTTGGAGGCCGTGATCGAGCGAGTTTGGAGATGCACTCCGAGGCCATGATCGAGCGAGTTTGCAGATGCACTTGGAGGCCGTGATCGAGCGAGTTCGGAGATACACTTGGAGGCCATGATCGAGCGAGATTGGACCAGTACTTGGAGGCGGCCGATGGACGGCGCGCCAGGACTCCATTTATCAGTTAGTTAACTCGCAACCATGGGAATGTGACAAGGTGACTTTACCTTTGAAGCTCTTATGGAGAACTGGCTGGTGGCGGTCGATCGGTAGGGAGGTACGCTGGAAGCTGAAGCTACATTCAGGGGTCAACTCGAAATCGTGAGAATGAAGGGACGACAGACGATCTTAGGTGTATGCTGTACTCAGTGTTAACTCATGATCATGGCATGAAGAGATAGAGAGGGATGATTTAACCTTGGGTTCTGCGATGATGGTAGAGTTGTGGATGAGAAAGAGAGAGATGGGGGATGAAGATGAGAACAATATGGAGGATACGAGTGGCTATGAGGAATCACGAGTACGACTTGCCTGATTGGGTTTAAAAGACCTTGTATCGGTGTTATTACCAGCCGGATCAGGACTCGTACCTGCCATATCGGGGATGGTAAATTGACTCGCACACGAAATTCTCTTAAGTTCCAGTTTCTCATGATGATTTCCCCCATCTCCTCTGATCTCTCTCTTACTTGTGCTCAACTCTACCATCACCTAAGAACACGAAGTTAAGTCATCCCTCTCTATCTCTCCATGCCATGATCATGACTTAACACCGAGTACAGCATACATCAAGTACAGCATCATCCCAAGATCATCAGTCTCCCCCTCCCAGCCAGTTTCCCGCTCCCAGCCAGTTTCCCATCTCTCGGCGGATGTTGTTGTACTCAACTCTCTACCTTCCAACAATTACAAGTTAACCAATGAATAGAGTCTCAGCTGCCGTCGTGCCTCCCTCCAAATCGACTGCTTCCAAGTACTCCTCCAATCTCGCTCGATCATAGCCTGCAAGTGCATCTCCAAACTCACTCAATCACAGCCTCCCAGTGCATCTCTGAGTTCACAATCACGGCCTCAAAATGAATCTCCAAACTCGCTCGATTACGGCCTCCAAGTTCGCACGATCACAGCCTCCAATTGTATCTCCAAACTTGCTCAATCACGGCCTCAAAGTGCATCTCCAAACTCGCTGAATCACTGCCTCAAAGTGCATAACCAAACTCGATTGATCACGGCCTCCAAGTGCATCTCTCAACTCGCTTGATCACGGCCTCCAAGTACATCATTAATGAGCGACAGCGGGTGTACGGAGATACAGGGGTAACAGAGGTGGACTGAGCGACGGGGAGTGCATATTCGGGAGACCCCGGGGTAGATAGACATCATCCCATTTTCATCTCATCTGGATCCATGCAATTGCGTGGATTCTCATGGCCTGGTAGTATCATATCTTCTCACTTTCTTCCTAGGCTCCGCGAGCTAGAACGGTTCTTTCTCACGAATTCCATCGTGGCCAGATTGACCGTATGTATCTATATCGAGATACTTCAATAATGCATGCCATATTATGAGGTAGCGAATCTTGTGACTGTAACAAAGACGAATATGATAGACGAAATGCCTTGTGCTTATGGAATCCTAAGAACCACTGCTTTGAGAATACAGCACCAAGTCTCCCGCAGAGCTGCGCAGCGGTCTCAGCTGCTCCAAAATTTGACTATCCTAATAGTCAAATCTTGTAGCATCCTGAATGCACCTCCATAACTGCAGGTGATTTCAGGAGCATCTGGGAATGCTCTTGCAGGGTTGGAGGAAGAAACAGCGAAACTGCGATCGGAGGGCGATGTGCAACGCGACGCGTGGTATTGATGCCGGGCGCGGAGTAATCCACCACCGGGGTGTCTCTGACGGCTCTGACGGAGCGCGTCCACTCTGATGGAGCCATTCCGCCCGGACGGAAATGTTTTTTGCTGATGCAGTTGGTAAGACTGTGGTTCTTCAACTGTTAGTACACTTAAATTTGCCCACTGACTTCCTTCAATTCCTTCCAGAGGTTGAGGTTCTGGGGTAAGAGGATGAGGAGGTGCATCATGCATACTAGCTTCAGGGGCATATCCCTCAAAACCATAGCATTCAGGCAGATTCACAACTCTTCTGGCACGAGTGACAACTTAAACAAATGGAATTGGTGGTGGTGTCATTGGTCGAGGAGGAGGAGAATGAGCACATTCCAATGGAAGTTGAGATCGTTGGTTACATTGTTGATGTTCTTCTTCTAGGAAGTGGTCTGCAGGAACAACTGTTCGAATAGATTCGTTGAATTCCTCAACTCTGTCAAGTTCTTGAATCAACATTGTTTTGTTAGGTTGTTCAGGTAAGGCTTCTCGATAGGCCATGTTATTGGCATCATAAACCGAATAGGGACCACCTAAATATCCATCTTTTTTTCCTTCCTCGAAATCTGCAGGCATTAGTCAAGCAATGGTCGGATGACCATTATCGACCAAATCATTAGCTTCCTGATGATTCTCATCCATCCATTGTTGCCACATACTATCCGATCTTTTACCTTTATTATTATAGGTATACTCAACGGATGTTGATGGGGTGTGTCTTTGGAGGGGAGTAAGAATTTGATCAATTCGTAGGTTTATCATTGGCATAGCCCCTTCTATCTTAAGAGGGGGGAAGAAAATATCTGCTGATACTATAGTCTTTTTAGTATCAGGCAAGAATACTCTATAATGATGGTGGATATTGGTGTATCTGGTAAAAATAGCCCTTTGTGCCCTCGGAGATACCTTCTTTCTGTCCATTCGTTTCTGATACGGTACATGGATTCAACATTCTCTGCCGAAAGGTTGAAGGTGCTGGATCGATGGCTTGGTGCGATGAAAAGCCCCATAAGGAGTTAGATCCTTTAGTGCCGAATGAGGTTGTCTATTTTTTATATATACTGAAGTTAACACAGCCTCAGCCCATGACTTCTTATCATAGGTAGATGCACTTTCGAGCGTAGCTCTAAGTGACTCTCCTATAGTACTATTAAGTCGTTCTGCAACCACATTTGACTCAGGGGAATACGGAGGGGAAAACTCATGTATAATTCCCTTTGAAGCAAAGAACCCTCTCAAGTCCTTGGTAACATATTCCCCTCCATTATCCGTTCGAAATGCCGCAGGAGTCTTGTGGTGTTAAAGTTCCATTTCTACAACAAAATCTTTGTTTATATTAGTTGTCACAGATTATTGTTTCATAAATCGAACCCACATAACCCTAGTAGCATCATCGATTAGAGTGATGTAGTAAAGAGAATTACCATATGACGGAACTGGAAAAGGTCCGCTCAGATCGGAATGAGCAAGATCAAGTTTTTTCCTACCCTTTTCCAATGTTGATGTTCCAGGAACATCAGCAACAACACCAGTTTCCGTCTGAAACACCCGGGTGTTCCGGATGGCTCAGACGGCTCTGACGGAACCTCGTACCCTCTGACGGAGAATCAGATGCGACCCGTCGCCCAAGCAACGTGTCGCCTTGCATACCTCCATTGCGACGGCTATTAGACCATGCCTCCTATTCTTGCGACGCATTGCGTTGTATATTACTCTCACTGCTCCGGCGTCAGGCTTCCTTTACTTTGCATCCGGAATGTGGTGACGTATACGCACCATTAGAACAACACGTATGTTACACTCTTCGCAAGGGTTGCAGTTATGCAGTAGCTGTTTACACAACGCCTGGCGATGTTAATGCCTATCTTCGGCCGATATCCACATGCCGCACTCTCATTTATGTTTAGCTTTGAGATTTTGTCACTTATTGCAATACAGGTTTCGCTTTGGATACATCGCTTTCCGTTGCATTTGCTTCGCCATTATCGTATTTTATGTCTGAAATATACTGTCCAATCTTCACTCTCTAGTACTATGCCCTCAGTCCTCCACATTCTGCGTTGATCCATCATCGGCTTGCGATGCTTATTCCTCCGCATCCGCGTCCACATCGTCGCACTCATACCCGTCAACATCACCTACTATGCCCTCAGTCCTCCACATTCTGCGTTGATCCATCATCGGCTTGCGATGCTTCTTCCTCCTCATCTGCATCCGCATCCGCATCGTCGCCATCCTCGCCCTCATACCCGTCGACATCACTGGTTCCCAAGTCAAACCTCTCGAGTTCAGTCGCGGGTTGTCATTGCGGGCGGGCGGTGCGGAAGGCATCGTGCTCGTCGCTTTCGTCACCATCATCTTCGTAATCCCCGCTGCCCCCTGGCATCCCGAAATGAAGTTCGTCATCCGTGCAATTGTTGTCTATCGGGATGTTTGGGTCAGTGCTTCCGATTTCAGGCTCCTCAAGCGCCACTTCGGAGGTCAAATAGTCAAGAAGAATAGCATTGTCAACACTCGCTGCATCGGTGCTGATGACCACGGCAGGCATTGGGTTCTCCGCCCGCTGGATCTGACGCTTGACTGTAGCAAGAGTGTTGTTATACACCCTCTGTTGGTAGCTCTCCGGTAGTGTGTTCCAGGTATTCATCAAGAATGTATACGTGTCTGCAACGCCAGGC
>Ga0307512_10004522_pt1 | contig 15207 bp, 13 predicted proteins | sample 14_EM_MG_FD_200267 | JGI IMG/M metagenome (GOLD analysis project Ga0307512, IMG submission 200267) | Populus trichocarpa ectomycorrhiza microbial communities from riparian zone in the Pacific Northwest, United States - 14_EM | ecosystem: Host-associated > Plants > Roots > Unclassified | place... | reverse complement strand
TCAATAAGGTGTCGGCCATGAGACTAGGTTTAGCAAAGATAATTGAGAAAGTACGTATTTCATGATATTTTGAAAGTCCTGAAGCTGACCTTCATAAAGCAGAGAATGCTTGCTGTATTAATTACGCTAACACCTGGTCGCCGAAACGAGTTTATTGACTGTCAGAAAGCCGAAGTCCGCATTGCAGTACTTCCGATTATGGATGTGAAGACACATTGGAACTCTACTCTGGAGTTACTCGAGCGCGCCTACCGCTTACGGGAATTCACCCGCGAGTGGCTTCAGAACCCAAAATACGCTGAATATCGGCCACTATTCACAACTCTGGATGAATGGACGATCGTCAAGTATGTCATGGAAGTATTGAGGCCATTTCAATATTGGACCCTTTGGATGTCGAAGAGGCATACAGTCACATTGCATCATGTTATTACTGTGTACAATGACATGTTCGATCACATGGACGGCGTGATGCGAGCTTTCGCCAAGAAGAAGACTCCATGGCAGGAAGACTTGTTCTTCGCTGTGAAGTTAGCTCGACAGAAGCTCTCCAAATACCATGCCGAAGCGACTCCAACGACGGGCATGCTTCTGATTTCCGCGCACATCCTTGATCCTTTCAGGAAGGTGCAATAGTTTAGAAAGTGGGACAAAGGAATGGATATTCATCCTGAGGACGAGACATCCTACACTACACAATACCAAGGGGCCTTTCTGAAGTATGTGGAGAATGAATAGTGCGCTAAACATCGACGTGTGCCGGTCAATAAACTCGAAACAGTACCGACCAGCAATCTCGTCCCCTCTGCAACAGCTGCAGGGTCCTATCAATCATCCTTTGATCCATATGATTTGTCCAGCGATGATGAGGAATACTTAACGCCTAACAATGTGGCTGAGACGACACCCGGACGAAGTGATCGCGCAGCCCGCTTATTGACCGCCGCCAGGCTCTATTTGAATTCGCCTCCTAAAGCACCCAAGAACTAGGGGCAAATCAATCCAAATCTCAATGATTACCACTCCGACCCAATGGAGATTAGCAGTACGTTTTGGATACTGGACATAACCGACTGGCGGCGACAACAGGAGGAAACGCACTCAAAGTACGCCAATCTCTCTAATGTGGCGCGTGACATATTGTCGATCATACCACATGGCGTTGGAGTGGAGGCCAGTTTTTCCCTTGGCCAAGATGTTATCGGCTGGAGTCAGTCAAAAACCACAGGCGGGACCCTTCGGGAAAAAGTCGTTGTAAAGCAGTTTGCTCGAGCCAATAACGGCATTTTGGCAGGCACTGACCCCGAATTAGATACCATGAACACAGAAAACGACTCGGAAATGAAGAAAGAGGCGGAGGAAAGGAAATTGCACAGAATGGCCAAGGTTCACGACTTTTTGGAGATGTGGCAGGGCAGCCAAAACCTACGTGCTACACAGAAGAAATCCCGCGCTCAAAACGAGCAGATGACCGCTGTAAGATACATTTCGGACACGGAAGAGATCGTCAAATCATCCTGGTCACTCTTCCAACATGATGGTGCGGCTGCATTCAAATTGTCAGAAAGATCACCTTTGCCACCAGCTTTGTCTGCAAAGGACCTCCCTGGAGGACGAACTCAAATCTTGAATGTCCGCCGTATTCGGAGAATCAACCGTCGTCCAGTCGAAAGCGAAGAGGATAGCGCATCTGAAAGCATTTCGGACACTGAAGATTGGCTAGACTGGAATGGCGACTTGGATAATCCAAATGACAGCGAAGAGGATTGCGCAGTGGACGATGACTCCGATATAGAGCACAACAATTGCATCGAGGATCCTGAATGCCCAGAGCAGCAGGATGTGAGTGCCGCGCCAAATGTGCCCGGATTGGTTCGGCCGACACGGAAGTCAAACAGACAGGCTGAAAAGGTTTCGAAGACGGTCAATGCAGCTGAACCGCGGAGAAATAAAGGAGGGAAGAAAAAATAGGACAGTATGTGTCAATGGTTCACCAGCTTTATGTAGCTTGACCGAGAGTTTCAGTTAGAGATATATTATGGGCGAATGGTGAGTAGCTTGTGAATATCTGTTCATAGATAGATGTATAGCCGGCGCAATGAATCTTTTGGCATGATACATCATTTTTAGTGGTGTGAGAGTGAACAGTGCAAGATAATGATGCCGCTCGGCTTTGCCACAGGGTTGAGTCTCAATCAAGCAGAAAACCAACCGGTACAGTCAAATCAGGATGAAAACAATTATGGAAGGCAGCAGATGATGAATGGACAATACATTAAAATGAGCGTCAACGGAGCGTCAACGATTTGTGGTCCTGTAAGTAGGGTTATTCACCAGTGACTTGGTCGATGTTATGCATCACGGACGTATTGTCAGCTTCTATTGTCAAAAGAGATAGCAACACGGTCACCGCCCCATTCTTAGCATGAGCGTCAACGGAGCGTCAACAATTGTTAGCTTTGCATCTTGAGTAAGTTATGTTCCGACTGGTTGCAGCCATCCATTTATGCGATATTGGCAGCCTTTACTGGCAACAGCAACAGCCAAATGCTCCCTGCAGCATCCTGAAAATGAGCGTCAACGGAGTGTCAACAGTTTTAGGACTTCCACATTGCGTAATCAAGGCATCGCGCGGATTTTCGCGTGCATAGCTGTATTATTGACTGCCTTTCTAGGCAAAAATACTATATATTGAAGGTGAAACACAGATACCAAATTAATCGATATTGCAAACTGCTCAACAAGCAACAGCTCATTAATGGTTACTGAAAACTGGATTTTGATAAGATACTATTAACACACTGCAAATACAAGAGCCTTATATGAATCTATAGATGGACCCGCTGAGCGACCCGCTGACAACCCGCCCAATTCAGACTGGTTGGGAGTTTACCATGGAACCGTACCCGAGTGGGCAGTTAGGGTTTATTGACGACCCGGACCGCCAATTTGGCAACGGTTCGGTTTGGACCCGGACCCGGACCCGAAGTGACGGTCCGGAACCGTTGCTAACACTAGTCTCAGATACCGCCTGCAGTCCTCCGAGTCAATATCCATAACAACCCAGGCATCTCTCAAAGTTCGTTTGTGATTCCCGCGTTGGTTCGGCGACACTCCCAGGTGCACCCAAAGTTTTCTCCGGCGCTCCGACCTGCTCCCAAACTTATCACAATCACTCCCATCCTACTTCTGTATCAGTCGTCAGAGATCCCAGTTACTCCTGTACCTGTCGTCAGAGATCCCAGTTACTCTGAAGGCCTGCCAGAATACCCTCCTAGGGTCTGATACTCTCCTGAAATTGACGCTTCTAAGTTTACACTCCACATCCTCTCAGACACTCCTGGAGTCTTCCAGAGACTAAAATACATTTTGCTGATGTACAAGATACACCCCCACCAGCCAGCTCTCCATGCGAGCTCAAACATAAAGTCTCCTCGTCGCGTTCCCATAGTTGCAAGTTAACTTACTGATACATAGAGCCTCATCAGCACCCGGCGCACATTCCATCGACCGCCTTCAATCTTGCTCGATCATAGCCTCATAGTGTATATTCAAACTCTCTCATTTACGGCCTCCAAGTTCAACTCCAAACTGGCTTGATCACGGCCTCAGAGTGCATCTCTAAGTTGAGTTCATCACAGACTCCAGGTGTGTATCCGAACTCGCTCGATTACAGCCTCCAAGTGCATCTCCAAACCTGCTCGATCACGGTCTCGAAGTGTATCCCCAAAGTTGCTCGATTACGGCCTCCATGTTTGTATGATCATGGCCTCCAAGTGTATCTCCAAACTCCCTCGACCATGGGCCCCAAGTGGATCGCTGAGTTCACTCAATTGTCATCTTCAGGTGTACCTCAAATTGCTCAAGCACCACCTGCAGCCAGTCGAGATATACCGAGTGTAGATGGGTAGATACATACATATATAGACACAGAGATACATAGATGAGAATACAAACTGAACATATGTGTGTCAAAAATCGTTGAACAATAAGTAGTAGCTATGAGTTCCAGGCGCACCAGCAGCGTTCCCAATGAAGATGTTGTTGTTCTCACACTGCTCTACTGTGATTTGAAGTGCTCCCAGGTTTGTCGTCGGCACTCGCAGTCGTGTTGCCGGCGTTCCCGGGTGCATCCGGATACACCTGAAGGCCACTGTGTTAGTCCAGTCAAATATGGGATTTGACCACCCTTTCTTTCTGATCCGGCAACTCTGAGACGCTCCTGGTTTTAGCAACGGTTCCGGTCCGTCACGTTGGGTCCGGGTCCAGGTCCAGAATGAACCGTCGCCAAATTGGTGGTCCGGGTTATCAATAAACCCCAATCGTCAACACGGGTAAGTTTCAATGTTGAACAACCGATCTGTCTGAATTGGGCGCGTTGTAGGCGTGTCGCCCAGCGGTTCCATCCCTAGATTCAATTAAGGCTCTTGCATTTGGAGTATGTGAATAGTATCTTATCAAAATCGCATTTTCAACAACCACAGATATGTTTGTGTATGCTTTGCAGCTTGCAATATCGATTAATTTGGAATCGGTGTTTTACATATGATACATTGTATTTTTGGCTATCGGGGTGGTTAATAATTCTGTTATAAACGCGACCATCAGCGCGATGCCTTGATTACCAAATATGCAACAACTGAAACTGTTGACGCTATGTTGACGCTCATTTTTGGGATGCGGCAGGGAGCATGTTGCTGTTGTTTTCGCCAGTAATGGCTGCCAATATTTGATAAATGGATGTCTACAACCAATTGGAACATAAATTACCTGAGATGAGAAGCTAAAAGTTGTTGATGCTGCGTTGACGCTGATTCTCAGGATGCGGCAGCGAGCATGTCGCTGTAGTTTTTCCCAGTAACGGCAGCCAATATCTGATAAATAGATGTCTGCAACCTATCAGAACAAAAATTATCCAAGATGCGCAGCTAAACATTGTTGACACTCCATTGACGCTCATTCTCAGAATGTGGCGGTGACCGTGTTGCTGTCTCTTGTGCCTATAATAGCTGCCAATACATCGGTTATGCATAAAAGCAACCAAATCACTGTGTAATTACCACAGTTACGAAGCCACATATCGTTGACACTCCGTTGACGCTCATTTTGATGTATTTTACATTCAACATCTGCTGCCATTAATGTTATCAACGGGTCCGGGTAACCCGCCAGCGGTCCGGTTCTTGGCCGGCGGTTCGGTTCCGTTTGGGTCGTTACCCGGCCAAAAACCCGAACCGCTATATCTTGGCGGGTTTTTTACCCGGACCGAACCGAAGCCCTGTGTCATTTGTCCGGGTAGGAACCAGACCGCGGGTCCATTTCGCGGTTCCGACATTTTTGGCTCCAATTAAGTATTTGAGTTCTGATCATATCATGACATGATGTATACATAGATTGTGCAGTTCAAGCCGATCTTTCACCTCCCGCATTCAGAATTGAGATCCAACTGATATTCGTTCAGTGGCTGTCAAATAAGGGTAGATTTTCACCGAAATTTGCGGGTTTTCGACAGTGACTCAACGAATATTGGTCGGATCGCAAATCTGAAAGCGGGAGGTGCACGAGCGGCTGAAACCGCACAATCTGCGTATACATCATGTCATGATACGATCAGAACTCAAATACTTAATTGGAGCGAAACATCTGGGCTTGCAAAGGCCGGGTTTTGAGGTGGAAACCAGCCCAAATGCCACCGGTCCGGGTGTTTCATGTGGTAAAACCGTTGCCACGGTTCGGTTCCGGTGCCAACCCTAACCCGGAACCGTTCTAGCGGGTTGGAACCGTTGCTAACACTAGCTGCCATCAATAATAGTTTTCATCATGATTTGACCTTCTTGGTAGTCTTTCTCACAGATTGAGACTTGGCCCTGTGGCAAAGCCGAGCACAGTGACATTCTTGCACTGTTCGCTTTCACACAACTAGAATTTATGTATCTTATTAAAATGTTAATCGCGCCTGCTATTCATCTGTTTATCAACCGGTATTGACAAGCTACTGCTCACCATCTGCCCATAATATATCTCTAACTATAACTGTCGGTCAAGATACATAAAGAATCTGGTGAAACATTAACGCATTCCGTCCAACTTTTTCTTCTCTCCCTTATTCATCCTCGTTTCAATTGCATTGACTGTCAGCAACACCTTTTCAGCCTGTCTCTTTGACTTCCGTGTAGGCAGAATAAATCTTGGAACATTTGGCGTGATGCTCATATCCTGCTGCTCTGGGCATTCTAGATCCTTCATCCTCTTGTCTTGCTCTATATCCGATGGAACGTCTGCCGCACAATCGTCTTCACTGTCATTTGGATCATTTAGGACCCCATTCCAGTCAAGCCAATCTTCAGTGTCCGAAATGCTTTCAGGTGCGCAACCCTCATCACGTTCGGCTTGATGACAGTTGATTCTTCGGATTCGGCAGGCATTTAATATTTTGGTTCGGCCTCCATGGAGTTCCTTTGCAGACAATGGTGCTGGCAAAGGATATCCTCCTGACGATTTAAATGCAGCCTCACCATCATATTCAAAGAGTGACCACGATGTTCTGACGATATCTTCCATGTCCGAAATGTATCCCACGGCGGTCATCTACTTAGTTTTAGCGTAAGATTCTTCCTGGGTAGCACGTAGGTTTTGGCTACCCTACCACATCTCCAAAAAGTCGGGAACCTTGACCATTCTGTGCAATTTCCATTCTTCCGCCTCTTTCTTCATTTCCGAGTCATTTTCTGTGTTCTTTGCATCCAATTCTGGATTGGTGCCTGCCGAAATCCCGTTATTGGCTTGAGCAAACTGCCTTACAATGACTCTTTCGCGAATGATCTCGCCTGTGGTTTTTGACTGCCTCCAGCCGATAACATCTCGGCCATGGGAACAACTGGCCTCCACTCCAACACCATGTGGTACGATAGGGAATATGTCGCACGCCACATTGGACAGATCGGCGTACTTTGAGTGCGTTTCCTCCTGTTGACGCCACCAGTCAGTTATGTCTGGTAACCAAAATGTACTGCTAATCTCCATTGGGTTGGAGTGGTAATCATTGAGAGTTGGATTAATTTGCCCCCAGTTCTGTGATGCTTCAGGCGGAGATTTCGAATAGAGCATGGCGGCGGTCGATAGACGTGCTGCACGATCGCTTTGTCCAGGTGTCGTCTCAGCCACATTGTTAGGCATTAAGTATTCTTCATCATCGCTGGACAAATCATAAGGATCAAAGGATGATTGACAGGATCCTGAAGCCATTGCAGAGGGGATGAGATTGCTGCTTGGTACGCGTTTGTGCTTATCGACTGGCACACATCGATGTTTGGCACAGTATTCAGTCTCCACATACTTCAGAAAGGCTTCTTGGTATTGGGTAGTAGAGGATGTCTCATCCTCAGGATTAATATCCATTTGCTTATCGCACTTTCTAAACGATCGCAACTTCCAAAAAGAATCAAGGATATGTGCAGAAATGAGTAGCATGCACGTCGATGGAGTCACTTTGGCGTAGTACTTGGACACCTTCTGCCGAGCTAACTTCACTGTCAAGAACAAGTCTTCCTTGGATCTAGTCTTCTTCTGAGCCAAAGCTCACATCGCACCATCAATATGATTGAACATGTCATTGTACACTGTGATAACGTGATGCAATGTGACTGTATGCTCCTTTGACATCCACAGGGTCCAATATCGAAATGGCCTCAATACTTCCATGACATACATCACAATGATCCACTCATCTTGAGTTATTAAAAGTGACTGGTAATCAGTGTATTTTGGATTGGGGTGCCACTTGGGTGTGAATTTCCATTGTCAGTAGGCCCGCTCAAGCAACTCCCGTATTGAATTCCAACGTGACTTCACATCCATAATCGGGAGTACCGCAATCCGTGTTTTGGCTTTGAGACATTCAATAAACTCGTCTTGATGACCAGCTGTCAGTGTAATCAATACAGCAAGCATTTTCTGCTATATGAAGGTCAATTTCAGGACTTTCAAAATATCATGAAATACGCACTATCTCTATTATCATTGCTAAACCTAGTTTCATGGCTGACACCTTATTGGTTCTAGCGTTGCTCTCTTTTCGAAGTCTTTGACTCTTCCCAATGTCTATGCTTTCATTCTCCCCAAATTGCTGATCGCGCTCTTGGGCTTCCCAAGACTTGGTGAGGCTTTTGACACTGAGACTGCACATGAATGCACCTAAATCCAGCTGTATGACGTGGGCCATGCATGGTATATGGTTCCTCAAACCAGGCGACTTGATTGCAGAGGCCTCGAGTGTTGATTGCAGCTCACGTGTCATCAAGTAATTCGAGGAAGCATTATCAGTCGTAATACCAAGCAAACGGCTGTCAGTAGGCACAAAACGATCAAGCACGTCCTTCATATGAATGGCTAGCCTTGCTCCAGTATGTTGGCCCTTGACCTATCATCGATAATTAGCTTTTCAAAACGGAAATGAACAGGCAATCAACCCCATCGAAAGCGATTTGAACTTCACGTAATGCCCAATTTCGATCCATATAGTAAGCAATGACCAACATTATGGCTCCTTCATTCGATGATGTCCATCCGTCCAAAGCTAAACTAATATCATTTCATGATGGCAATTGCTTCTTAATCGCATCAACAGTCACTGCACGTTCCCACTGGCCACTGGCAAACATTGCTAAGGGTTGTAGCGGACAGCAGCACTAGGTCATTGCGTAATGCCTTATATGATCGTCGTAGCTCTAGATTTGATATCGCATTCCATGGAGTATGAGCCAAAACAAATCCTGACATGAGGTAGCAATTTCATGTGTATCGGTGACATTCGGAAGTTTCAATGTCCTTAGCTGCCAGTTTGGTACATTTTGTCAGTCATTTCAGTCAATATGGATCAACCTGGATGTCAAATATGATCTTCCTCGGCGAACTTAATATTGTGATTCCTTGACTTCCTTGCCTCCTCAGGATGGCCAAAGCAGTTTCATCAACCATGGAACTAGTCAATTCAGTAACCTCTGACTCTGTTAATTCATTTAACTTTGCGATGTCAGCTTGTGCCAGCAAGTGTTTCCCAATTGAGCTGGTCCCATGTTCTGATGGATGGCGAAGAACTTGATGACAAACGATACATATGATGCCAGAGCTGCCTGTCTCCTCAATTCCGCAGTGTAAACAGAATCGCCACAAAGTCGCATGTCTAGAATTATCCCAACCAATAGGCCACTTCGAGTCTGCATTCTTTGAAGCCCACCACGCATCGAAGATGTTTGAAATGTAAGGTCGCTCACATCCCGGGTAAAGACACGTTCATTTTTGGAAGAGATCATCACCTTGAGCAACGAGGTGCTCGAAGATTTTGAATCCAACATGTTGGTTGGAATTAGAACGCTGGGTAATGTGACTCGAAAGACTGCCAGAAGTAACCATACAGTAAAGCAGACTGTGGGTTCTTAAATAATGACTCTACAGCTCCAAGTAACAATTCAGATCTGTGAGACATTGCATGCATATTTCTGAAGTTGAATACCAGGGCATATTGAAATGACTGACCTTGTAAGACTCAATTCAGTTACAATGCGATGCAGTTCATTGCTGTGTAGCTCACTGAGCCCCCACAGAAATTGTTGATGCTCAGTGGGTGCTCAATAGTAGGAGGCGGATGCGATATCGTCAGTAGCATCTTTGCCCGTAACGGCAGCTGATCAGTGGATTATGGGATGACGTCGTCCCATAGCCCTTAGATTATCCAAGATGCATGACCGAAAATCGTTGACACTCCATTGACGCTCATTTTTCGGAGGTGGTAGCGATATCATAAGTAGCATTTTGGCCCATAGAGCACGCTGCTGAATTGATTATGGGTCAACGGCGATGCACTGCGCTTTGAGTGTCCATGATGCAAGACCAAAAATTGTGAATGTTCCCTTGGCACTCATCTTTGGGAGGTGGTAGTGATATCATCACTAGCATATTTGCCGATAAAGGCAGCCGATGAGTTGATTATAGGTCAACGCCATTCCGTAGCCCTTAGATGGTCCAAGATGCAAGACCAAAAAATGGTTCACACTCCATTGACGCTCATTTTTAGGAGGTGGTAGCAATATTGTAACTTGCATTTTTGCCGATAAAGGCGGCCGATACATTGATTATGGGTTAACGCCAATGCACAGCGCTTTGAGTGTCCATGATGCAAGACCAAAAATTGTTGACGCTCCGTTGACGCTCATGTTCAGGAGGTGGTAGCAATATCGTCACTGCCATTTTTACCCATAAAGGCGGCCAACACTTTGATTATAGCTTAATATCATCGCACAGCTGATTGATTATCCATGATGCAATAACAAAAATCGTTGAGGCTCTGTTGACGCTCATTTCTAGGTGATAGTAGCGATTTCGATGCTGGCATTTTTGGCCTTGAAGGGGGCATATACTTTGATTATGTGTCACAGCGACCATGTCTTTTTGGATTATCAGACTCACAAGACCAAAAATCTTTGACGCATCGTTGACGCTCATTTCTAGGATGGGTCAACGAGCATGTCACCATCTTTGTTACCTATAAAGACTGCCAATACAATCACTTTGGAAGGATGTGACTATGCAGCAGTTTCTTTGCCCAGAATGAAAGACTAAAAATCAGTGACGCTCCGTTGATGCTCAACTTAATGACATACTAACAGTCAGTGAATGCTCCACAATTGTATGTATAAATGCATATAGTTGTTATTGCCAGCCAATGAATCATTTATATGTATAAACATTTGAATCGAAAAGCTTCCCAGCCTCTCAATTCCTAATCCACCACATGACACGTTATCCGAGTGATAAATCATGGTGGGCTATCACCTTCCAGCAGTTTCAGCCAGCAATTGACTGCATATAAATCCGTACACTAGTTTTTGATATATTTAGCCCGACTGCCTCAAGTTTCATCATCCGGGTCATTCTCCAGAATTGCCTCGACCTACCATAAGCAATTTTCAACATCTCGACCATGTGCACCAGGTCTGTGTAGAGTGTTATGCAGTTGAATGGATGCATGATCGTATGCAGCATGACGCTCGGCATTCATTCGGCTTCGGATTGCGCTTTGACCACTGCATCTATGACTCATATGACATCACCGACTTATTTTTTGTTAGTGCGTTTCGTCTGGAATTCAGTTTTAATTGTCTAACTTAACCGCAACGGGCAGGACGATATCACCTTCATTGGTTGTCAGTTAATGAGATGTGAAGTCTAGAACATTGGCATGGCCTATCCAACCCTTGCACATGCATAGACAAATTATCATGTCTCACAATTTGGTCACTGAAATCAAGTACAAGCTGACACGTAGCAAAATAGGTACAGGTACTGCATTTCAAATTGATACCTCATCACAAATGCTAATTTGCCTATTCATCCCTCTGGCGACGCAGGAGCTGTCACCATGTCTTCGTCGGAATCCCATTTCTATATGGCAATGAACTTGGGATGCAATATGCAGGGGTTGAAGCATACGGGATCATCATGGTTGGATTGCTGAAGTGGTGACCAATTGCGCATCGGGGCAGGTGGGAGGGACACAATTCTTTCCTGTGTCTGCGGTTTCCGCAAAACGATCGTTATATGACTACTCCCTGGTCGGGAAGTGACTTGCGGCATTTGCAATTTTCCGTGGACACAATCAAGAGTCTCCATAGGCTCACCAAATGTCGTCTGCACAGATGATGGTGCATCGTCTGGCATTTGAGGTTGAATGACAGCCAGAACGTTCAATTCGGTCGTCTCATACTTCTTGTCCCTCTCACGAATGTATTCGGCCATGTCTCCCCAGCCTGGTTGCGTCAATCGGTCAGGCTTCATCTGCTTCTGCCGAAAACTCTCCATGCGATGTTGTGTAATGTTAGAGATTGTGCCCATCACCCAGCCTGGTTCGTCATCTTCGCTAAGCTTGCCCCCCGCAGGATCTTCTTCTGCATCATCCTCGTCTTCCCCATCCTCCCCATGTTCGGGACTTGCAGGATCGCTCAGGCTATCTCCGAAGGCGTTCAACATCTCCTCAACTGTTGTTTCATGCTTGGTGGTTGACAATCCCGGCTTTTCAGCATTTCTCATATCATCCTGCGCCTGTTTGATTGCTGTCTCTGCATCTTCAACTCGGTTTCTTGCCACAGCGGTCTTGCTTAACACATACTTCTCGATCCACTTCTCCTTCTGTTCGTTGGTTGAGCAGTGAGATTCTGTTCATTTTCCCGCCGAATGCTTCTTTTTGGATCGCAAGCTACTCAACGCTCCAAGGGCTCGGACCAATTCTGCTTCCTAGCCGCTCTTGCCTTCATTTGCTTGATGACGTCATCGTGTGGAGCGCTTTGTCGATTTGCCGTATTTGCCTGCTGGTAGTGGCCAAAGGTTCTTTTTCGGAACATTGAACATTGTATTTTGTGTTGACTTCTTTGATGGATGAGATGTTGGATGTTGAAAGATATGGACCACATAGAGGCAAGCTGCGTGTTTTATGTGGAGGTTGGCACGCTTAATCGACTTCAACAAAACAAAATCTGCATTTTGACCGTCACTACATTGGGAATAGCAATGCTAACCGTACATCATAACATGATATTTAACATCTGTTTCATTTAAGATCCCAGCGATTTCTTGAGACAAACATCAGCAGAGGTCCTTTCTGACGAAGAATGTACCGTTTGTATCTCACAAACACTAGATTTCGGCGGTGGTTCACCACGATTTATCCCTGTAAACAAACACAAAATATTGGACCGACTTGGTGCAAAGCGCAGGACGGATGGCAATCAGTGCAACCGGCAGCTATGGGCAACAGGATTCATGTTGTGTAGAACAAGCAAGTTGGCTGTTTTGCATGCCAATTTGACTTGAAGATAACTGTATATTCTTCAGGTCTTCCCACGTCTTTTGGTTATCATCTTCCTCAGGACTTCCCACTTCATTTCGTTATCATTATCTCTTCACTTCCACAAGCAGAAAACCATGGCTCCACAAACACTTCAGCAAGGTGAGAGTGGAACATAATCGAGCAGAACAACAGGCATTTCATCCAATATGCCACCCGCGGAGACCCAAATACAATGCAGACACCACTTAGCTCACCGCGACGCTGCAAATGCAGCCATCGAAAATCTGACCCTGCACACTCAGGTGAAACTTGTCCGTATGACCGGATGCAGCGAAAATTAGAAGCAGAACCCGATCGGATGTGAGTATAGTCGAATTGAGGTACACAGCAGTCCAATAATTATATAACATGGAGCAGGTGTACCAAGAGAGCTGCGTGACCAATTCATAGCTGCCCATAATGGGACACTTCCATGGTCGACTAAAGAATTTGTCCGCACAGTCCGCGAAATCGCACATCGTGATGTTGCCAGCTCTGGGATTTTCGCGCACAAATTTGGTGAGAACAATCCCCAAGAGTGGACCAAACAGGTTTTAACCACGTTTGAGGACGCTACGGAAGGGTATATGGTTGATGTAATAGCCGAATCTACTATTTAGATGCAGCAACTGATTTCTCATTGCTTTTCATCATGTCTGCAACTATGGCAAGGCAAGGTGGTCAGGTACTGCTAGAACAGTCCGACATGCGCCGGGCCCTGAATATGGCTAAAATGGCCAAAGGGGGGTTTTCGCGTGCCGCGATAGAGGAAACGCAATTCCAAATCAAGAAACCTCGGGCCAAAGTCCGGAAAAAGAAGAAGTGTGGAGTTGAGTTTCCTGGACATACGTATGTGACGGCTGTGATGGAAAGACACCCGGCTATGCTGCGGGAACATCAGACGGACGGCTTCCTTCCTTTCCACAATGGCACAGCACCAAATCCCCAGACACGCTGCAGACGCAATGGCACGGGTGCACCTCCACCAGAGCGACTTGGACAGCCCACACCAGAACCGACGACACATCCACCCGAAATGCCACTTCCTCCACCTGGTAACAATGAGGCGCCTCACATATCCGAAATGGAAGGTGTGCCACCCAGATCAGTGTATATACATACTCCTCTTCCCAGTGCTCAATTTTTCAATCTTGATGCATATTCCAAGGATCACAAGTGTGATAAAGATTTTAATCCAGATTTGCTGACTGATGAATGAACATCCACTGGTTTGTACGCTATCTGCTACGTGGTAATGCAGCTGATATCCATTTTCCAGACCACACCAGACAATTGAGCGGACCTGACAGTGAAGATGAGCAATGACTCAATGAAATGGAATATTTGAGTGTATTATTATCTACAATTAGTGGACATCTTAATGTATCTTTTAATGGATATATTTATATGTATTACTAAAGAACAATCTATTGATAAAGGAGAAAGTACATGAAGATGGTACAAAGGCTGCCAAAACACCATTAATGATATATCAGCCCAAATTGATTGATAATGTATTGTGGATACGCCCATGGCAAAATGAGCGTCAACGGAGCGTCAATGATTTTTGGTCTTGCATCATTGGTAATCGGCATGGCGATTGGTTGGGAATATTCAGAAATGCAGGATTGTCTGGCTTTATAGGCAAAAGAGCGAGTCTCACGGTCCCTGCCCCATTCTGAAATTGAGTGTCAACAGAGCGTCAACGATTTTTTGTCTTGTAAGTCGGGTAATTCAAAAGCGATATGGTCGTTCCTATATATAATCAAAGTGTTGGCCACCTTTATAGGGGAAAAAGTAAGTGGCAAGCACCATGCCCCTTCATGAAAATGGGCATCAACGGAGCAATAACAATTTTTGGCCTTTCATCATTGGTAATCAAAGTGCAATTCATCCGTTATTGTGTATATATGATGTTCTGACAGTGATTCTAGGCTCAAACGGTCATGGAATCTTCGTTGCATCATTGTAAATGGAATCAGTTGTTACTGTCCGGAAGGCTCATCAGCAAAATATATTTCCGTCCGGGCGGGAAGGCTCCGTCAGAGTGGATGCGCTCCGTCAGAGCCCTCAGAGATACCCCAGTGGCGGATTACTCCGCACCCGGTCTCAATACCACGCGTCGCGTTGCATATCGCCCTCCAATCGCTGTTTCACCGGTTCTTCTCGCTCTGTCGGTCTCCTATTTTAAACAAACACTCTGGCGTTGGGGCCAACTTTGACCATACGTCGGAATGGGTTCATTGGGTACACGCATGCATCTGGAATGCGATGGGTGACGTTGCGAAAATCTCTCCTCGCGTTCCTTCTACCTGTGCGCAAAATGC
>Ga0307512_10004520_pt1 | contig 15208 bp, 17 predicted proteins | sample 14_EM_MG_FD_200267 | JGI IMG/M metagenome (GOLD analysis project Ga0307512, IMG submission 200267) | Populus trichocarpa ectomycorrhiza microbial communities from riparian zone in the Pacific Northwest, United States - 14_EM | ecosystem: Host-associated > Plants > Roots > Unclassified | place... | reverse complement strand
CTGATAGAGACTGAGAAGTGCCTCTCCCAGCAAAGAAGCACTGAAAAGTGGGGGTGATTAGTGTGGAATGATATAGACAAGCAGGGGGGTATGATGCAGCCTGCTAATGTGTAATTGATGAGTGCAGAGGCTTCCAGAGTAAAATCTATCACAGGCATTGGGCAAAATGTACCTCAATTTGCATCTTGAGAAAACATTATGCAGTAGTCTGAAGTGACGATATTCTATTCTCTGTTTACGTGAGCTATGTCTATAGTTCTGCCAATCCACTCAATTTTGAGTATACGCATGTTTCCCTTTTTGGCCCTTGCGCTCAACAGAGTCATACCTTATGTTAACAGTTCATCTGGATCCACATTGCATCCCCTCTACAATATTCAAGACACTCCTCGAAAACAAATAAATAAACCCACTTGTCATGGACTCTACCATACATTGCAACCAATATCCAATGGCTATCAACTCTGCATCCATATTCCTTCCATATCCGTTTCACCTTTATTTCTCCCAATTCATGTTGTATTTTGTAGTCATCAAGCATTTGCATTCATTTGGAGAGATAGGTGGCTGGTTCCCAGGTCATTTTGTCGTTGTCGTAGCCTTCCCATTTGATTTGTTATTTGTAGCCGCCTTTGTTACCCAGCACCCACTTATGCAATGTAATCGCTTCTACACCACACAAATGCTGCATCGTGCTATCTTGATCTCTTACAGTTCAAACAGGAGATGGAGGAGGCTTTTCCCACCTGTAATATGTAGTGGACTGTTTGTGTCTGCCAATGTTCAGTGCATTGTGGATCAACATATCAGATGGTAATTCAAATCTGACTGCATTTGGCCCAAGGAATGTAATGATCACGTAGGGTCCAGCCCATGGGTGTTGCAGCTTCCGCCGAGAAGGGTCTTGGTTCGCATATGCTCATAGCAGGTCTTTTGTACTTGATATCTGGAAGTCTCCCAACAACAGGTTTCACGGCCTTCAGCTCCTGTTTGCTTCTGCCATCTGTTTATCTTTTGTGTCTTAGAGGCAGTCCTAGGCATCTAGCAACAAGGCCTACAATGGTTCAATGAATAGTGTGCCATGCAGGCTCTACATTTCAGCATGCTGCCGTTGGCCCATGATGAAGTCTAATGGAATATATGGCGTGAATCCTAGGTACAATTCAAATGGGCTGCAATTGGTAGACAAGTGTGTAAACGCATTATATGCATATTGTGCAATTGGAACCATGGTGTCCCACTTGTCTCGATGGTAATGGGTGAAAGCTTGTAGATACCACGTGAAGAGCTCATTCGAGATCTCTCACAGCCTGTCTGTTTGTGCGTGAATTGCCAGCGACATGAGCAGCTTAGTCTGGAACAACTTTCTTACTTCCGCATAGATATCTGATGTGATGCTCATTTCTCTGTTGCTACCAATCTGTTGGGGAACATCATGAGGTCATTCGATGGCCTCTAACAACAACAACACCACCGATTCCCCAGTGCCGATGGTTTTAGTGCATGGCATCCAATGGACTTGTATATAGAATTGGTTCACAATGATTACAAGGCAATCAATTCCTCTCACAGATGTTGCCATGTCAGGAATAAAATCAACCCCCACGCCCTCCCGGCGGCCTTGTGCAACTGGTAATGGTTGTAGCAAACCGACCACTTTCCCAGCCTGTCAATTACCTTGCATGTACATGTCACAGCCTTCTGTGTATTCTTGCACACCATTGCACATACCAGGCCAGAAGAAGCACTGTCTCACTGCGATATAGGTTGTTGCTCTTCTGAAATTGCCACCCACCGCTGTGTCATGTGCATCCCAGAGGTTTCTGTGTCTTAGGGGTGTCAGACGGTGGAGCCGACATAGCTCATCTCTATGTCATTCAGGGTCCTGTTTCTGGAGGTCGAGAGGCAGTGGGCTATTGTCGAGGGAGAACTGGCACCTGCAGGCCCATGCCTTTCTTACTGTAGCCAGAGGGGACGGCTTTGTTTGGTGTTCCTGGCTATCCTTGGACACCAATATGTAAACCATATCTTTAGTCCAGCTGTCGTTCTTCGTTTGATTGGCAACTTCCTGTAACCACTTTGACCACTGCTGAAGTACCAACTGGGTGAGTCGATCCTAGGAGACTCGACAGCATTTCCGCCTGACATCTGGACTTCTTGTCAGGGCATCAGCCACCTGGTTTTTCGCACCTAGAATGTACTGGATACCGTATGTATAATTGTGTAATGTTTCTTAGTGTTCCAATTGTTGTGCTGTGAGTCAAGGTTGTATTAGTATGTGTTTTAAAGAGGCATGGTGGGTATGGATAGTAAAATATCTGTCTGGATGGAGGTAGTAATGCCAGTTCACGACTGCATCATGAAGTGCTGGGAGATTTCTGTCGTATGCAGGGTATTGTGTCTCTGCACTCTTACGCTTCCTGCCCCAAAAAGCAATGACTCTGGACTTTCCATCTTGCCGCTTTTGTAATAGTACTGCTCCGACTTTACACTTGGTGGTGTCAGATTGCAGCACATACTTGACCTGTTTCTCAGATATTACCTGTACGGGAGCCATACAAATGGCATTGGTCAACATTATGATGGCCACCGTTGCATCCCCATTCCGAACAAATGGTACTGTACCAATGTCTTTGCGCTGTGGCTCACCATGGTGGCTGCCGATATCGATTTTCTTACTCACATTGCACATCCAAGATAACCGCAAGCTGATTTGTGAATAGTGCAGTATATTATTGTGGTCTTTGCAATTAGGAATGAGAAAAGCACAAACTTCTTTTGGGTTTCCGTGCAGAGGTCATTTGGTCACTGCATGCATTGTTGAATCCAATGTATGCACTTCTTCTCAGTTGTTCTGAAAACTGCAAAATTCAATCTCATTATGAAACCATTTGAATTTTGTTCTTTTCAGTTTCCAGCCAGTGTGTTGTACAATGTGTAGCACAATCCGCATGTGTTCCAGAGGCACCGCTCTCATCCAACCATAGATTGATGAATCACAAAGGAACACAGCAATGAATGTACATAGTTCGGGATTGGATACCAGCAGGTGGTTCATTACATGCATGAATTCACCAGGAGCATCAGCAGGTCCGAATCGATGCACTGTGCACTCCAATAGGCCACACTTAGTTGAGAAATCAGTCATTTGACAAAGGCTAGAGCATATTGGAATTTGATTGTGACACCTGCCTTAATCTACTTTGGAGACGTGGTTCAAACCTCCTAGTGGTGAGACAAGCTCTTCGAGGGGAGGCAATGGGTATCAATGCATCGTGGTGATGCGGTTAACTGCCCAGTGATCGATGCACACCTGCAAGCCACCATCATTTCTACGTATGAATAAAATCAGTGACCCATACTAGCTACCGCTTGTGTTATCCATCCGTTGAATTAGGCCTGCGGCAATTGTCGTTGTAGCTCCCCACGTTCTGTCCGAAACAAAAAATATTGAGTTCAATATGGGGCTTTCGTATTATCTGCTGCCAATCGGTGAATATAATATTGTCGTTTACTCATGATGTTGTGGGTTGGATCTGCAATCGAATCAGAAATTTAAAAGTCTGCAACAGTTTTTTGAAATTTGTCTCATGGCAGGGCTGACTCTGGATCGTTGAAATGCACTGGAGGCCTGAATCCCCTGGTTGAGATTTGATTATCCATACAGTGCAGTTGTTCCCTACCAATAATATGAATGCCCAGAGTCCGGGCTGCCTTGTTGATGGTGATGTTCTCCAATGTGATGTATGGCCAGAGGCCAGATAAGTAATGGATTCGCACTGCCTTGTCTTTGACGTATATTGAGATGTCACCTGAGTGGCCCACTTCTTGTCAAGAACAATGGAACCGCTTGATGCTTCCTCCACAGCCCCATTCATTCAATTTGCCATCCATCTGTCATGGCGCAGCCGGTGAGTGATGTTAGGAGATGTAGAAAGGTACAGGTTCGGGAAGGAAGTGGTGTTACGGAAAGACGGAGACGTTGGGAGATGTGGTTATCGGGGTCTAGTGGTGGAGATGAAATTTGTTATGATAAGGAAGTGGTTTGAGGTGTTGCGATGTCAGGTGATGTGGCGTGGTTTTGTTGATAAGGAATTGTGTTGGTGGTGTGTAGGATCACAGATGGATATTGGAATCGTACATCGAGGTATGGAGAATGGTTCGATGGTGGTAGATGAACTGTATATACAGAGAGGTTGTTGTACGTTGGAGGATTTCCTATTGTTCTCACTTTACTTATTCTCTTGTATAGTGAAGCAAGTTACAACTTTGAAACAGCTCTGATTCTGGTCTTGTTCTGACTGCCTCGATATGACCTTCGAGTGCCATGTTCCGATTACGATATCACATTATCGTTATCAATAGCACCTACGCCCGAACACGCCCATTACACCATCGGTTCAACAGTTACTTGGGACGGTTGTCTCCTGGAGTTAAACATGGCATCCATCCGAGAGATGTGCTCCATAACGTCATTGACCAATGCTGTAGGCTCACTTTCCAGTTTCTCAATCCCAGCTTTGGACACTTCAGGGCTGCTCAAGTGGTTGAACTGGTACGAGTCGCAAATGCGTTTGTTGGAGAGTTGTACATGGATTTCTAGTTCGTGTCGAAGCAGTCAGAAACATTCATTATCGGTTGACACACACTTGCCACCATAGATTTGTAGATACTCCCACTCCCGCTTCAACCTGGTCATCGCATCAAGAGGGATGAAGCCCACCCTGACTGCTGCTGAGATGTCGTCCCAAGCTACACCTGCACTTGTGTGCACCGGGAACCTTCAGTTGGCCCAAACTACCAATGTGTCGCAAAACTGATGCAGTGCGGTAGGGAGCCAACCAGTTGGCAATGGAATTGGACACTCATCCATCCATGGCAACTCTTCGCCACAAGGTTGAAAGCGGTGGGAGATGGTGCACATGCAGGAGGTCACAGCGTGTAGGGTTCTTGTATCATCATAGGTTGGCAATCTAGTTGTCATGATGTTAAATATGTGGTTGGTGGCATTCGGTCAGCAAGTGCTGATTGGTGCGGAGTTAGCCTTCACTCGAATCAAGGCCTCATGCATAGCATTCAGCTTCATTGTGGCCTTCTCCATGTGTTCACTGACCATATCTCGCTTGTCATTCGTGCTTTCCAATGCTTTCATGGTTTCTTTGGCTTCCTGTAAGGCTGCACCCAGTTTGCCATGCATCAAATTACTGAGTGCATTCTTGGTGGTGATCTCTTGTTACAGGTACACTATATGCTTTGCTGTTCAATCGTCAGCATCGAATGTCACTGTATCGTCTTGTATGTCGTCAGCAGCATGTGAGCTAAATGTGTCAGACTCCGCTTGATTCACCACGAGGACCTGCACTGTCTTATTCCGTCGCTTCTATAATTGGACAAGTTCATCAGCAACTGCATCCCGTTCCCAATCAGCAAGTAGAAACAATCAGATTTGATCTTGGACTTGTTCATGGTACACTTCTTTGACCCGATGGAATCAATTGGCTATCTCGTCTGGGATGTCCTCCTGCACAACTGCCAGCGGGTGATGAATGATCTCTTCTCGGCTCAATCAGTTGTCATATGTCTGCTGTTTGTGGACACCTAACCCCTCTGGCCGCACATTTGGGAAGATGCCGCTAGCCCTGGGAGCACACAATATACATGCCACTTGTAAACCATTGTCCATTTGTCCTCCAGTGGGGTTAAGGCCTGCAGAAGCAGCCATTGTGTTTGTCACTGTCGTTCTGGCATTCCATTCGCGCGAAATTCACCTCTGTCACGGTCGGGAACTTCTATGGGAACGTATTCTCTACTGTTCCTTGAATTGAATTGAGCTCCAGCAGTATAAGGAGCAGGAGAAGCCAATCTGAAAGTATTGCTGCCAATGTAGTTGTATGAAGTAATGATAGTCTATCCTCTATCTAAGCAAGCTGTGGCCATCATCCTGCTGATCCACTGAATTCTGCAAATACGCATGTTCCCCTTTCTGTCCTGTGTGCTCAGCAGAGTGGCACCTGATCAGAACCATTCGTCTCTCTCCACACATAATTGTAGTTGTCTTTTCAGTGGCATATTCAGACAGCACACAATCAATCACTTCGGCCACCAGCACTAAACTGCGCAGAACAAGTTGTTGAATAAACTGAGATGCGGTAGGCTGGCACACCAAGCTATTGGCGGTGAAGAAGAACTGATGGTAAATGAAATCCAGATCATCCATTTGGGTGAACCATGATTTCTTATCACCCATGACCTTTGAGAGATATGCATCATCAAACAGGCGATCGTTAACCTGGATCCGAAGTTCAGTATCAGCACTACACTAACTGGAAAAGTTGGACAGCAGTGTGACAAGCCGCATTTGGCAACTATCCTCGAATGGTACTAATCATTAGATTGAACACTGTAGATTTTCTGGAAATGTCAATCTCGTAAGTCTGATAGAAGGAGCACTAAATAGCATGGAAGACGGACAGCTTCATGTGCTTGCAGATCGATATAGACAGATAGACCTCCAGGTAATCAACACACTGATCGTGTGACTACCAGAGTACCTGCTAATTGACACTGACGATCCTGAGCTTAAAAGGCTAGTTTGCAAGCTTTTTCAACCATTGTGTACTTCGCATCAGTTAATATTGGCCAAGGAGTTTTGGTGAACATAATTTCCTCCATTAACGTTTTCACTACCTCAAAAGTAGCCTGATTGTGATTGCGATCTGCTTGAACACAACTGGCCTTGAATTGTGGAATATTCCCGTCTCCACTAGTCTTGGGTAGTGGGCGCGCCAGGGCAGATGGTGCACAGTCAGACTTGGTTAATTTGTTGAGGAGGGTTGACATCTGGTGTGTGAGCTGTGGTGGTACAATTGCCACAGCTGGATTTCGGGAATTTGCAAGCAGAGAGTATGCAATGACAGTATCAGCACGGCTCTGTTTCGTTGGCATTGGGACATTTGCAGTTTTTAAAGACATGTCCCAGCACACCAGGCTTAGAATTAGGACCTTCTGGTGAGAGTTGTATTCATCTCCTTCGATGTCAGATGACAAGTACAACTCTCAGTTGTCCTCACTGTTTTCACTGTTGATCTCCTGACCAGTATTATGATCCTGCTACATCAATGGAATCTGGGATAGTGGTCATCTGCAATACAATGCCCGATGGCTGAAAGCTGGAAAGTTATATAGTTCATTGACAATGCTGATTGGCTGTTTTCTGGAATGCAAGTGCAAGTGCTCTCTCATGGTGTGCGTCTTGATTCTTCTGTGAATAGTGATTCCTCACCTTGCTGGGTGTAGGTTCCATTTGTTGAATTCAAGATAGAAAGTTGAGGATAGTGGGAGACAGTGTATAAGCAATAAATATAAGATTAAGCGCAATAGAATAATGGGAAACATGATGCAAGAAGTTTCAAACTGTTCAGGAGGATGCAATTTGAGGTGCATCTGGAAAGGGGTCAGGAGAGATGACTTCAATAGTTCTTATTAATATCAGGGATGGCAGTCCGGTGTTGTGATTTAGACATTGTCAGCTGCGCTGTAATAGCTGGATTTCTAATGCCCAATGCCGAATGTTAGCGCTTTCTATCAACAACACTGTCTGCATGGATGCAAGAATTGGAGGTTGGCTCAAGCCAATGTAGAATGGAAACAAATGCACCTGAACTGGATGTGCACCTGAAGATAACTCGTGACATTAACATGGTTGGTATCATTAACAAACCCTTCAAGCTGGTGACATGGAAACCTGAGAACCAGATTGAGAACATGTGCTCCTGCATATGACTCCTCCAAATGCAGTAATTATGTGTGTAAGTTCAAGCATTTGTGGGGACCACACGGCACAGATTTGTTGCAACAATGAGAATCAGTAGAACTTGATAGATATGCGACCTTGTGAGTGATGGTGGAGTTAGAAGGGTTCATACTGAGCATGTTACCCTGTGGGGAGAAATATGAACCTCTATATGTGGTATATCCATCGAAAGTATACACTCATTTTCACAATATTTGGTTGTATTAGGATGCTTCAGCTATGTTAGTAGTCAACAGGGCAATATCATAAGGATAACTTACCTTTCTTGCATTCATCTGGGCTGTGTCTGCAGAATACCATGACATCAATACAGCAGTCAGTAGTGGAAGGGAAAGGCAGTATTTGGGTATACAAAGGAGAGTTACAAGTGGAAGAGAAAAGGATGGTAAAGTACGATAATGATTTAGGAGTAATATTATTGATTCAAGTATTTATCAGTGCCAAGATTGGCCACAAATAGGCCATGAATACTCACTCAAATTCAGATTTTGGGCCTAATATCTTGTGAATTGCACAATGTTAAATCACAAATTCCTTATAAGTTTCACTACTCCAAGTTTTACTTAGACTCAATAGTAGAGTTGAAAGCTACATATGATGATGGTATTGGTGCACAGTGGGAGGTAATATCACAGTGTGCAGCGGAATGATTGCTTGCTTGCGGTTCTGGAGGATTGAAATGCATTGAAGTTTGAATGAGTATGCTGGATTCAATGCAAAGTCAAGGATTGCGGGCTCGCCATTCTCTGACAGTTAATTGCACTCTTCGAAGGTGACCTGTTATAATTCATAACTCAGGCTGTCAAGATTTCTCTCTCGGAACTCTCTTATTGGATATGGGTTGCCATAATTGATTTTCTGATACGGGTCCTGCTGGCCCAAAGATACTTTTGATCAGTATCCAGTTCAGTCTCCCCTAAAAGCTTTGGGGACTTAGGCTGCTTTGAGTAAGTGTGGTACATGGGATGAGCAGGAGTTGCTCTGAGTTATCTGCAGAGTTACTGAGCAGAAACTGTCTTCTGAGAGTCTACTCTCAAGCTCTGGCTCTTTTGACAGACTCCAAAATTTCAGAAGCTATTTTAGCATTCGGAAGTTTGGTCCAACTATAATACTTAGTCAATATCAGGCCAAGTGAGGTTCATGATTGGCCAGGGCTGTGCATCTGTGGTATAGAGTGCAGTGGCTACCTTCCTCCAATGGACAGTTGACATGGAGCTTAATATTCATGGCAGTGTAGCAGTGGACTTCACATACCTGAACAAGTATAGATTCCCAAATTAGCAGAGGCCAAGGGGGATGAGCCACGTGTACCTAGATGAAAAGTGTCTTGATAGATAACAATCGACGCGCCTGCTTCCACTGATTCCAAGTCGAAGCAATCATGCTTGAGAAAGAAGCAAATGAAAATATGAAGTGGACTATTTACTTGGGGAATGTACTTCTGTGGCTGGAATGCCACTCTGATTAGAGGCGAAGTGAGCCCAGGCTGGAATGATCCATCCAATAATGAATCATGGAAGGTACATGTTGGCTTCATACGAATCCAAGAACATCATACTGGTCAGGATTGTAGATCTAAAGTGTGACGGAACCTCAATTATAGACCACGAAATACCCAAGCTGTGTTTCATCATCTGACTCTCTTAGAAACGCAACTGAAACATGATTGAACTTTACTAACATATGCTAGCACAAGTAGTGGAATTTGCAATAAATATGTATGCTGTGTCTCATATTCTGACAAAGGCACTCAAGATCGCCTAGGCTACCTATATTGCAAAATAGAATTGTAAAATATACAGTGGTTCATCTGTCATAACGACAATCAAGAAACATGTTTGCTTCTCCGGTGAACCCGAAAGTTGTAGCATCATGCCTTTCTCTCTTCTGAATTCACAATCTATTCCTGGCCTCAGGTTTCTGGTGTGCCTGAAAGTAGTTGAATCAAGGTTTTTTGTATTTCGATTGCAAAATTCATACCTGGCCTCAGGTCCCTAGTGCACCTGAAACTAGTTGAAGCATGCTTTGTTGGTCTGTTGATTTTTTGTCAATTTGGCCAGTGCACCTGCAACATTGTATAATAAATTCCACTCAATTGACTTTGTCTCATATTTGTCTTTAATAATAATGATTAATACCAATGGAATCCCATACTAACCAATACTGATTTCAGAAACAGCAATGCAAACATGAACACTTTGATTCCTATCCAAATGACAGAGAGAAACAATTTATTTCTGGAGTAGATTGTGCCTTAAACATGACCTTCACTATTTGTATCTGTGGAGAAGATTGGATCGTTTGAATGTCGAAAGAGGCATACCTTGATTTCACCATCCGAGAAAATCCAACATCATTGTTCTTCTGACTGCAATTTGTCCATTCTCTGTCAGGTACTGTGTATGGTCCTAACCAGACCCCATAATCTGGTAAGTCATTGATGTCATGGTGTTTAGTCACCTCATTGAGCTGTGATGGAATATCATTTGTATCCCCACCGAGTGTTGGTGGTGAAGACTGACACAGTTATCATATTCACCAGGAGTTATATTCAGTAACGGTGAATGTGGAACTCTGTATTACCCTAGCTGGGCAACTCATGGAAATGCCTGGCACAGTGTATGGAATACCCAGAACTTCTGTGCAATGACTGTCGGGTTTGCTGCAGTAAGATTTATGTCTGTTCCATCCTCTTTGGGTGTAGTTACAAATACAGAGGGATTTTGTCAATCCTGGAATTTGAGCTGCATTTCTGCATGTTCATTGTTGCCCATTTCCACATCCATGTGGAATATACCAACCTGATCTGCAGAATACTTGGTTAGCCAATACTTCAAATGATGTACCTTGCCAGGAACAGGGCAAAAAAGCACCACCTTTTGTGCAGGAGTTGCACTGGGGAGTGCACATTTATTGCTCTCCTGTTCCTACAGGACTATCTTACACGATGCTCTATCTTGATTGGGTTTGGGACACTTGGCAGGTTCCTGGACATATATTTGTAGAAATCTCTCAGTCAGCAAGTGGAAAATTGTAGAATCCATCTAAGTAACGAATGGTATTTCACCATCCAATTGTCATGAAACATTGATGCCATTCTTGGTATCTTCCCACCTAACAAAGACATGCCAGCCGCTATCTGTGGACTCTTCATGCTGTTGAAACACCTTGTGAAGCATATCTTTCCACAACCATCTTCAGTTTTGCATACTATTCCTCAGTCCACTTGAGATCAACAAGGTGTGCATTCTGCATTGGTATCCAAACCAATGGTGTTCTATTGGCAAGTTTTGATGCGAACCACCTCCTGATCTTGCAGGGTTTTGGAATCTATGTCATTCAGTGTGCAACATCCTCTGGTGCTTTTATGTCTTCAGTTTGGACAGTATGAATCAAACTCTTCACAGTGGTACATGGTGCATCTCCACCAGGTTGTTGAAATACAGTATAATTCTCTGGATTTTCAGACGCATCTGAAAAAGCCAAATCACCTGGTAACGCCAGTCACAGAGTAAATGGGATCCCTGTGTAGCTGTCACTTGAAGTTTGAATCAAATTCCCATTTTTATCGCAATGTGCCAGGCAACACTGTCTCTTATTACAGACTAATGAGACTCTTGACAAATCCAGAAATTGCATGAACAGTATGAGAATTGGATGTTGCCTGATGGTTTCGCTCAGGATGTGAAGGCAAAACATGAAACAAAGTGGATATTCCATCGGTTTTCTGACTGGAACATGCTGATGTTCAGATCCTGATGAGTGAGATTCAAATTTTGTGCATACAATAAGATTTGAAGCCTAAAATCAGTCCTATAAGTCATCTCGTCGATAACACTCTGAAATGTCTCTGCTACTCTGGGCATTGTGACCACAAAGATCAGTTGAAGGGCTGATTTAAGTGCTGGATGCCCCATAGCTGGAGTTGTCTGGATTTCTAAATGGTGGTGGGGCACCACATTTAGTCTCCGCATTGGATACCACTTTCGATCTTCACCATTGATACTGGGATTGTCATTCTGAGCCATATCCACCCATTAGTCAAAGGGTACACTCCACAAGATTGACTGTGGCCACCCCACAACCACCTTCTCTGTAAGCAATTTGCATATCATCACCACCACTACTAAGGTAAACTTCTTGCCACAATGTATGTCATCTGCCACCTGCACTCCTGCCATATCCGAATCCCAAACCCAGCTGCTTCCAAAGAACCATATTGCCCAAAGCTAATATGCCAGAAATTTGGTAACCAGCAGGCTTCAAACTGAATCGAAGTTTTTAGTAACTTGGGCAGCATTTGATCAGCAAATCTGATCGGAACTAAGCAACCCCGCCACCTGATTAAGACATCTGTGTTAGAATTTGTTTCTTGATTGTATTGGGAACAGCACGCAGTGCTGAACTGCTATCATTATAATCGATGACCTCTTTTCCATCCTCCACTTGTGCTTGAACCTCACTTTTGACTTTGACAGTTTTCACTTCATCTTTAATGATCTCATTCAGATGTTCTGATGTAAGCTGGGGAGAGTTGATCATTCTTCAGTGCTCCTGAAGGTCATCACGAGTTTCGGTATTTCACAGACAATCACGCATTGGAATGAATACATATTAGTGGAATATTGTCAATTCTATACATTTATACTGAACTTACATTATTTCAAGCAACATACTCTTGCCCCCCCATACGCCTCACACATAAATCTTCCACCCAGATCGTAACGTTCCAAAGTATATTTACAACGATTTGCTGTTGTGTATAACTAGCCTTATCATGGCTAGGAGGGATTGCCATTGCAGGTCCAATTACGTGCTCAGCAATCTCATTTCCTGTTGCTATCCTCATTTCTCCCAAGAATTTCTTCAAATTGTTTCCCAGTTACAACTTGAAAGCATTTGGAACGCAACAGTGGAATGAAATCCGCCCATATCGCGGGTTATTTATCATTTGCAGATGGATATATAATGTCATATATGTTTCATCCAATTCATTCTGCTCGAAGGTGCACCTGACAATTGATGTTGGAATGTATGGCTTATTTGGGTCCCAATTTTTTTCGCCAAAATCAAGCAGCCACTCCCAGTGCCTAATATCTGTGTACCTGGCTTCGGGTTGTTTAGGAGACAGAACTGTATGGTTGCCATTTGACACCCAGCAAATCACAATCATGAAGGTTATAGTAGGCAACTCTGGGAGGTTACATCTTGCCTTTTTGCCCGTGTGTTCTCCCAAATCTGTAAGTGGTTGCTTCTTGCCTTGCCTTCAGTGATTCCTCCCATCCCAAATATCACTTGCACATTTGTTCAAATACAGCTCAACTCATTGCCACCAAATCCATTCAGCATTTTCAAAATATTCCAACGGCAGCCAGTTCTCAAATAATGCCAAAACAGCAGCCACCAACTTTTCCCAGAGGAGGGGTCCATCTCGAAGCTGTTTCAAACCATTCTGTCACAGGATATTGGAATGATGCTTGGGCTCCAGACATCCAGTCACCCATACTGGCTTCTCCTTGTTAGATGTACAGGAGTTGGGCTGGCCGATCCTTTTTGAAATTGCACCCAGGAGCATTCAGTTTACTTCAGGCTGATTGGGGCTTTGCCTTGTTCACCACATAAGTCAGATGAATCAGTGCTCTTATTATCTACCTCATATTTGTCATAGGAATGTTTCAGCAATGGGGGCAAATCTGCATTTTCTGCAACATCAGTTGTCCTGAGTTCTGGTGGTGGCTGGTATGATTACATTCGGAGGATTAGGTGTGGCCTCCCAGGTGCACCGAAACAACATCCTGGTTGGCAGTCAGGTGGTCCAGGTGGAGGAGTAGAGCTGGAAGACGTTTACTGAATGCCCAAATTGTTTCCTTGTGGTGCTGGTGGCACTCTCTGTGTGCCTGCAGATCACGGAAGTTGTCCTGAAAACTGGGGAGGGGGAACAATTTGGACCCATCATAGCCACCTTGATGGAGGTCATATCCTTGCCATTGTGGGCCACGACTTGCAAATCCTTGGCTTGCACTCGAGGTTGGTTGGGAACTGTGTGGCATGTTGAGTGGCGAATTATCGTACAACTGATGAGTGCCTAGAAATGGCTGCTGTGAAGGAGGGCAACCATACCCATGTGGCAGATGAAATCGATTGGTGTGTTTCCCAAATGGACTGGCTTTGCTAGTGGCAGTTAGAGAAATATTACCTGATGATCCCAAATTGTCATCAAGGTAATGTTGCAAGACAAAATAGCCACCAAGTGGTACCATGTTCATTGTTCTCAATGGAGATCTGTTCATTGACATGCTTGGTGATCCAGGTGGTGGTAAACTATTATCAACACGAGATGTGATGTTGTATTAATCAGAGTATGCTTGAGTACAGTGTAAGTAGCAGTGACCTGCAGCGAAATGAAGGCCTCTGAATTCCCCTGTATGTTGTCATGAGCTACACTGTCTCACTACATCTTTGATTCATCAACCCCAGCTGAGAAAAAGAAACCTTCATCACATGAAACTTGCCATTGTTTTTTTTATACTTGAATCAATACACCAAGTGCTTCGATAGATTATCACTTTTATACAGCTCCATAACTGTATATGTTATCAACACAATATGATATATTATCTCTAGGAACCCAATTAGAAATACATCCAGTTTGAAGGTATGCATAACAAGGGCTAGGATGCATAATTTGTAGGTATACAACCTTGGAACTCAATACAATCTGAGGCCTGTGAGTGTGCAGCATCAGTAATGACATCCTATTGAGCTTGTTGTCTAACCATCTTTACTCTCATTAAGATCCATGCTCCAGTTAAGGATAGTTGCTGAAGTATATATCCTACTAGCCTATCAGTTCCCGATGGTCATTGACTGGGCATACAGCTATTTAGGCTGTTACCTATTCAATCCATTCAGACATTCTTAACTTCATTATCAAATGGGTGGAGGCACGAGAGTACATATAATTCACAATGCCCCAATGATGTAGTATATGGCCAATTGTGGGGATTGCAGCAGCACTTAATGAACAGAATCTGAAGTAGATTGCGGTGATGACGAAAGAGTCCTTCTCTGCAAATGAGTGTCAGCAGATAATGTGCATGATTATTCTGCGTGGTGTGATATAGATCTTGGTTTATCGAGAAAGCTGAAGGTAAAAGGGACTTTGCTTTACCCTTTCACCACATATAGTGGGGTGCGATAGTGCAGTGAAAGTGACATATCAACCTGCATCAGCAAAAAACATCTCCGTCAGGGCAGAATGGCTCCGCCAGAGTGGACGCGCTCCGTCAGAGCCGTCAGAGACACCCCGGTGGCGGATTACTCCGCGCCCGGCGTCAATACCACGCGTTGCGTTGCATATCGCCCTCCGATCGCCGTTTCTTCTCGCTCTGTCGG
>Ga0307512_10004519_pt1 | contig 15210 bp, 14 predicted proteins | sample 14_EM_MG_FD_200267 | JGI IMG/M metagenome (GOLD analysis project Ga0307512, IMG submission 200267) | Populus trichocarpa ectomycorrhiza microbial communities from riparian zone in the Pacific Northwest, United States - 14_EM | ecosystem: Host-associated > Plants > Roots > Unclassified | place... | reverse complement strand
GTCTGCCCATGCCACAATTTCCCAATTCATACCCATTTTCGTCGCACTCGTCTTCAATCTGATCCTATTATTATGGCATCGGTCAACATCGAACTTGGTTAGAGCAGTGAAAATAGCCGGTGTACGATTAAAGGATGAAGTGAGGTGAAGTGATCCCTGCCAAGCTCGACTCTCATCGCCTCTCAATTCCCCGGTGAAGATATCCGACCGATCACTTTGGAAGGCGATCCACGTTGCCTGAGCGGACCGAAGCTTTGAATTGCCCCAGGTACCAATATGAATATCGAACCCGTAGCAGTCAATATTTGATCTGGACAACTCGATATGCCAATCGTCACCAATATCAAACCCATTCAACCCAGCAAACACCATCGGCTGTCTCGGAAAGGGGTGGGAAAATGTGATCCTAGCATGCACATTCCCAGGTTCATTCGAAGATCGAACATCCAGGCTGTTAAAGACACCGAATTGAATGTTCGGGTTATCCGCCGGCAGCTTTAACCACGACACTCCTGCATTAAACAATCTGCAGTCTGCCCAGGTGTCGAGGTGGATGGTGAATTTCTCCTTTGTCACATTATCAACGTAAGATTTGATGCTGTGGTTATGCCCGTGAGTGCCGCCCAGGTCTATCATGTCCAAGCCTAACACCACTCGAGGATCGGCATATGCACTGCCACGGGAAATTATACCGGAGTTTATACCACCAGGATCTACCTTCGTCCAGTCATTATTGGTCTGAAAATGGCCAACTGCCAGGTTATCATCCTGCGGGTTGTATTTCGATATTGTGGAATTGACCGGGGCCAAGGGTGAATTTTTGCAACCAGCGGCATACCCTCTCTCTGTAAGAGATCCTGAAATTGGATAAAGCATGATCGAGGAGAGATTAAAGGCCAGGAAATCGGTGGTTACTTCGGTTCTGGAACTTGACACATTGAGATCGACCCCATCTTGACCGTAGTATCCATGAACAGCTTCCCTGTTGCTCTGGATATGGGCGCTCTGGTTTTGGCCTTCGTGGATATACCCGAGCGCGTGTCCGAATTCATGCAGTACTTTACGGCTGAAAGTATCGTCGCTACTATCATTTGACAAGTCTAGATTCATTGTTGGCTTCTGTCGTGAGGTACTCCGGCAATCCTTGCCAACCATTGACCAGCACCCATCCCACTTGGTAAATGACACACGAATATCTGAATCACCTGTATCCACCCATTGAAATCGAATATTCGTGTAGTACGTCCATTGCGAAGCATATTGTTTGACCTTCAAAGTTACACAATGCAAAGTCAACCTTCAAATATATATCTTCGTCGACAGGGGCTCAATACAACCTTCGCTTGAATGTACTCGCTTCCTTCGAGAAAATGAACACGCACTATGGAACCGCTGTCCCATGATGTTGCACGACGCAGAACAAGCACCTTAGAGAATGGGTGGCTCCCTGAAATATTTTGATTGTAGACTGGATTATGGTAGAGCGGCATCGGCTGGGCGGGAGTCGTTCCATCGCCTGTCGCAGACGAACTCATAATGCTAATGTAAATGCTAGAAGGGCCACAAAATTAGTTACCAATATTTTGGGTGGGCAATCCGAGGTGGCACCTGTTGGAGCAAGGTATCTGTGTAGCAGGAAGGAAGGTGTGGGTTGAGCCAAGGAGATTTCGAGCGAGAGAGAATCGGATTGGAATGCAACTAGGTGAAAATTATAACCAGTTGTATGAGAGGTGTTTCTAAGGTGGAGATAGTAATGCGTCTTAGGGATAAACGCTGGGAAGAAATAGGTTATACTAAGTAGCGAAATGGGGTCTGCGTAGATCCACAAGTCATATTACACTCGTAGTGAGCTGACACTTAAGACATTGTCACCGGATGGATAGCGACCGAGGTATAACACGTAGGGTTTCAGGTGTCCAGCTGGTAATTGGACACACAGAGATCTGAAGACTGATCGATCATATCGATTGCATAAACACGAACAGAGAGCCAGTAGCATGCCTGGCTTTCCGGCAAAACTATGCCAGAGTGTTGGCAGAACGGTGACGTATGACGATTTTGTTTGTTCAACAGCTTCCAATCACACACCCTTATACTATTCTCCATTGTCAACGCCATTGGAGGATTCAATTGGGCTTACAATCGGTATAACCGGATTTTTAAAATCATCAACACTGCAAATTAAATTTAAAGAATCTTACATGCGTGGTGGCGCCCAAGCTTCCGGGATTCGTCCACACATAATCGATGACCGGGGACCCAATGGATTACCGAGGCCGCGAGGCATATCTCACTGCAGAGGGATATATACTGCTGGGAAACAGTAAGAACAAGTCTATACTGAGATTAAACTGTCAGCCAAGCCCGAAATCTTATTTATTCCAAATTGAGTTCTGACATTTCAGTTTACAAAAGCAAGAAGGATATCACCCCACTTCGATAAACGAACGGCTGCATAACCCTAATCCACCCCACACGCTAACATAATACCAATTTAAATTTGTTACAACAACGTTTAAAGCTACTTTCAGCTTTATTGCTTGTGCAAGGTGGTAAGTCCATTTTATTGCAGCTACTATGGTAAAGGCTACTGCCTATATGATTTAACGCCAACGGTAGACATCCGAAACTCCGCACACAAACCCCCACCCATTATGAACTCTACATATGCACGGTCTGATCATAATTCTGACACGATCCCGTTCTCTTGAAAGTCAAAGTGTTGCTGGAACGTGTTCTACGAGTTATGGAATCGTCCCTTCTCCCGTATGGAGAATTACTGTGACCACTTATCTATGTTACCTACCAATTAAAGCATTTTAGCTAGTTTCTGAGCACGCTTCCCAATAGTCCACGCGGTCGACAGTCTTTAAGGGCCGACATCGTCGTACAGGGCGGAGCAAGTGTTGAGACACCTAGGGCCCTGGCGGGGGTTGGCACTCCCAATCTCGGGGTATTTTAGATTGAAAACAACTCATTTCGAAACGGATTCCTCAGCATACAACTCTTGTATCCCACTGCTACTTGTAACAGGTGTTCATTAGCATAAATCCGAGTAGGCCAGTCACCACCTCATTACTCACTGCACCCAGCCAACGCTCGGCTTACAGGCGTATCCAGTAGTCCCCAGTTCAGAACCCTCCGGCCGACAAATTTTAGTCCAGAATCTGGTAGACATCGGCCCGCCCAGGACGAACTTTTGGGAAGCTGGTATCTGAGTACGGCTGTAGCTAAGGGCAGCCAATGTATGGCCGTCCACCGTTGGAACGGCGGGATGTTCGGCCAAGCCATCTACCGGTACTGGCTAGCATGAGCACATTTCCCCACGAAATTTATAAGTATTACCGGTGACATGTCACCAGGTTAGCTTATCTATTGTCTCTACCGTCCTCTATTACTTCTGTAGTATTGGGTTCAGCTTGTTTTGTAATTTACTTCAGCATCCCATATTTGTTGCAGTTTGACTGGTCGACAGATTACCAGTGAGAACGGAATTTTATCAATAGCGGTTACTTTAGGTTTTGTAAAGGTGGTATGCCTTCTCATGAAAAGCACGAATATAAATGATGAAACACTACAGTCAGCTACTCCGAGCGCTGCCAAGTTTGTGATGGAGGAAATATTGTTACTCAGCTGATCAGCAAGGAGCACGCCAAGACTTAATGGTCCTGAGATGGCACTTCACTTCAGGTTGCTACGAAGATCAGCCGGGACGATATCGTTTTATTTCTTTTGGAGCCAGTGCTAGTGCATAAGTCATCACTTGGGCCACTACTACTCACACGAACATACTAACCACAATGACATTAACTCAGCTAGTTGCCAGCTATAAAAACTTAGTAGTGAAATTGTTCTTTGTAGCTGGAGGAGACGTTAACTAACCTGCATACCACTGCAGGGAGGAGCATCTTTACAGACCGCATCCAAGAGAGGCCAGGAAGCTTCACTCGATATCTCATAAGCATTGGCGCAGATGTAATACACTCTACCGGAATCTAAGAAGGGCATTACGCCAGTGGATGTGGCTGGTGGTATTGGAAATAGCCTAATTGTAGAGATTATGCTTGCTGCCGATGCAGCTGAGAGGGTTCTAAAGTATCTACCGTCAGGGATTGCGATGTAGTTTCAAGTATTAATTGAGATGGTGAGACATCTTTTGATGTTCAGAACTCATACGTGGTAACACCACTTCATATTGCATTCATGCCAAGGCGAAAAGATGTGCGTAGGGCCTACGAGCACATTGCATAGGGAATGGGACAGATATAGTGAGGAGCTTAGCTTTTGATTTCTAACGATACTTTATGCTAGCTCATGATCGAAGAAGGTACGCTCACTGCCAAAGTTGTGGTTTACCCATGCACTTTCGTCTCGCTTAGGGTGGAAGTGGCGTAAGTTTGATAATTAGCGAAAGTGGTCTTGGCGGATCGTGTGGCTTGTGTTCGATGCGAATAACCATGTGAAGCAAGTGCGCTACTCCTCCTCCGCCCCCACCATCTACCTCTGTTCAGGACGGGATATCATCACAACGCCGCCCGTCAAGGCCAGTGGCAAATACGTTCTTGTGTGGGAAAACGTGCTACTCGAATTGTGAATTTCCGAAACATTGATAGCACCATATAACGCACCACAAACGCTGCCGGTATGCACTAACTAGAACTTAAAGAAACATGGATATCTAGTCTCAGAGTGTGATACACATGAATATCATTAACATAGTCTTCCCGCCTCAACAAACAGAATCCCCAAATGTCACCCGCCACTCTTGCCACCACACCCCCGGCTAAGCCCCTCACCCAACCTCCATAATATTCTTCCATGCCACCTCTACTTCTTCCTCTTCCTCTTCCTCTTCCCCACTTCCGCCCTCCCACGTCTCGACCCCCTTCAAATCAACCACCGCCACGTACCCGCTTTCCGGATGATAAAGTACATTCTCCGCCTTCCAATCCGTATGTCTCATTCCCAATCCTTTCATTGTCTCCACCGCCGCTCGGATCCCCTCTTTGACCACATCCTGAATATCATCTGAAGCACACCACAGGTCCAGACACATCTTGTATGGCGGCGGTATGTATCTCATGACGAGGACCGGGAATGAACCGACGAAGCCAGCGCCGAAAAGGGAAGGGAAGAGCGGCGAACCCACAAGGCGGCTGAGCACGGCTAGTTCTTGGGCGTGACTGTAAGAGGTTAGTGAAAGCATAAGGGAACTGGAGGCAGATTTACTCTTGCGCAGCTTGCTGGCGCTGTTCAGTAGTTTTGGGACAGCGGAATTTTGCGACGACGACATCCGAGGGCCACATGCTCAGCGTCCCGGTCATGACCAGTTTTTGGTTGCTGCGTGAGAAGACGGTGGCGACGGTGAATATTGTGGATGTGGAGCCAAAAGTGAAGGTTAACTTCAACCCGGTGTTGACCAATGTGACAAGTTCGATGCCGTAGTATACGTCAGGACCAGGTGGCGGGGCTGTGAAGATGCTTAAGGTGGATGCCATGGTGGTGGATGTGTCAGAAGAGCGCGTGGATGTGCAGGGAGGAGAATGTGAATTTTCGGAAGGCGGAGAAGCGGGGAAGTCTGATCTCACGCTACTGATGATTTTGTTCTCCGGTGGAGTGAAACAGCGTTGAGTCTAACCGTCAGCACTGAGCACTCTGAATTAACCTTGAATTGACGAGCCTACCAACGCTGGCCCTATCTGCTTTGGGAACACCCGATTAAGCGGATCCCTAATCCACCTCGCCAGCGCCAAAAAACACATCCGAACACTCGGAAATTCTTCGCCGCGATCATTACCATATGGGGAATCATTCCAAAACACCGGTGGCGACACTAAAAACTCCTCCTCCGTCCTTCTGCGAATAAACACTGTTGCCACATAATTCGTATAAAACCCATACGTTACACGTGCATCATCCATATACTGTGCCAGCTGTCCCATATGGTGTACCAATACCGCCTGCTCCCCGCCCGCATTTTCTGGGTCGCGACTGCCAAACACATCATCTGATAACCACTCCGTCGTCCATGGCGTTCTCACCACCCCCACAGCAGCAACAATATCAGGTTCCTTCTCCCCCCGCAGCGCCTTCTGAACCCACTCAGATGATGTGAAGACCGCTGCCACATCTGGTATCGTCGTAGTCCCCTTCCACTCTGTCTCACTCTTCCCGCATGCGGTCACCTCCGGATCCGCGAAGTATAACCTCCGGTTCGTGCCAAGAAGACCTTGAACCGGCAGGAGAACATCGTCAATATTCCGCTTGAAGCTCTCAAGTACGCCGTTTCTGTTGCCGACTAGCATGAGCTCTTTAGCTCGCGGTCCCCGTGAGAGATGACCAGTGGATATGATCGGGAGTTTCTGGAGGGGTAGGAGAGTGTCGGAAACGAGTGGGAAGAATGATGGCCAAGGTTTTAGAGCGCTGGCGGCAAGCTGGAGTGTGCTCCGGGAGAGGGAGTTCGTGCGCATGGCGGAGTCGCACGCATAGAGGAGCTGGGGGAGGCGGTCTTGGAGATGTCTGAGGGGTGTTTTTGGAGGCGAAGATGGCGCCATGTCGAGGGAGTTGTGGTCGTCGGGTAGGAAGATCGTTGAGGGGCGCGCTCCAATTGCGGGGTAATGCTTTAGTTGGCGGCACGTGACCATTGTATGGGATCGCGATTGGTACATCGTTCCCACCACGTTCTCCGAGAGCCATTTCTGTTGACTCAGGATTTAGCTTGGGTGGCTCTCACCTCTGGGTATGGTATCTTTCTTATATATATATATTCCTATCTTATTCTATCTTGGTATAGATACATACCTTCGGTCACTGAGTGTTTCGTGGCCCAGGACTATATCATCCGAGCTCTAGCTGCCTAGCCATCTATAATGTCAAAGTCAATGAAACTTAGTGGAAATTTATATCATCTGGAACCTGCTGAGTACTGACGTGTGGAGGACTTTCGCATCGACACTCGAACTTACTGGAAAGCCCGATACTGCGGTTAATATCATCATCACCAGCTATTTACTCTACTATCCCTCGAATCTTACAACCAGGACTGAGTTATTGCGACAGTGGTCACCGCATTTAGTCTGTATATTTGTAATCTAAGCAATGGTGGAGAAAACCGCCAGTGGGAAGCGAATGGGTAAGATATTGGGAGGAGTTCAGCCTCTCGATTGCTAAAGATTCTCTATGGCGAATTGTAATGGAAGGTACGCTCACTCCTGGAGTTGATGTTTACGTAAGGTTTTGCGTTAATCATACTTGGGCGGTAGAGAGTCGTGTAAGTCTTGCGACGTATAATTAGCGAAATTGGTCTGGGCGGAACCGTGTGGTTTGTGTGCAGTGCGGATAACTATATGAAGCAGGTGCGCTCCTCCTCCTCCTCCGCCCTAGCCTCCACCTCGGTTCAACACGGGATCTCATCACAATGTCGCCTGTCAATGTCTGCAGGTCGGGAAACGTGCCACTGGGATTGAGTGTTCGTTTATCTCCGAAGTATTGATTGCACTTTACTTCACATCACAAACGTCGCCGATATGCGAGTACGCCAACTTTAACTCAGAGAAATATATGGATATCATCAATATAACCTCCTGATTTGAACAAAATAAACCCCCAAAACCCTACCCGTTACCCACCACAACCAGTCTGCACCCCAAGCTAAACCCCAACCTCCACACTACACTCCCACGCCGCCTCTACCAGGAGACAATGGAATGGGGAAGTCTGATCTCACGCTGGTGATTGGTTCACCAGCGATATGGAACGGCGTTGAGTCTAACCGTCAGTACACCGAAAAACCTTGAGCATAAGAGCTTACCAACGCCGGTCCTGTCTGCTTTGGGAACACCCGATTAAGTGGATCCCTAATCCACCTCGCTAGCGCCAAAAAACACATTCGTACAGTCGGAATATAACAGGAGTCATTCCAAAACACCGGCGGCGACACTAGAAACTCATCCTCCGTCCTCCTTCGGATAAACACCGTGGCCACATAATTCGTATAAAACCCGTACCTCAGATGTGCATCATCCATATACTGTGCTAGCTGTCCCAGACATTGTGCTAACACTTCTCCATCCCCGTTCGCCTTGCCAGAGCTGCGACCACCAAATACATCATCTGATAACCATTCCGTCGTCCACGGTGTCTTCACCTCCCCCACAGCAGCAAGAATATCCAGTTCCACCCCTCCGTCCAGCGCCCCCTTAACCCACTCGGGTGATGTGAAGACCCCAACCACATTGGGCATCGTCGGAATCCTATTAGCCTCTGTCTCATTCTTCCAGCACGCAGCCGGCGCCACCTCTGGATCCGCAAAGTAAAGCCTCCCGCCATCATCGCTCGCCGCAAGTAGATCTTGAATCTGCAGAACAACATCGCCAATGTTCCGCTTGAAGCTCTCGCGCACGCCGTTTTCATTACCGACTAGCATGCGCTCATTAGCTATTGGTTCTTGTGGAAGAGTACTGGTGGTGAGGAGCGGGAGTTGCCGGAATGGTAGGAGAGTGTCGGAAATGAGCATGAAGAAGGAGGGCCAGGGTTTTAGGGCGCTGGCGGGGAGCCTGAGTGAGCTCTGGGAGGGGGAGCCGGAACGAATGTTGGAGTGGGGCGCATAGAGAAGCGTTGGGAGGTGAGCTACGAGATGGCTGAGGGCTGGTTGTTGTTGACTAGGGGTTTGGCCCGGTGGCATACGGCCCCCATTGGCCTCGCCTGCCCCCACCAGCCTCGCCTGCCCCCACCGGTCTCGCCTGCCCCCACCAGCCTCGCTTGCCCCCATCGGCCTCGCTTGCCCCCATGGCCAGGAGGAGGTTCGGCACTGGTACTCGGCATTGGGCTCCGGCTTTGGCAGTCGGCATTGAGTTTTCCTTCTCTCTCTTTCATATATAAGTCCATAGTTTTCCTTCTCTTTGGATCGACAGACAATTGAGCTTCTTCATCCTTTCTCTTTTGCTTTCAACAGCTTATGAGCCCGGCGTTTCCCTCCTAATCGACCTCTTCGATCAGTTGATACGCCCTGCGACATTTCCGTGGGTTGAGTTTGTGTCCCCACCCTGTTTCCGTGGGTTGACTTGGTGTCCCCTCTCTCTCCGTGGGTTGACTTGGTGTCCCCTCCCCATTTTCCGTGGGTTGACTTGGTGTCCCCCCCCCTTTTTCCGTGGGTTGACTTGGTGTCCCCGCTCCTGGGTTGACTTGGTGTCCCCGCTCCTGGGTTGACTTGGTGTCCCCGCTCCTTCGGTCGACTGTGTGACGACCTCTTGTCGACTTGGTGACGACATCCCCTTCTTGCCGACTTGGTGACGGCAACCACATTGGTCGACTGTGTGACGACCTTCTGCTGACTTGGTGACGGCAACCCCTTCGGTCGACTGTGTGACGACCTCTTGTCGACTTGGTGACGACAACCCTTTCGGTCAACTGCGTGGCGATCTCTTGTCGACTTAGTGATGACAACCCTCTTCGGTCGACTGTGTGACGACCTTCCATCGACTTGGTGACGACGACCCGTCTTAGGTAGACTCTGTGACGACTTCCACCAGTCGACTGTGTGACGACTACCCGCCATGATGACTGGCACGGTTAGCAAACTCAATGAGCGGAATTATCGTCAGTGGGTCATCGAAGCAGGAACCGTCCTATTCCGGCAGGGGCTTTGGAAGTTTGTTACCGGTGAGATGCGTGTTCCGAGGCCTCCGATTATACCATCGACATCTGGCGAAACTCCAACTACTCACAAAGTGGCTCATGACCCCCGAGACTCTGACTATAACTTTGAACCCGAATCAACTGAACCGGCATACCTATCACGCTTCGATAGCTTTGTCAGGGACTGGGAGCGGTGGCTGATGAACAACGACAAAGCATCTGGACAGATCACTGACATGATGAAACCAACTATGCAACTGCGATACCGAGAATACAAGAAACCGAAAGAGCTCTGGGATAAAATCAAGGCAGATTTTGAGAAGATGGTCAAGCTCGATGGCCAGCACGAGCTAGAGAAGCTGGTATTGTGCAACCTTGAATCTTACTCGTCAGTCGCAGAGTGGATATCAGCTCAGGATGCGATCATCGGAGATCTGGCTATTTGTGATGTTACGATTGATGACAATTTGCGAAAATTCTATATCCTATCGAACCTCCCGAAATCAGATGAATGGAAGATGTTCAAGACCTCCTTGGAGCTCAGTGAGAAAGCAGACACTACAGCAAATATCATCACGCACTTGCAATCGTTCGAGGTCACACTCCGCCGAGATAGTGGTATCGATCCCGACTCTGCCTTATTTGTGACAAAAAAGGGCCGCGGTCGGCAACCTGGTCAGACCAGCCAGAGGACGGGTATTGTGTGCTATGGGTGCGGCGAGAATGGACATAAGATTGTCAACTGCATGAATAGGGACAAGTGGGCATCATATGCGGATCAGAAGGTTAAAAGTGAGGCTAACCTGACCTCAACTTCGGCAATCGACTCCGAGTCGTACCTATTCTAGATCGCCAAGTCTGTGGACACACTACTAATGCCCATGGGGGAGTTAAACTCGGCGAATTTGGGAAAGACATTGGACTCGGATAGGATCACGGGCAGGACTTTTGGATTTCCTTTGTTTCAGATTGTGTATTTGGATTTGCACTGTGTATTTTGGATTCCGGTTGGATCTATATTGTATGCTTGGATTTTCTTTGGATTTGGGATTTGGAACTTGGAGGAGGATCTTAGACTTTCGTTTGTTTCTTTGGTTTTGTTTTACTTCGTTTGGAAAGCCTTGGGCCAAAGGGGGAGTGTTGACTAGGGGTTTGGCCCGGTGGCTTACGGCCCCCATTGGCCTCGCCTGCCCCCACCAGCCTCGCCTGCCCCCACCGGTCTCGCCTGCCCCCACCAGCCTCGCTTGCCCCCATCGGCCTCGCTTGCCCTTATGGCTAGGAGGAGGTTCGGCACTGGTACTCGGCATTGGGCTCCAGCTTTGGCAGTCGGCATTGAGTTTTCCCTCTCTCTCTTTCATATATAAGTCCATAGTTTTCCTTCTCTTTGGATCGACAGACAATTGAGCTTCTTCATCGTTTCTCTTTTGCTTTCAACAGTTGTTGATGTGAAGACGGCGCCATGTCGGAAGAGCTGCGGTTGTTGGATAGTACACGATCCGATTGCGGGGTAACGCTTTAGTGAAGTTAGAGGCACGTGACCCTTGAATGAGTGAGCACCACTGCTATGTCATACCCGGCACATTCTCCAGGAGCAATTTCTGTTGACTCAGGATTTAGCCTGAAGGCTGTCAGAGATTGGACCGAAAGTTCTTGGGCTTTAGGCTCAATAACCTCGGGCCGGGCATGGTACTGAGCTCACCTCGGTAACCTCGGGCCTTGGGTACGGTATATTTTTTATATATCTCTGCCTATCTTACTCGCTCTTTGTACAGTCGACAAACACGAAACATACCCTTAAGTCGCCGAGTTGATCGCGGCCCAGAACTCGATCATCCGAGATCTACGCTATCAAGATCGAAGAGACTTGGCCGAAATTTTACACCATCTCCAACCTCCCGAGTACTAACGAGTGGAGAACCTTTGCACCGACTCTCGAACATACTGGAAAGGTGGATACTTCTGCAAATATCATCACCAACCTGTTATCACTCGAGGCCAGGCCTCGCTCCGACGCTGTCTTTTTCGTGATGAAGAAAGCCCGAAGCTGCCGCTGGAACGATGTCAGGTTGGTGATGATATTTGCCGAAGTATCTTGTTTTCCAGTAAGGTCGAGCATCGATGCGAAGGCCTCCATTCCTCAGTACTCGGGGGGTTCGAGATGATGTAAAATTTCCGCCAAGTCTCGTCGACCTTGATATCGCAGATGGCTAGGTCTCGGATTATCAAGCCCCGGGCCGCGATCCACTCGGTGGCCGAAGAGTATGTTTCATATTATAGTTCACCAGCTTTACCAGCTCAATTTTAATTGCAAAGACTGGTTCGATAAATGCGAATAAGCCTCATAAAGCCTTGTAGTATACCCATAACACTGCATGCCGGTGGCGCATATAATTGAGTTGATTGAAGTCAATTACCAATTCCACCATACAGCCATAACCTGCCACTCAGGTCATGAAGTCATCACTCAAAAAAAAGTAATTAGCAGGCACCTAGAGTCCCGCAGTCCCAAATTTTAAGGACTACAATTTATTGTCCGGAGTGGGTTCGACTTTCGCCCGGACAGGGCGGACTTTGTCGTTTCTTGTCACCGGCCTTCTTTCTCGGTGAGTGTACTTCGCAGTGGTATTAGTGCAATTCGGATGATACGTATCAACTCCGATATCGATTCAGCTATCAGTTTTCCTGTCAATTCCGACATTTCCAAACCCCCTCGAAGTTCGGTAGCTGGATATCTTCGGACTGTACTCGTCTGATTTCAACGCTCCCAACACTCAATAAAAGCGCCCTTGGAGAGACATCAAAGTTTGGTGACTACACATCGAAGTTGCATGAGTGTTCAGCATGACCTAATCTTGTCGGAGTCATCTGATCGCTAGCAGACTTGAAAATTTGATGAATACTTGTTGTCAAGATCTCGACCATCTGCTTGTGAGTTATATCTGAAATCTGCATATCGACATATTTACATTCAATTGCTATCATTATTGTAGCACGTCATCCATTATGATAACAGGGTAGAATTCCAAATTTAACCTTGTATATTGGGCTACAAGTGACGAGACTACTGCAATCCTTCTCCCGAATGTGCATATTTGCATGAGTAAACTTGGGAATTCTATAAAGGCCACCTTCCGCGTGGTTAAAACCTAAGAGTGGCGAGGATTCTCGGGTTTGGGAGATGTATTATTCATTATTTTCTCTCGCACAGTCCAAGGCGTCGAGCAGTGATAAGTGATGTCAATACGTGATATCAGTCACCGAGTTAGCCGAGCTCTTCGAGCTCGCTTATAATACCAACACCGCATGCCAAACCAAGACTTCGCTTGTTACCGTTCCCAACGTCAGCGATCTCTGCTCCTTGGTGCCTCTCTAGATAGTGCGCACACTCTGTACAACGACTATTTACATGTTCCAAGCGGTAATCATACATAAGTATCAAAGCGCTAACTACTACCACACACTAGATTTCGAAGCCCTAACATAGCAGAAAGCCATGCGAGTACCCCACAGGTTCAGAGTTCTTTCAAGTGAGGTGTTATATCGATGAGACTCATCGTCGACAGGGGAATAGCGCTGTAGCGCGAGACCAGTGACTTTGCCACCAGGAGTCAAGCAAATATCATTTGGTCCCCACGTGGGCTCTGGTTAAGGTTACAGCTCGGCATGTCGGAACCGACACGGTGAACCTACCTTTATGTAGGTGCCATGCGACGTGTCATTAAGCACAAGCGAGATAACCTTATCTACCATCCTTCATTCACTATCACTCGATCTTTCGATTACGCTCAAAAGATATGAGTATATCGTAACGTACGTCATTACACCTCTCAAAATATGCGACACTGATACTTTTACCAACATTACAGAGTGTACCATCAATATTTACCACCCCTGGCACTCGATACTCTCAAACTTGCCAAAATTGGTATCTTATTAGGAGCAAACGCTAAAATAGTAGCTCACGCTCTAGAAAGCACTATAACCAGGCTAAAAGCTGTCGTACAGTGTGTTTGCATTGCAGTGACTCCAGCTACTTTTGTCGTTGTTTCACAACGAAATGATGTGCCGTTGAATTTCCACCACCACCCACTCGAGTATGGAAAATAAAGGGTTGGTGGGTGACACGCTACTTATCCATTCGATAAACACAACCTTCTCGCTTATGAGTAAGATAACGCAGTTTTAATGTTGCATGTCACTTATAAGCGAGGGTACACAATCAAGCGGACGAGGGATACAGCCATGCGCATGTAGAGCTCGAACTAACTAACAACCATTATCAATACTAGACTGGTTGGGGTATTATTATATGGGTGTATTAACTGAAGTTGTAGCTATATTATTACTAGAATAGCTTGTTCTCATACTTGTTTATTACACTGGGAGTGATATCTGCTTACGCACACGATAATAGAATGCAGGGTCAAAAATCGACGGTTTCGATGATTAAAACCCGCCCGGAGAAACAATGCCAGCCAGACAACACAAAAGCAAATTCGTGGGGTGCGCAGGATGCAAAAGTTTGAATCGACGTTGTTCTTTCTTTCTAGAAATTAGACTACAGCACATGATGCATAAAACCTGCTCTACGTATCGGTATTTATGCACAAGTGATCAGAAGGGGCAGAACATAGAGAGCGGGAGTGTCTGACAGCACTGGAATCGATCGATCAGTACTCCGATTCACCAGTAGCATCCGCCTCCAGGTGTCTGAGATCCCACCGTATCGGCGATCCACATCGCTTTCCGCAATAGCTATGCGCGGCTTCTACTTAAAGGTGTCATATTATCCTCAACAGCCCATACGCAGGAATCCCATCAACAATTGCAACACCAAACACCATCCCGACGAATCCAATGACATCCACCGTCCTCTACCAACTCTGGTCCATCCCGACGCAGATCTCGCCCTCTACCGCGCTACGGTATTCTTCATGGAGTACTGCCTACAGTTGAATACTCCAGTCATGTTCATCACAAATAACATGGTAATGCCTTCCCTACTTCACCTCCAGTTAATACTCCATGTGGCCATAATTGTTCAGAAGCGCAATAATATTCAAATCAAACTACGTATGCCTTGTGCCACACCTATTACGAATTACAACATTCATTTCGGACTGTCTCTTTTTAATTCACTGCAGGGGTCGCGAAAGTCCGTCTTGTCAAGATCTTTCCCTGCCCTAGACTATAATTTTCCGCACTGAGGTTTTTAGACTGGGAGACTGTATGTGTTACGAATGTAAAGCGGACGAAGTCTATTCTACTATCTAAGGAGAAGCTCTGTCTTTATATACATGAGAGCCTAGAACTCCATGGAAGTCCATGGAAGCTCATGATTGCAAATACCAGTGGCGGTGGCGAGTGAAAACTCGTGGATGAGTCAACGGCTGTGAATCCGTAGCCTGTGAGTCAATTCGGCGATCTCAGTATCGGCGACTTCCCTTCAGATCATATAGTAGCAGTATGTATTACTATATGATCTGTAAGGAAGTCACCTGTACTGAGATCGTCATATCGACTCACAGGCTACGGACTCATAGTCGTAGACTCATCCACGAGTCTTCACTCGCC
>Ga0307512_10004518_pt1 | contig 15212 bp, 17 predicted proteins | sample 14_EM_MG_FD_200267 | JGI IMG/M metagenome (GOLD analysis project Ga0307512, IMG submission 200267) | Populus trichocarpa ectomycorrhiza microbial communities from riparian zone in the Pacific Northwest, United States - 14_EM | ecosystem: Host-associated > Plants > Roots > Unclassified | place... | reverse complement strand
GTTCCTTGGAGTGGGCTGGCTAGTGCTGCCCCCGGACACCCTCTCATTCGCATCCAACCACGTACGGCTGGAAGGCCGCTCATTACCCATGGGTTACCCAGCCACGGGCAGGGTCAGACCGTCCTGAGCCAGGACCCGGCCCAGCGATTCCACGACGTCAGGCGCGTAGTCCTCCGCAGTGGCCAGCCGCAGCTCCTCCAGCGCCGTCAGGGGCCCGGCGGCGCGCGCCTTCTCCTCGTAGGCGTTGACGGCCCGCACGATCCGGGCGGCGAGCGGCTGCTCCCGGTAGGGGTCGGCCTGCCGCTCGACGACGACGGCGACCGCCGCGTCGACCCCGGTCTGGCGCACGACGGCGCCGCCGAGCAGGGCGATCCGGCGCTGCTCGGCCGCGGGCAGTACGGCGGTGGCGCCGGCCGGCACCGGGTCGACCAGGCTCAGCTGGCCGATGTCGTGCATGAGGGCCGCGTACTCCAGCACGGTCAGCTCGGGCCGGGTGAGCCCGAGGTCCCGCCCGACGGCGCGGCTGAGCGTCGCCACCCGCCTGGCGTGCCCGGCGGGGGTGTACCCGGCGATCTCGGTGGCGCGGGCGAGGGAGGTGATGGTCTGCCGGTACGTGGTCCGCACGGCGGCATACCGGCGGAAGGACAGCTGGGTCAGCAGCAGCGGCAGCGAGAACACGGGCAGCGCCCACAGCCCGACGACGGCGACCGCGAGCGCCATCACCGCTCCCGTGGCGCACACGGCCGACCCGATACCGAGCAGGGCGTGCAGCTCGTCCCGCAGCAGCGGACCGAAGGGCCACCGGGTCCGGGAGTGCGCGAGCGCGGCGGCGAGCACGGCGTCGCACAGCGCGGTGAGGGCGAGGAGGGCTAGGAGCAGCAGTGCGTACGCGGGACCGCGCCATTCACTGAACACCCCCCGGTTGTACAGGGGTTGGAAGCAGACGGCGGCGAATCCGACGGTGAGCACCCGCCGTGCGAGGTGGTCGAGCACGGGCCCCTGTCCGCGTGCGATGTGCGGCACGCTGCCCAGCAGGGCGGCGGCGAGGACGACGGCGACGACCTGGGGGACGCCGTGGTGCGTGGGCTGACCGGCGTCCTCTCCGAGCAGTGCGTACGACAGGGCCCCGGCGGCCCCGAGCGGCGCGGCCTCCCTGACCCGGGCGCCGGTCCAGCGGGTGAGCTCGCCGACGGTGACGAGCAGGCCGAAGGCGAGCGCGGTGGAGCGCTCCTCCAGGCCGGTCCAGTGGGTGACGGCGAGGGAGACGGCGGCGAGGAGGGCGGCACAGGTGTGGATGAGGACCGTCAGCGGTGGACGGGCGCTCATCGGTGGGCGCTCGGCCGGACGGAGACGGGCGCGGCTGGTGCGGGGACGCGTGGCTGCTCCTGCGCGGTGACCGCGGGATGCCAGCCGTCCCTGCCGAGGGCCCGCACCAGTGCCGTGACCATCCGCGGGTCGAACTGCGCCCCCGCACACCGCTCCAGCTCCTCCAGAGCGAGGGGAACGGGCCGGGCCCGCCGGTAGGAGCGGGTGGACGTCATCGCGTCGAAGGCGTCCGCCACGGCCACCACCCGTGCCGACTCCGGGATGTGGGCGCCCCTCAGCCCGTAGGGGTACCCGCTTCCGTCCAGCCGTTCGTGATGGTGCAGTACGGCGGCCCGGGCCTCGCCGAGAAAACCGATTCCGCGCACCATCTCGTGGCCGTACTCGGGATGCAGCTCGATCACCCGCCGCTCCTCGGGGGTGAGTGGCCCGTCCTTGCGCAACAGCCGTGTGGGGACGCCGAGTTTGCCCACGTCGTGCAGGATCCCGGCGAACCGCAGCACCTCGATCCGCTCGTCGTCCAGGCCGAGTTCACGCGCGATCATCATGGAGGCCTGGCCGACCCGCTCGCTGTGACCGCGCGTGTACTCGTCCTTGATGTCGACGGCCTGCACCAGTGCCCGGATCGTCGCCTGGTGGGCGGCGCGCTCACGGTGGTACTGCGCAAAGACCCACCAGGACACACACATCGGCAGCAGCACGAGCAGCGCGGCGACCGGCCCGTAGGGGCTGCGCCACAGGACGGCCATCATCAGCCCGGCGAGCCCGTGCACGGCCACCGGCGCGAGGGACCGTACGAACAGCCCCCGCCAGGCCCGCCGTACCGGTACCCGCTCGGCCAGCGCGCGGATCCCGCCGTCCAGGGCGGTCAGCACCAGGCAGAACGCGAGGACCGCGGCGCCGGCGGGCACGAGGGCGTACGGGAAGTCGGACGCCACGACCGCGTCCCGGCCGCCCAGCGCCCAGTGCACCCGGCTCGCGGCCCACACGGCGATGACCAGCTGGGCGGCCCGCCAGGTCCGGCGCAGCCGCCGGGGCCGCTGGTCGATCCGGGAGAGCAGCACTCCCGGCAGCGCGACCAGGGCGGCGGCCGGCGGCGGCAGCAGGAAGGCACCGGCGAGCAGCACGGGGTAGAACGTTCCGGCAAAGCGCCATCGGGCGGCGGCCTGCTCGCAGCCGGCGTAGAGCACCGCCAGCAGCGTGACCGCCCACCAGGGCGTATGCGTCCTCGGGAACGCAAACAGGCAGAACAGGGCGCCGAGAACCGCACAGGCCACATACGCGCGTGCCCGTGCCGCAATCGCCTCCATCACGCCCCTCCCCCGGCCGAGCCAGCTCAGGCTGAGGAGCCTAGGGCGGCATCGGGGGAGTCCGCGGGCTTATGAACCGCGGATTAGCACGTTCGAGTGACGACAGCCCGTTCCACACGAGGTCCGGCGGAGTTCAGGACTCCTGCGGGGTCGCGGTGACGTCGTGCTCGGGCACGGCCTGCCCGGAGCGGATCAGATCGAGCCGCCCCAGGACCTTGGAGCGCAGGTCGCTCGGCACGTCGTCATGCCCGCAGCACCGCTTGACCAGCTTCTTCACGGCCTCTTCCAGGCCGTACTTCTCCAGGCACGGCGAGCACTCCGTGAAATGCTGCTTGAACTTGTCGCGATCGACGTCCGGCATCTCACTGTCGAGGAACTCGTAGAGATGATCGAGGACCTCACTGCAGTCCGTCTCGTGCGGCTCTCCGCAGCTCATGAGCCCGAGCCTTTCGCTTCGTTCGACTCTCCGGCGCCCGCCGGAACCAGCCCGCGCTCCCGCGCGTAGTCCTCGAGCATGCCGCGCAGTTGACGGCGGCCCCGGTGCAGCCGGGACATCACCGTACCGATGGGTGTCCCCATGATGTCCGCGATCTCCTTGTACGCAAAGCCCTCTACGTCAGCGAGGTAGACGGCGATGCGGAATTCCTCGGGGATCGCCTGGAGCGCTTCCTTCACATCGGAGTCCGGCAGGTGGTCGAGCGCCTGCGACTCCGCGGAGCGCAGACCGGTCGACATGTGCGACTCGGCGCGGGCGAGCTGCCAGTCCTCGATCTCCTCGGCCGCGGAACGCTGGGGTTCGCGCTGCTTCTTGCGGTACGAGTTGATGAAGGTGTTGGTGAGGATCCGGTACAGCCAAGCCTTCAGGTTGGTGCCTTCACGGAACTGGTGGAAGGACGCGTACGCCTTCGCGTACGTCTCCTGCACCAGGTCCTCGGCGTCCGCCGGGTTGCGCGTCATACGCAGGGCGGCCGAGTACATCTGGTCGAGGAATTCGAGCGCGTCCCGCTCGAAGCGCGCAGTGCGCTCCGCGGTCGATTCCGCGCTGATGCCCTGGCCCTCGGGCTGCTCCGCCTGGCCGTTGTCGGTCCCTGCGTCGATCCCAGTGACCGGACCCACCTCCTCAAGATTCCGGGCAGCACCGAAACCGGTGTCGCCAGACTCGGAGGATAGACGACGACCCGTCCCCGCCGCCCCTCGAATAGGGGTGGTCTTCGCCGCAGTCAGCACCGTCCAGTCCAGGTCAGTGCGGCTGCTGCGGCTCGGGCATGTGGTCGAACCCATGCGGCGGACTTCCTCTCCTACGACGTCGGTGCTGGTCGCTCAGCACTTCTGTCCGCCTCAACAGTGACCGCCCGCCCAGCATTCCCAGCCCTTACCCGAGTGACGCGGTCCACTGGACGACACCGTCCGTGATGATCTCCAGGGCCCGCTCCTGGCCGATCTCCGCCCGCTTGGGCACGGCGAACCCGTGATCGCCGTACGCCACCTCGACCAGCTCGTATGCCCCGTCCGGGAATTCTTCCGGCTTCCCGAACGGGTCGTTCCCTCCCTGTACGACGAGGGTGGGCACCCCGGAGCCGAGCAGTTCCCCGGCGCGGGACTTCTCGGGCCTGCCCGGCGGGTGCAGCGGGAAGCTGAGGGCTAGGACGGCGTGCGCGCCGAGTTCGGTCGCGGTCCGGCAGGCGACCCGGGCGCCGGCACTGCGCCCGCCCGAGATCACCGGCAGCCCGGGCCCGGTCAGCGCGGGCCAGATCCCGCGCCACCCGGCGTCGAGCGTCTTCGGCGCGGGCGCCATCTTCTTCCCGGCCACCCGCCAGGGCTGCTCGACGAGGGCGACACTCACCCCGTGCTCCGGCAGGACCCGGGCCAGCGCCTGCAGGTCCCGCGCCTCGATGCCGCCGCCGGCGCCGTGGCTCAGCGCCAGCACGAGCCGGGCCTTCCTCGCCGGCTGCCAGGTGACGCGGGCGTCCCCCGCGTCCGTCCCGATCGTCTCGATGATCTCTGTCGTCACGTCAGAAGAGTGTGCCCTCTTCGGGCCCCTCCAGCTCCTTCAGCAGCTCCGGTCCGTTGTTGCGGACGTTGCTGACGGCCGTGGACACGGGGTAGGCGCGCATCAGCCCGGCGGGCGGCGGCTCCAGCAGCGACCGCAGGTCCTCGAGGTCCGTGCGCGCCGGGTCGAGCCAGGAATCCCACCGGTCGGACGTCAGCATCAGCGGCATCCGGGGGTGGATCTCGGCCAGCGCGTGCGGCCCCTCGGCCGGTGCCACGGCCAGCGGGGTCGTCTCGGCCTCCGTCGTGATGACGGAACACGTCACCCACCAGGCCTGCGGATGGTCGTCCGGCAGCGTCTTGTCCCGCCAGAACTCGTACAGCCCGGCCATCGCGAAGACCGACCCGTCGGCGGGCAGCACGAAGTACGGCTGCTTGCGCGGCCGCTTCTTCTTCCCCTCGACCTCCAGGTCCCGCTCCCCCTCGGCGGTGACCCACTCGTAGTAGCCGTCCGCGGGGATGATGCAGCGCCTCGACATGAACGCCCGCTTGTACGACGGCTTCTCGTGGACGGTCTCCGCACGGGCGTTGATCATCCGGGCGCCGCCCTCGGGGGTCTTCGACCAGCTCGGCACCAGCCCCCACTTCAGCTTCCGCAGCTGCCGAACCGGCTGCGGGTCTTCCACGTCCTTAGGAGAACGGTCCAGGACGGCGTAGACCTCTTTGGTCGGGGCCACGTTGTAGTCGGGCGCCAGGGTCTCCTCGGGCTCCCACTTCTCGATCTCAAAGATTCCTGCGAGATCCTCGGGCCTACGACTCGCTGCATACCGTCCGCACATACGTGCCACACTGCCAGATTCGACTAGACCTGAGGGAGCCCCCGCCCACCATGGACGCCACCGCAACCGACTCGCTCGCCTCCCTCTGGGACGAGGTCTTCGGCAGCCAGCCCGACCCCGATCTGTGGGTGGTGATCGCGGCCCTGGTCGCCGCGCTCGCCGTGGTCGTCCCGCACAGCTTCTGGCGCATCTCGCGCAACGCCATCACCATCGCCCACGAGGGCGGCCACGGCCTGATCGCCCTGCTCACCGGCCGCCAGCTCACCGGCATACGGCTGCACTCCGACACCAGCGGCCTCACCGTGAGCCGCGGCAAGCCGCACGGCCTCGGCATGATCCTCACCGCGGCCGCCGGCTACACCGCTCCCCCGCTGCTGGGCCTCGGCGGCGCCGCCCTGCTCGCCGCCGGTCACATCACGCTGCTGCTGTGGCTGGCGACGGCCCTGCTGCTGGTGATGCTGGTGATGATCCGCAACGCGTACGGCGCCCTGACGGTCGTCCTGACCGGCGGCACGTTCCTGGTGGTGTCCTGGCTGGCCGGCCCCCAGGTCCAGGCGGCGTTCGCGTACGTGGTGGTGTGGTTCCTGTTGGTGGGCGGGGTACGCCCGGCCTTCGAGCTCCAGGCCAAGCGCATACGGGGCGGCGCGGGCGACTCGGACGCGGACCAGCTGTCCCGCCTGACACACGTACCGGCGGGCCTGTGGCTGTTCCTGTTCCACGCGGTGAGCCTGTGCTCGCTGATAGGCGGGGGCCGCTGGCTGCTGGAGGTATGACCGCGTCCCGAAGGGGTGCAGGTCATAGGGGCGCGGGCTGTGACATGTGCGGCTACGCCGCGGGGCGCCATCAGCCCCCACGGCGCCGCACCCGAAGAGCCGCCTGCTTATAAAGTGGCCCCATGGCCACAAACCCCGCACGCACCGCCCTCTGGCCCGCCCCGCACGCGAGCGGACCCGTCAACGCGACGGTCCACGTGCCGGGGTCCAAGTCCGTCACCAACCGCGCCCTCGTCCTCGCCGCCCTCGCCTCCGAGCCCGGCTGGCTGCGCCGCCCGCTGCGTTCCCGGGACACGCTGCTGATGGCGGGCGCCCTGCGCGCGATGGGCGTCGGGATCGAGGAGGGCGTGGGCCCCGACGGCACGGGCGAGACCTGGCGGGTGCTCCCCACGGGCCTGCACGGCCCGGCCACGGTCGACGTGGGCAACGCCGGCACGGTGATGCGCTTCCTGCCGCCGGTCGCCGCGCTCGCCGACGGCCCCATCCGCTTCGACGGCGACGCGAGGTCGTACGAGCGTCCCCTGAACGGCGTGATCGACGCCCTGCGGGTGCTCGGCGCCCGGATCGACGACGACGGCCGCGGCACGCTGCCGCTGACGGTGCACGGCGGGGGCGCCCTGGACGGCGGCCCGGTGGAGATCGACGCCTCGTCCTCGTCCCAGTTCGTCAGCGCCCTGCTGCTCTCGGGCCCGCGCTTCAACCAGGGCGTCGAGGTCCGCCACACCGGCTCCTCGCTCCCCTCCCTGCCGCACATCCGGATGACCGTCGACATGCTGCGCGCGGTCGGCGCCCAGGTGGACACGCCGGAGTCCGGCGGCGAGCCCGACGTGTGGCGGGTGACGCCGGGTGCGCTGCTCGGCCGCGACCTCACCATCGAGCCCGACCTCTCCAACGCCCAGCCCTTCCTTGCCGCCGCCCTGATGACCGGCGGCAAGGTCGTCATCCCCGACTGGCCGGCCCGCACCACGCAGCCCGGCGACAGGCTGCGGGAGATCTTCACCGAAATGGGCGGTTCCTGCGAACTGACCGAGTACGGGCTTGAGTTCACCGGTTCGGGTGCGATCCACGGTATCGACGTGGACCTGGGCGAGGTCGGCGAGCTGACCCCGGGCATCGCGGCGGTCGCGGCCCTCGCCGACTCCCCCTCCACCCTGCGGGGCGTGGCCCATCTGCGTCTGCACGAGACGGACCGCCTGGCCGCGCTCACCAAGGAGATCAACGAACTCGGCGGTGACGTCACCGAAACCGCCGACGGCCTGCACATCCGCCCGCGCCGCCTGCACGGCGGGATCTTCCACACGTACGAGGACCACCGCATGGCGACGGCCGGCGCGATCATCGGCCTCTCGGTCGACGGCGTGCAGATCGAGAACGTGGCGACGACGGCGAAGACCCTGCCGGACTTCCCCGACCTGTGGACCGGGATGCTCGGGAGCGACGGGGCGTAGGGGACTCACGCCATGCGCCGCTACGGCAAGCACACCGACGAGGACGACATCCGCTCCCGCCCGAACCGCAAGGGCAACCGACCCCGTACGCACATCCGGCCCAAGCACGAGGACGCCGCCGAGGGCATGGTCCTCACCGTCGACCGGGGCCGCCTCACCTGTCTCGTCGAGGACCGCGTGGTCACGGCGATGAAGGCCCGCGAGCTGGGCCGCAAGGCCGCGGTGGTCGGCGACCGGGTGGCCATCGTCGGCGACCTGTCCGGGGCCAAGGACACCCTCGCCCGTATCGTCCGCATCGAGCCGCGCACCTCGGTCCTGCGGCGCACCGCGGACGACGACGATCCGTACGAGCGCGTGGCCGTCGCCAACGCCGACCAACTCGCCATCGTCACCGCCCTCGCCGACCCCGAGCCGCGCCCACGCCTGATCGACCGTTGTCTGGTCGCGGCGTACGACGGCGGCCTCGACCCGCTTCTCGTCCTCACCAAGTCCGACCTCGCCCCGCCCGACGAACTCCTGGAGCTGTACGGGACGTTGGGTGTCCCGTACGTCGTGACCAGCCGTCAGGAGCTGGAGAGCGGCGCGGCGGTGGAACGTGTCCGCAAGCAGCTGGACGGCAAGACGACGGCGTTCGTCGGGCACTCGGGCGTGGGCAAGACGACCCTGGTCAACGCGCTGGTCTCGCAGGAGCGGCGACGCAGCACCGGCGTTGTCAACGCCGTCACGGGCCGCGGCCGGCACACCACCACCTCGGCGCGCGCGATCCCCCTGCCGGACAGTGCGGGCTGGGTCATCGACACCCCCGGTGTGCGCTCCTTCGGCCTGCACCACGTGGACCCGTCCCGGGTCATCAAGGCCTTCCCCGACCTTGAGCCCGGCACCGAGGGCTGCCCGCGCGCATGCAGCCACGACGAGCCGGACTGCGCGCTGGACGAGTGGGTGGCCGAAGGGCACGCGGACCCGGCCCGGCTCTACTCACTGCGCCGGCTGCTGGCGACGAGGGAGCGCAAGGAGGGCGACTGACCTCCGCGTTGTTTGTGGGTCCACGAGTCCGGTAAGTGCATAATCGCACCGAGCCGGACATACGGGAGGACAGTACATGGCGTGGCTGCTGGTAGTGGTGGCCGGGTTTCTCGAGACGGGTTTCGCCGTGTGCCTCAAGCTCTCCCACGGTTTCACCCGCCTGTGGCCGACGATCGCGTTCTGCATCTTCGCCCTGGGAAGCTTCGGTCTCCTCACCCTGTCCCTGAAGAAGCTCGACGTCGGCCCCGCCTACGCCGTGTGGACCGGCATCGGCGCGGCGGGCACCGCGATCTACGGCATGATCTTCCTCGGCGACCTGGTCTCCACCCTCAAGCTCATCTCGATCAGTCTGGTCATCGTCGGCGTGATCGGCCTGCAGCTGTCGGGGTCGTCACACTGAGCGCTCCGCTGGAAGTACGGTGATGATCCTGCGGGCCGGTGGGGGCTGGTCGCTCCCCCGCTCTCGGCTCCGCTCGATCGGGGGGACCCCCATCGCGGCGGAGCCGCATATCGATACAGACCCGCACCCCTTTCGGGGCGCGGGCCGCACCGGACTTCGCCAAGGCCGCCCAGACGCCCAACACCCATACACCGACGGGTGGTTGCGGCTCCCCACCGGCGCCCGCAGACCCTTGACCCGTCACACCGCCTGCCGGGGCAGGGCCGTGCGGACCAGGTCCGCGACGCCACCCTCCCCCGGCGGAGCGGCCACGCAGGACAGGGCGATCCGCACCACCAGTTCGCAGGAGCGGGCCAGTTCCGCGGTGTCCGACTTGAGCGCGCCGGGCCCCGACAGCACCACCACGGCCCGGTCGCGGACCATCGCCACGAAGTCGCCCGGCGAGGGCAGCGGGCCGTCCGCCCGCCGCTGCGCCGGCACCGCCGAGGAGGACGGCACCGCGGACAGCGTCGGCGAGGGCAGCCGCTCGCTCCAGCAACCGGTCAGCATGGCCCGTACGAGCGCGTTGTCGCGGGCTGTGGACGCGGTCCACTCGGCGGTCGCGGTCAGCCGCTCGCGGGCGTCGCTGTGCGTGGCGAGCGCACGTTCGACCCCGGCGAGGTAGGCATCCGCCTCTCTTCTCACGAGCGCCCGGGCAAGACCTTCCTTGCTGCCGAACTCGTTGTAGAGGGTCTGCCGGGACACTCCGGCCACCGCGGCGACGTCCACCATCCGCACGGCGGACCACGATCGGCGCGCCAGCGCCGTGTACGCGGCGTCCAGTAGGGATTCCCGCGCTGCAGGCATCATCGCCTCCCTGGGGCGAGCGGCTCTGCGCCCAGATTTGACGCGCCAGGGGGCACTGTCAAGGGTTCGCGGGGGCACGCGGGGGCGCCCATCGGTCACCATGTGCCGCCAGACCGTGACCAAGGCCCGGTAGCCCCATCCCGACCACGGCGGATAGCGTGCGTTCCATGCCGGACTACCTCGACGACCTTCGTTTCGCCCACGTCCTCGCGGACGCCGCCGACGCGGCAACGATGTCACGCTTCAAGGCCCTCGATCTCAAGGTCGAGACGAAGCCGGACATGACCCCGGTGAGCGAGGCGGACAAAGCGGCGGAAGAGCTCATCCGCGGCCAGCTCCAGCGCGCCCGCCCCAGAGACGCGGTCCTCGGCGAGGAGTACGGCCTGGCGGGCACCGGTCCCCGTCGCTGGGTGGTCGACCCGATCGACGGCACCAAGAACTACGTACGCGGCGTCCCGGTGTGGGCCACACTGATCTCCCTGATGGAGGCCGGGGAGGGCGGGTACCAGCCCGTCGTCGGCGTCGTCTCCGCCCCCGCGCTGGGCCGCCGCTGGTGGGCCGCACTGGGCGGCGGCGCCTTCACCGGCCGCAGCCTCACCTCGGCCTCCCGCCTGCAGGTCTCCCGCGTCTCGAAGCTGTCGGACGCCTCCTTCGCGTACTCCTCCCTGACCGGCTGGGAGGACCAGGGCCGGCTGGGCGGCTTCCTGGACCTGACCCGCGAGGTGTGGCGCACGCGCGCATACGGCGACTTCTGGCCCTACATGCTGGTCGCCGAGGGCGCGGTCGACATCTGCGCCGAGCCGGAACTCTCCCTCTGGGACATGGCCGCCAACGCGATCATCGTCACCGAGGCCGGCGGCGCCTTCACCGGCCTCGACGGCCGCCCGGGCCCGCACAGCGGCAACGCGGCCGCGTCGAACGGCCTGCTGCACGACGAGTTCCTGGGGTATCTCAACGAGCGCTACTGAGAAGCACGAGGTGAGCCCGCACGCCCTGAACTGGCTACTCGCGCCCTCTTGTTGACCCACGCTTTACCTGCGACTCTGAGAGTCCCCCCACTTGTGAACTTGTGAATTCCTGAACTAACGGACCGGGATCCGTCAGTCACCGGGAGTTCCGTAGGAGGTGGCTCCAGTCCATGCTCGTCCGTGACGCCATGAGCACAGTGGTCCTCACCATCGGCCCCGCCCACACCCTCCGTCAGGCTGCCGCCCTGATGTCCGCCCGCCGCGTCGGCGCGGCCGTGGTCCTCGATCCCGACGCAGGCGGCATCGGGATCCTCACCGAACGCGACATCCTCAACTCCGTCGGCCTCGGCCAGAGCCCCGACATGGAGCGCGCCCACGACCACACCACCAACGACGTCGTCTTCGCCGCCCCGTCCTGGACGCTGGAGGAGGCGGCCCGCGCCATGGCCCACGGCGGTTTCCGCCACCTCATCGTCCTCGACCGGGGCGAGCCCGCGGGCATCGTCTCGGTCCGCGACATCATCCGCTGCTGGGCACCGGTACGGCAGCACGTGCCCGCCTGAACACGCAGGGGGACCAGGAATCACATTGGACTCAGTCCAAGTCGAGCAGGCATCCAAAGTCACACCTGTTCGGAAAATGGTCCCCCTGCTGTTAGGCTGGATTTCATGAGCGACCTTCTGGAACGGCTGCGCGGACGCGGATGGCGGATGACCGCGCAGCGGCGCGTCGTGGCCGAGGTTCTCGACGGCGAGCACGTCCATATGACGGCCGACGAGGTCCACACCCGGGCCGTCTCCAGGCTGCCCGAGATCTCCCGGGCGACCGTCTACAACACCCTGGGCGAGCTGGTCTCCCTCGGTGAGGTGCTCGAGGTCTCCACCGACAAGCGCGCCAAGCGGTACGACCCGAACGCGCACCAGCCGCACCACCACCTGGTCTGCGCCCAGTGCGGCGCGATCCGCGACGTCCACCCGAGCGGCAACCCGCTCGCCGACCTCCCCGACACGGAGCGCTTCGGCTTCACGGTCTCGGACGTCGAGGTGACCTACCGCGGCATCTGCCCGAACTGCGCGGCCGCCTAGCAGCCTTCACCGAAGCCCCGGCGCCCCCTTGGGGATGCCGGGGTTTCGTGCTGCCCACAGGCTTCCCGAATCTGACGGTCCGTCATATCGTCGTGCGGCACCCCCCTCTCCGTACCGCACTCCGCAAGGAGCAACCGTGGGAGATCCGCACCCAAAACTCCACGCCACCGATCTGACCCGTACCTTCGGCCGCCCGCCCCGCACCGTCGACGCCCTCGGCCCGCTCGACCTGACCGTCGCCGCAGGTGAGTTCGTCTGCCTGGTCGGTCCGTCGGGCTGCGGCAAGTCGACGCTGCTGCGCATCGCCGCGGGCCTGCTCCGCCCGAGCACCGGCCTCCTGGAGATCCGCACCACGAGCCGGCGCCCGGCCGCCATGATCTTCCAGGACTACGGCATCTACGACTGGAAGCCGGTGCGCGCCAACGTCCGCTTCGGCCTGGACGTGCAGCGCGTCCCGCGCCGCGAGGCGAACGCACGTGCCGACGCATGGCTGACCCGCATGGGCCTGGCCGACTTCGCGGACGCCTACCCGGCGACCCTCTCGGGCGGCATGCGCCAGCGCGTGGCGATAGCCCGCGCGCTGGCCGTCGAACCCGAACTACTGCTCATGGACGAGCCGTTCGCGGCGCTGGACGCCCAACTCCGCACGATCCTCCAGGACGAGCTGCTCGAGCTCACCCAATCCACCCGCACGACCACCCTCTTCATCACCCACAGCCTGGAGGAGGCGATCGTCCTCGGCGACCGTGTCCTGGTGATGTCCGCCCGCCCGGGCCGGATCATCGCCGAACACGTCCCGCCCTTCCCGCGCCCGCGCACCGGCGACATCCGCGCCACCGCCGAGTTCACGGCCCTCAAGAGCGAGCTGTGGGACCTGCTGCGGAAGGAGGCGGCACCGGCATGACGACGATCGCACCGGGCAGGGAATCGACCCTGGTCCGCCGCCCGGGCCCCGAGGAACTCCACCCGGTACGCACCCACCGCCGCAGGCGAGCCCTGGAACTGTCCCTGGCGGCGGCCGTCCCCGTCCTCCTGGTCCTGCTCTGGCAACTGGCCGCCACCCAGGCCTGGATCGACGACCGCGTCTACCCGGCCCCGTCCACGATCCTCGCCGACGGCTGGGACCGCGCCGCGGCCGGCGACCTCTGGCCGGACGTGTGGGCGACCCTCAAGCGCGTCCTGGCCGGCTACGCGCTCGGCACGGCGGCGGGCTATGTGCTGGGCCTTCTGATGGGCTCGCTGTCCCTGGTCCGAGCGGCCTTCGAACCCCTCCTGGACGCCCTCTACGTCGTCCCGAAACTGGCCCTGCTCCCGATCTTCCTGAACATGTTCGGCCTGGGCGAGGGCCCGCAGGTGGCCCTGGTGGCGACCACGGTCTTCTTCTTCGTCTGGATCTCCACCATGTCGGCGGTGATCGCCGTCCCGTCCGGCCACCGCGACGCGGGCCGGGTCTTCGGTGCCTCTCCCTGGCAGATGTTCCGGCACGTCCTGCTGCCCGCCTCCCTCCCCTCCGTCCTGGTCGGCGCACGGATAGCGGCGGGCGTGGCCGTGCTGGTGATCGTCGCCTCGGAACAGATCGCCGCGACGAACGGCCTGGGCCATCTGATCTTCGACTCCCGCGCGCTGTTCCAGAACGACGTGATGTTCGTCGGCATCGTCTGCGTGGCCGTTCTGGGTGTGCTGTTCTCGGAACTCGTGCGCCTGGCGGGCCGGTTGCTCACACCCTGGGCGCCGAAGGACAGGGGAAGGGAGCAGTCATGAGAAGGAGCGCATACGGCGCCGTGGTCGTCGCCGTCGCCGCACTGCTCACGTCAGCGGCCTGCTCGTCGTCGCCGTACTCGGACGGCTCCGGGACGAAGGCGGGTGCCGGAACCCGGACGATCAGCCCGGTCGGCGGCTGCGGCAAGTCCTCCTGGACGGATCCGGCCGACCACTCACCGGCCCGCGTACCGGCCCGCTGCGAACCGCTCGCCCCCTCCGCGCAGCCGCTGCCCAGGACGCGGAAGGTGACGATCGCGACGGGAACGCTCAGCGCGGAGTACGTCGCTCCGCTGGAAGTCGCCCTGGACAAGGGCGAGTTCAAGGCGGAAGGCCTGGACGTCACCCTCAAGGTGCTGCCCACCCCGGACGCGCTCCCGCTGCTGGCCAAGGGGGACATCGACGCGCTCTGGGCGGCCCCGGAGGCGGCCGTCATGAACGGCATCAAGGGCGGCTTCGACATCAAGTGGGTCGCGGGGAACTTCTCGCCCGACGCCAAGTCGAAGAGCGGCCTGTGGGTGCGGCTGAAGAACGGCGAGACGGCGACGCAGGTCCCGATGGCGGGCCGCACGCTGGGCACGATGATCGGCAAGGGCTCGGTGATCGCGTATCCCATGCAGAAGGCCCTCGCACGGCACGGCGGCGGCCTGGACCGGATCCAGTACCGCCAGCTGGGCTCGGCAGACGTCCTCACGGCCCTGCAGAACGGCGGCGTCGACTCGGCATGGCTGCTGGACCCGGTCTGGCGCAAGGTCGACGGCGAGGCGGGATATGCCTTCCTCGGCGGCCAACCGCAGGGCGAGCCCCTGGGCGGCATGCTCTACGGCCGCACACTGCTGAACGACGACGTGGACGCGGGGGTGGCCCTGCTGAGGGCGTACATCCGGACGGTGAACACGTACTTCGCTTCGGACTACAAGAAGGATGCGGCCTTCGTCACCTACCTCTCGAAGCTTCTGAAGATCGACAAAGCGATTCTGCGCGCCACCCCGCCCCTGCGCATGGACTGGGAGATCCGCAAGGGCACCACGACCCGCCTCCAGTCCGCCTACCGCGCCCAGGGAGCCACCCAGGGAGCCGCGCTCCCGGAGTCGAGGACGGTGGACCGCGCCCTGTACGAGGAGGCGGTGGGTCACGTCCCATGAGCACAGACACACCGAGGGCCGGAATCCATGTTCTGGATTCCGGCCCTCGGCCTTCAGTAGCGGGGACAGGATTTGAACCTGCGACCTCTGGGTTATGAGCCCAGCGAGCTACCGAGCTGCTCCACCCCGCGTCGATGAACGCAACGTTACGTCAAGGACGCGGACGGAAGCAAATCGCTTACGGCGGGCCCTGCGCAGGTCAGGCTTTTCAGCCCGTCCGCGGCAGGCCGACGCAGGTCGGCAAGGCTCTTCAGCCCATCCGCGGCGGGCGGGCTGAGGTCGGTCAGGCTCTTCAGCCCCTCCGC
>Ga0307512_10004516_pt1 | contig 15221 bp, 12 predicted proteins | sample 14_EM_MG_FD_200267 | JGI IMG/M metagenome (GOLD analysis project Ga0307512, IMG submission 200267) | Populus trichocarpa ectomycorrhiza microbial communities from riparian zone in the Pacific Northwest, United States - 14_EM | ecosystem: Host-associated > Plants > Roots > Unclassified | place... | reverse complement strand
CTTTTGACTTACTGCCCCCATCATCGTCGCAAGGATCAACATCGTCTACGGCCAGCGATTATGATACGAAACCGCCCATCCCTTCATCGTCTTCCTCCTTCATAAGGTCAAACTGGGCAACAGCCAAGGTTAAGAATGCCAATCCCGTCGAGTCCGACCCCCCTTCCGAACCTTCTGAAATTCCTTTGACTGCGAACGCAGAAGGGAAGAGGAAATTCGTTGTACCGGATTGGGCTAAAACCGAAACCGCGACAGTTCCCAGACTCTCGGATGAGACGGCGGCGAAATTGGAGGCTGTTGAGGCCGAGAAAATCGCTCAGATGAAGATGAACAAGAAGGCGAGATCTGCGGCGGCTAGGAAGAGGAAGTTGGAGCAGATGGTGGAGGAGGATGAGAATATCGACCGGTTACCAACGTCCGCAAAGCCTCGTGGGAAGCAGAAAGCGGAAGCCAAGGTACAGGAGAAAGGGTCTGGTCTAGGGCTCAAGAACGCTAGCAACAAACCTATAACTCCCAAGAAGAATAAGCCTGGAGTCGGGGATCCGACGGCTGACCTGCCACTTGTCGCTTCCTCTTCACCCGCCATTTTCAATTCCAGCCCGCTAGCTTCTCGCTCCAGGGATCTTTTGCTAAAGACACCAACGAGGCGTAGGAGGAACAGTTCACCGAGTCGAACACCGACGAAACGGAGTGTTCTTCGCGCAGCCTCTGAATCTCCGCTGTTCACTCCAGATGGTTCGGTGGGTGGCATTACGCCAAAGAAGCTGCCTAGTCTGTTCAGCACGATCAGCCCTTTGCGCAAGGGTCACAAGTCTCCGTCCATCCTGAAACCTCCGTCGTCTTCCTCTGGGGCCAAGAGGGTAGTGATTGACCTGGAGCAGGACGAGGATGAGAGTTCAATGAACTCGTTGCCGAACCCCAGTAGCGACATCGATGAACCCGAAGCTCCAGCAGAACCTCTCGGACGGTTGGCCGATCCAAAACTGTTGTCATCTTCCCCTCCTCCCTCCAGCCCGATTATGACCTCTTCGGACATTGGTCTCCCTCCACCTGGGGTGGTGACGTCTGAAAACTCGGAGAGTGAGACAACAGAGGAAGGGAAATTCGAGTGGTTCACAACGTCAATCCCGGCCTGCCAACCTCCATCCACGACAAACTCCCGACCGGGTGAGAACGATCTCGTGAATTTCATGCTTCAAACCAATCCACCTACCGCTCCCTCACCCTCAGAGGCTTCGGCAGCCAAGTTCGCCTCCGAGGTATTCGATTGGGGTTCAGACGACACGCTCGCCGGTTCCTCCTCGGCTAGTCCCTTCGATGACTTCGAATTCCTCGAAAGCTCCGAGTCCATGTTACCAGACACCACTCGGCCGCTCTCAACCAATTTTGGTTTCGACTACGACTCGTTAGGGATGGATAGTCTTGGAGGGTTAGGAGATGTCGGGGCGGAATTTGGGATTGGAGAGTTTTGGCAGAGCGTGAAGCCGTTGATGGAGCAGAGTAATTTGGTTCCGGGTTGTGTTCCTGGAACAGATGTAGGCGTCTCAGAAGGAGAGCCGGCGGGAGAGGCAGTCGGAGGCGAGGGTTATAAATTGGCCAGCGGGATGGTCGATTTGTTTGGGGGGTGTTTGGTGTGATTTAAGGTCATCGATTTCCCCTCACCTCGTTTTCTCCTGAGGTTCACCTGTGTTTTGTTGTCTGTTGTTCTATCCTGTTGCTACTATCCCATCTTTCTTATCTTCAGTCGTTATTTTTCAGTATTTAGTAGCATCAGCGATATACACGCGTTCCTTCACTAGTCACCACTCAGTACTACTCAGTACTCACTGTCCATACACTTGTCGATTTGTGCTCATCTCATCCCAATTTTGTATTCTTGACCCGCAATGCTAGACGATCAGCTGCAGGTAGAATCTCGCGTAACATATCTGGCAATCCAGACTGTTCGTTCACCCATAGCGTGCGGTTAGGACGAGGAGAGTGAGAGGTGGGATCGGAATCTCCTGGTGAGCAGGTCACCAGGTAGGTTCGCGAAGATTAGATTATCGAAAGCAAGATTACGCTATTAAAAATCCGACTTGTGGGGGCAGGTGTTGCCTCTAACTTTTAACCCCTCCCCCTTCGCCTTTACGCCTTCGAATCCTTCTCTGGTGTGGTGGCACTCGCGCCGGCGGCGGTCGTCGGCGCTGGAGGTTCAGGTTGTCTCCCGAAGAACATCGACTGGACGACGCCCAGAGCGTTTCCGCTCATCTCCTTCGCCATCGCTTGCCTATCCTCCTCCAACAATCGTTCAAAGTTCCCCTTGTTCGCGGCAATGTACTCTTGTTCCTCTCTGTACAACGCCTGAGCCTCCGCACGTTTCTGTTCGAGGTATGTAGGAGGGATGGGAGATTTAGACTGTGGGGAGGAACAGATAATCAATCAGTTTCCGTGCGGAATTGTCAGCCGGCACAGCGAACGCACCGAAGCGGAACTGCCGAACATGCTGCTCAACGTGAATCCGGATTCAGATAACCGCTTCGCTCCGCCCTGCTGCCAAGCTTCGACATGTCGCTTCTTGGCCTCCACCTCTTGCTTGGCATACTCGACCGGGATATCCTTCCCGTGGAAGGCTTTCAGGATCGGCCGTACGTCAGGTGGCCTATAAATCGCGACAGCTGAAAGTCGGACTCTTTTCAGCACCCCATCCGTGATCGGAATGGACTTGGAACCGGGAACCTACATTCGAGGAAGGGAATCATCGCTACCAGGCCTTTGTCTCCAGGTGCGCCCTTCCACTTGGAGATGACGATCGAGTTTTCAGGATGGGTGGTGCAGTGATCTGGATCGGTGTCGAGAAGGATGACTTTGGTCAAGTCCCGGTTCAAGTATGAAAGGTCCTGGCAGAGTACCGTTGACCTTCACATCGAATGCAGAGAATATGGCCGCTACAAACCTTCACCGGACGTCCGTTTTCGGACTTGGTCGCGTCCCGGAATAACTTGTACGCTACGTGGAATCCATATGGATCCAGCTTCTCAATAATTGGAGCTGCCGTCTGGTAAATCAGGGTGAGCGGAGACATCTGGGTTGTGAAAGGAGGCCAATTACATAGTTGTGCTGGGTCGTGAAGAGAACGATCTCGTAAAACTGAGATAAGTATGCCAAAAAGTAGTCAACACCGGGACGTTTGGCAGTTCTCCAGCCATATTGTCTCTGAATATGACTCTCGTTAGTTACGGAACAGACGGAATTATGCAGGTTCGACGTACGTCCCAAGTGGATGTCACGAGTAAGTCGTCTAAGGATAGCAGGAGCGTGTATGGCTTCTGATGAGGTTCTGGGAGTGGAGGAGGGAGGAGTTCGGTCCAGATTGGTTTTGTAAACAACTTAAAGAGGGAAAGTTGGACGCGTGAAAGACAAGCATAGGGTTGAAAGAGCATACATCGAACACCCCGCCGGCCCTCTCCACCGTTCGTCCCCACCTGGTCGAAGGTGCAGTCTCTAACGTCTGCGGAACGCGGGCCACGGATTACAGTTAACAATTACAAGATAAAACGCCAACAAAGTGGAACTCACCATCTTCTTCTCCTTTAGTTCCGCTTCCGTCCATTCCCCTCCCAGGGACGCCGCGTACATACCAAACCCAAGCGCTGCCACCCCGACCATGAGCCTACTCATAACCCTCGTCTTTCGTTCTATTGAACTCGGCGAGTCTTTCGCGGACCGGGCGCCTGTACGCTCGGAGCGTTGCGCCTCGTCCGCGGCAGTAAAGTCCAACGTTGAAAGACTTGGAAGTTCTGAGAGCTTTGGGTCGGAGACATTCCCGGGCGTTGTAGGTGCTGGTTCTGAGGGCGGGGAGTCGGGATTGAGGGGGTCATTGGAGGGTTTGGAGGGGGACTGTGACGAAGCTGCTGGCTGGCTGTCGGACGATCCTCGCTGATGCTTTTTCGACGTTCTGGAGGCGAAGGACCGGGCTGGGGCGGGGTATTGGACGAGGGCTCGTCGAGCGGGAAGTTGAGCAGCCAGCCGTGCAGCGAGCATTTTTCGTGGATTTTTTCGGGGCGGTCGGCGTCACTGCTAAACGGAAAGAGCTTGTTGGAAAAGGTCCGAAGACGCGCGCGTCTGGACAACTCGCACGCTGCAAACCGGTTTGCTACACGTACAGCATGTGCGTCTCTTGCGGTCAGTGTGTCTTCACCGACGGAACGTGTTTTCAGGCGTATTCCGGTGCGGATTATGGTGGGTTATGCCCTTTATCTCGAGAATCGGAGCGAATCAATCCGACCGGGGAGATCCCATTATGGCGGATTCACCGGTAGAGCGAAAAGGACCCCAAACGTAACGCCCAGCGAGGTGTTTTCATCCCGGCTATCAAGAGATAGGACTTTCATCGTGCGAAGACTCGCCCGTGGACTGCTTTGAGTTGTGCCGTACGCATCTCATGTCGCCGATAACATATTCAATCTTGCGTGATGTGGTCAATTTTTTTGCGTGCGGTGAGTTCCTTTTTTTCGAACTCTTCGCGCGGAACATCTCGGACGCTTGAGCCGGACTGAGTTGATAGCCAGCCGTTCGACGAGGCGTTTGCTATCTTGGCCTCATCCCCTCAGCAACCCAGCAGGATCCATCGATCAGGACTGCGCGGCCGATTCGGTCACCAACTCCGGTAGCTGATCCCCCACGGGTGTTATCTCGCCGTCTCGAGATCCATCTCCGACCATGCCCCTGCACAAATGTCCGTCCCAGGCTCATCACGGTATGACTGATTGCGGTTACTCGATTTGCGGGGCCACGTTCCCTCTGATAGCCTTCCACCGCGTCGGAGTTTATCTCTTGTGGAAGCGGTCCGCTATATTTATGCCACGCCCCTGGTCCGATATGGGAGCGTGCCTTTCGCAGAGTGCTTCCTTGATCCACCGCGGTGAGGCGAGTAACCCGCGTGGAACGCTCTACCGTTACCCACGGACTCATAGCCTGCGACGTCGGGGGCGAGTCGATTCAACCAGCTCCAGAACGTTCGTGATGCATCTTGTGTGTTGTCGCGTGCGTTCTGGGTTTGCATTAGCGGTGTCCAGGTAAATTTTGTTGTGTAAAAAATGTGTGATGGTCGGGAAGTATCGCCTTTAGTAACCGACGCAGCATGAATATTTTATGTAACCGATAGACTTATCTCGATCTACCCGCGTGTCACCGTGTGGTGATGAAATGACAAAAGAATTCGAATAAATTTCTCGGGCCATTTTTCCAAATGTATAAAAGACCGACCTCCCGCTCCCCATTCCCCAACGTTCTCTTTCCACTTCCCCCTCCATCATCTACGTGTCTGACTGCGTCCCACGACAAAGCCCTAAGCCTCTTTCCCCCTCCCCTTGCATGTACTCCAACCAGCTTGGGAGCACTCACAACCCTCACCGCGGAAACAAACACTCCAGCGCAAGCCCTCTAGCAGCACATTAACTTTCCCTCCTTGCTATCGATTTACCTACCCTCTTCATAACCGACCGAAATGGCCTCCACCACCTCTTCCGGTTACACCACACCCGACAGTGAGCTGGAGTCGGTTCTTCCTCCCCACCCGACTGCAGCTCGTCGTCCCCATCAAATCGTTGTCGAGTCTGAGAACGCAAGGTTCTCAGATGACTACATCACCTCCAAGTACACCGACCGTGGTGCTAATGTTGTCGTCGTCAACGGACAATACATCGTCAAGCCCACGGCCAGGTCCTACGAATTCCAGACCCAGCGCAAGGTCTCCAAAACTGGGTACGTATCTCCACATGTCCATATATGCTATCGAATTCAAACTAACACCCTTTATTTTGTCTTCCAGGTTGATGATGATTGGCATTGGAGGAAACAACGGCACGACACTCGCCGCTACCGTCCTCGCTAACCGTCACAACATCGTCTGGCACACCAAGTCTGGCATCCAGCAACCCAATTACATTGGATCTGTCCTCCGTGCTTCCACTATCCGTTTGGGAGTCGATCCTATCACTGGCAAGGATGTCAATGTCCCTCTCGGTGACGTGTTGCCCATGGTTCATCCCAACGACCTCGTTCTCGGCGGATGGGATATTTCTGGTTTGCCACTCGACAAGGCTATGGCTCGTGCTGAGGTCCTCCCTTGGGATCTTCAACGTCAGCTTGTCGGCCACATGGCTAACCTGGGCAAACCTCTCCCCTCCATTTACTACCCGGACTTCATCGCCGCCAACCAGGAGGCCCGTGCAGATAACCTCATTCCCGGGAATGACAAAAAGGCCCACCTCGACAAGCTTCGTGCTGACATTCGCGAGTTCAGGTCCGCCAATGATCTGGACCGTGTCGTTGTATTCTGGACTGCCAACACCGAGAGGTACAGCGACATCATCCCTGGTGTGAATGACACCGCCGATAACCTCTTGAACGCGATCAAGAACTCTCATCCCGAGGTTTCCCCGTCGACCCTCTTCGCCGTGGCTGCTATCCTCGAGGGCGAGCCCTTCATTAATGGAGCCCCACAGAATACCTTCGTTCCTGGTGTCATCGAACTGGCGGAGCGCAACCGTGCCTTCATTAGTGGTGACGATCTCAAGTCCGGTCAAACCAAGCTCAAGTCCGTCTTCGCCGAGTTCTTGGTGAACGCTGGCATCAAGCCTCTGGCCATCTCCTCTTACAACCATCTCGGTAACAACGATGGACGCAACCTTTCTGCCGAAGCCCAGTTCAAGTCGAAGGAGATTTCTAAGAGCAGCGTCGTGGACGACATGGTCGATGCCAACCGCCTGCTTTACAAACCTCCTGTTCCGGGAGCTAAGGGCAAGGACGCCAAGGGCGAACACCCCGACCACATCGTCGTCATCAAGTATGTTCCCGCTGTTGGTGACTCGAAACGTGCAATCGACGAGTACTACTCTGAGATCTTCTGCGGCGGCCGTTCCACCATCAACATCTTCAACGAGTGTGAAGATTCACTCTTGGCCACGCCGTTGATCCTCGACCTCTCCATCCTCGCTGAGCTCTTGACTCGCGTCAAGTACAAGGACGTTACTGGGGGAGAGACTGAGTTCAACTCCCTCTACTCGGTCCTCTCCCTGTTGAGCTACATGCTGAAGGCTCCTCTGGTCAAGCCCGGCGCGGATGTAGTGAACAGCTTGGGGAGGCAGAGGAACGCACTTGAGACGTTCCTGAAGGCTTGCCTCGGATTGGAGGGCAGTACCGATTTGTTGTTGAAGTCCAGGATCTGGTAAACTACTGGCTTTGTGCCATCTCGAAGTAGGGGTGGGGGTTTTCAACAGCCGCGACTCCGGTATCATTTCTTTATGTATCAGAGCATTCAACTGCTCGCTTCCTTTCGCCTGCTTGATGTATTTTGCTACTTGAAATGCGACACTTCCCAGACCTATCCCGTGTGATCGCAAGCTAGTGGAAAAACTGTCATCCTCCGAGCTAGGATGGATTCCGGCCTGACAGTGATCACTTTTTCGTGCCAGTCAGTAAGAAAATTACCCCGAGCAGTACCTGAGGCCGAGGCCTGAACCTCGGAGGGCGTTGGGTGCTCGTTCGCAAACCCATGGATCCACTCCTCGGGGCCCCAGAGTCCCTGAGGTTGGATGGTCATCGACTCCGAAGGTTGCCACGTGTCCCCAACCGGTTCCCTTTCCATCTTCGCGCCCACACAAAAACAAGCACTCTTTGCCAAGCCGGTGACAAACCCACGTTTTGTCCACGCTCCGGCCCTTGATTTCCATCTGTCACTGGATAACACACAATAAAGGAGCTATGTATACAAGCGAAGGACGGGCGTGGAGCGCACTACTCACAGTGATCGGCCCATGCCCCTTCCTCATCATATCTGGGAAGTCGGGCATCCCCATTGGTTGGAGCCTCGAGGGACAAACAAATGTAAACGTGGACACTTCTTTTAGTAGGGCTACCCATCCCCACACGTTGCCGCACCCGCTGCTTTCCAAACCATGACCCCGAACTCGACCAGCACCTCCACTTCCATCCTCGAAAACGGAAGATTGAAGTCAGGAATCTACAAGATCCAAAACCTTCATTCCGAGACCTACCTCGATATCATCCGACACTCGAAGGAATTGTGTTGTCGCCCCGCCCGAGATCTTGAAGACGGAGGAGGGCTCGTACGTTTGTCTTTCCCGCCGGCGGTTCGCGTATCTGACGGTTGAAAGTGGGAGATCAAAAGTTTCGGGGCTGGGTATACGGTGCAGAGGGTGAGCTCGCCGATGCGATGTGGCCCACCCCCCTCTATCATATGCTGAACAACACGAGAATTAGGTTGAACCAGGAAAGCCTGAACAGTTTTGTAATCCTATAGAAGGAATCAACGCCGGGACTTCTATTCATGTCACCCCTTATCCCGTCGCTTGGAGAATTGAAGTCGATAACGAGGGTATACATCGTGGATTTGAATACGTTCGGTCAGGATTGGACGTTACCTGACACACCAGATGACTCACAGGGGGTATATTAGTTTCCACTGGGGATCTACAAGGGTTTGGGATCTACATGGTGGCCTCAAAGACGACGGCAACAAAGTGAGATACCACCCATCGATACCAGCGAGGTATAGCTGACCGGTTCGCCTCTCAGGTGCACTTCTGTGATGACGCCGGTCATCACCCCTTCCAGACGTGGAGGCTGATCCCTGTAAACGTCGAAGGCGTGTCTACCCCTTCACAGTTCGGATCGTTTGGTTTGGGCTCCCTCCCTCCATACATCGGGGGCGCGACCGGGCAGTCCTCCGCTCACACTCACCATGCGGAATTCGAGAGCGATGATTTCGGCACGGTGGTGACCGAATTCACTACCATCACCACTCGTAAGAGGTATCGAGTTCAAGACGCTTGAGGGATTTCTGTTCGTTCTGTTTGTGTGTAAAATTAGCGTTGTATCGTTGATAGTTTTTCTGGCATGCCTCCTCAAGTTGATACTTTTTGGCGTAGTGGCTGTGATGGCTACTATACCGTGCACCATGTCGGCGTATGAGATATGACACCTGGTACTAAGGTATGCCGCGCCGACGAACATTATGATTATCCGAACGCTTTTCGTAGAAGCTATCCTTTTCGCTGCTCGCGCGGCACGCGGACCAACTGCATATCTGCAGGCATGAGCCCTCATTTCGACGGTCAAAGACTCAAACAGACCCTCTATCACGGGCACCCGGGGGTGTGACCGGGGGTGGTATCTCCGAGTACACTTGGAGGTGGAGCATGTTTGTTATCTGGATACTGGTCTATCAGATAACAAGTAATAGAGTCTTGGATTGCTCAATGGCCACTTTTCATTTCACGTCTCGGCAGAGTAAGAAAATTATTGCGAGCTGCATCTGATGCACTGACGAGCGCTCGTTCGCAAACTCATAGATCCGCTCTCCCCGGAGTCCCTCCGGGCAGGGTCCCCCTGGGTCCCCAAGTTGATGATCGACTCCCAAGGTGGCCACTACGTGTCTCCAACCGGTTCCCTTTCGCATCTTCGCGCCCGCAGTGTTGGACAAACTGGCAGCTACTGCCAGGTTACGGCTACTCGCTGGCAGCCGCGGCTGACAGACGGCCATCCCCGTACCTCGGGCGTTATCGGCTTTTGATCACCTGCAAACCGATTGATCGTGGGCTCCGAGTTCGCTATTTTGGTATGTAACAATTGGGGGGGTCGCCTACACCCACATCTTTGTCCAGGGTCATTGTCACGTGGCATGCAGCCGTGGGCGACCAGCCAGGCCCAGCTGGAAAAACTGCAAGCGTTTTCTCGCGTCTTGACGGCTGCGCTGCCAGGTGTCCAACACTGTCGCGCCCACAAAACGAGTACACGAGCGTTCTTTGCTAAGCCAGTGACAAACCCACGCCCTGGCTCTTGATTGTCATCTGTCACTGGGTAACACGCCATGCAGCTGGATTGGCCCAGGCCCCTCATTCATATATCTGGGCGTCGAGCATCTCCATTGGTTGGAGTCCCGAGGGACAAACAAATGTAAACGTGGACACTTCTTTTACATAGTGGGGCCGCCCATCCCCACAGGTTGTCGTACCTGCTTTCCCAACCATGACCTCGAGCTCGACCAAAATCTCTACCTCCATCCTCGAAAAAGGAAGGATAAAGCCAGGAACCTACAAGATTCAGAACCTCCATTCCGAGACCTACCTTGATGTTATCCGACACTCAAAGGAATTGTGTTGTCGCCCCACTCGAGATCTTGAAGCCGGAGCGGGGATCGTACGTCTGTCCCTCCCATCAGTGGTTCGTGTATCTGATGGTTGAAAGTGGGAGATCAAAAGTTTCGGGGCTGGGTATACAATACAAAAGGTAAGTTTACCGATGCGATGTGAGCCATTCCCCTCCATCATATGTTGAGCAACACGAGAACTAGGTCGAACCGGGAAAACCTGAACAGTTTTGTAATCCCATGGAGGGAATAAACGACGGGACTCCTGTTCATGTCTCCGCTTATCCTGTTGCTTGGAGAATTGAAGTCGTCAACGAGGGTATTCATCGTGGATTTGAATACGTTCGGTGAGGGTTGGGCGTTGCCCGACACACCAGAATGACTCACAGAGGCTGTGTATTAGCTTTTACTGGGGACTTAAAAAGAAGATTTGGGATCTGCATCGTGGCCTCAAAGACAACGGGACAAAGGTGAGATACCGCCCATCGATACCGATGGGCTATAGCTGACCGCTTCGCCTCCCAGGTGCACATCTACAATGATGTTGATCACCCCTTCCAGACGTGGAGGTTGGTCCCTGAAGAGCCCACCCCTTCACAGTCCGAATCGTCTAGTTTGGGTTCCCCCCCTTCGTATGTCGGGGACGCGACCACGGCAGTCCTCCGCTAAGCCTCACCACGCGGAGTCCGAAAGTGATGATTTCGGCACAATAGTGACCGAAACCACTCCCATCACAGGTCGTAAGAGGTCTCAAGTTAAAGACGCTTGAGGGATTTCTGTTTGTTATGTTTTTGTGTGTAACATTAGCGTTATATCATTCCTTTGATGGTTCTTACCCCAATCAACACTGTCACTGGGAGGCGCTTTGGGAACTGAGAACCTACTGGAAAGCGTTGATAATTTCTCATCCCTCCTCGAGTTCATACTTTTTGGCGCAGTGGCTGTGATGGCTACTATGTCGTACACTAGCAGGGGCGAAAGTGTGGTGGACACGCGACGGGTCGGTGTATGAGATATGACACCTACTATAGTAGGTATGCCGCCGACGAAAATTATGATTCTCCGAACGTCTCTCGTAGAAGTCTATCCTTTTCGCTGCTCGCGCGGCACGCGGAGCGACTGGCATGAACCCTCATTTCGGCGGTCAAAAACAAATTGACCCTCTATCGCGGGCACGGGGTGGTGGCCGGGGGTGGTATCTCCGAGTCCACTTGGAGGTGGAGCATGGGTGGCCGCGGTCTTTGTTATCTGGATACCCTACCAGATAACAAGTAATAGAGTCTTGGATTGGTTCCCGTCCTCCCTTCCGTGGGTCGTTCTTCTATCACACTACTGGTATTCTACTCATTGACTTCCCATCGGCACCCAGATATCCACGCTCCCTCTGATAATAGGACCCCGTGTCCTGGTCGGCCCAGTACCTCACTGCTATCCCAATAAGGCACTGCACTCACATTAGTTCAATCGATGAGTGATCGTGCTCTGGGTTCGCCTGGGATTTGACAATCTAGGAATGCTGGCCGACAGCGGTGTGTACACCCCAGCCCCACCCAGATCCAGAATAAATATCAGGAGGGTTGTTCATTTTAATCCTCTCCACCCCCGCCTCCGTCCCCATCCCTTCGTCATGACTCGCGGCTCCAATTTCTACTCGCGTTCTTTTGCTTCTACTGTTTGAGAAAATCCACGATGTTCGGGGACTTTCAGGAAAAACTTGCACAGAGCAATGTGGAACAGATGCCGAGATTATCAGTTGGAGGGAGGGAGGTTATTTTCCTCAGCGTGGCTTCTTCCCGGCTCTTCCCAGCGGATCTGGAAGTTGCCGAGGTGACTTCGTCTCAGGTAGCTCCCCTCCCCCTTCATCCCCAGTTTCATTGCTCGCCCGAATACATTTCCACACCCGATTGACAGTTTCCATGAGCCCTGGGTCCCCTGCGCTAGCCACATACTCCCTCGTACTCGCTTCCACTTCCCTAAACAGTCGATCAGTTCATCGCAGGGTGAGACGCGCCAATCACGAGAGCAGTACGACTGTTATGAACACATTGATATTCCTTCATAAAACCTCTCCCGAACTTACCAAAGGTAATCGTCTTCTCGTTTTCATCCCAATCAACGATCGGTGGAGACGGGAGATTGCCGACCGGCTCAACCAGAGGAGCGCCTAGTCTCATGCAACAGGCTCATCCATCGCGTTGGTCGTCCTCGTATTCCTTTTCAGTCTCGTTGGCTCCTTTGTCTCCCTCAGTAACTCCAACGGGACCGGATCTGAGGGATATGCAGTTGGTACCCTCTGGTTATGGTTGCTGTGGTTGGTTATCAGCTGGTTGTGGGTTCCGGCCTTCATCTGCGGTGAATTAGAGTCTGCCCTCCGTCGTGCAAACGAGAAGGTGAAGGGAGACTCGGTCCAGGAGGATAACAAACACACCGGACAAAAACCGACCAGTAAACCAATCACTCCACCGTCTCTCTCAAATTGTCTCCTGACAGTCAATAGAGTCACGGTCAGCTCAGCGTCGGCGACATTCAGCTATTCCAGTATCTTGTGGTGTCTCGTCCTCGCCGGTGACATCTTGAGAGCCTTGAATAAGTTCACGCGGGAGAAAGCATAGGTGGGTCTTTCGAGAAAACGTCTGGTGTTGGAGGTTGTCTCACTGATCCTCGACAGAAGAAAAGGACTATATTTGGAGCCACTGCCACTCCGCCCATGAAGAAGGTTGTGTTTCCTCCGGAAGCGCTCACCTCAATGTCCAACGTGTCGATTTTAGGCCTTATTCTCCAGTGTGGAACAACCGTTGTAGACTTGATCAGAGTCGTGGTTTTTACCCCTATGTCCGGGTCGGGTGCCGCTTCCTGGGGTACGCCATCTACGGAGCAGACGCAATCATTGTTGTGCTCTTCAATATCGTCTCGATAACCCCCGCCCGCATCTCGGAAACCCGTCACCGTCAAAGGCCTCAAGCTCCATTGCCATCGTCCTCCACAGGTTCTCCTATCCGCGCTCATAACGCAGCGGGGTTGATCGTTTTGCTTTGATTCTGGTCCCAAAATCTCCTCGACAACTGATATTTCAACTCGAGCGTCATCGGACGTGGCACGAATTCATATCATGATTTCCTACGGGGACTGGGTCTCTACGACGAGAACTTCACGCATTGTGGGCACTATCCTTGCAATCGCTACTGTGAGCATCTTCATGTGCCTCCTTTAGCTCGTGAGTGCTTTACCGGCGGGGGTCGTTGACATATAATTCTCTATTCTTGCAGCCTTCAGTGAGTGACTGTCCGTAAGGCTACACCGTGTACACTTGCATCTAAGTGAATATCCATAGCCTTTTAAGGGAACTATCAGGATCCCGACTGTTGCGTCGGGGCGTGGATATTGTCTCCAAACCGCGCATCTGGAATCCGGCGCCTCGGCCGTTTCGCTCGAAACCCAGCCAACCTTCCAAACCACAGGGGGCGGGAAGGATGACAACCCCACCCACCTCAACCCCACCACATGCCAGCGTCACCCCGACGCCCAATTCCCCAGCCTCGCTGGTCCACCCGGTGGACAAGTTCCTGGATATTGAGTAATAAACCTCGGCTAGTGGCACCCTTCTACGACGGATATACATATCCCTAGTCTTACGGACAGTCACTCAGTATACATCTCCAGGTACAAAAATTCCCGTAGTCAATAACCCCGTTTTCTCCGCGACGTTGACCAAAATGGCCTTCACACACCGACACGCTGATATTTAGGAGAAGCTGTTGTACTCCTTGTACGTGCCCACTCGGCGCCGAATGCGTTTATCGTCATTACTTTATCGCAAGTCTCTCCGACGTTAAAGCTTAAAGGGTGGAAGGTGCGGTCGATCCCTTTAATTCTGTCGCGACCGTCATCCGTATTCACCATTCGAATTGTCGGCCTTGATAGCTTTAGCTTAAACATATTGCGACCGCGTGTGCCGCTTGCAAGTCGTCGACGAACCACAGCTAAGTATAAACTTGCTAAAGTCTTGGCGATCGATCCATCTTTAGCTTAGGTTCCAGATGACGTGTGGATATGTTCCTGATTCCTGCAGGCTGATGGACTCACCGGTCGTAAAATATGCCTCTTATTGAGATGTGATTGCTAGCGGCCTTCGACCTAGACCACTTTTCCGGCCGCGCCCACCCCATTATTGAATCACCGGAGCACATGTACGTACTCTGACATCGATGCCCAGCCTAGCGTGTTACAGGTGTAGGCTCGACGTGATAACACTGGACATCCCTGCACCGATTTGCGGTGAGTTCAAAATGGCAAAGGTGTCAACGGGATCAATCATGGTTCAAGACACGCAACGACACGTGTAACAAACCCACCTATAGATTGGTCTAGCGGTTGGTTCGGAAACTTTCGGAAGCGTCTAAGTCTCTTCAAGAGGCTAGGCATCCGGGTGCTCCAATCCAAACCTCGGGGGAATTCGCGGGAGTCAGAAACAAGCAAAAGAACCCCGAGACCATCTCGACGATTTCGCCGGCAGGGTTGTAGAAGGCGGCGTTGGAAGTTTTGGAAGTCGGAGCACGACTTTTTCGGGCAGGCTTTGCAGCCTCATCCCCAAGCTTCAGAACCCTGAAGGAGTCCGGGGGTTAGGTGCTCATGGTGACCTGCGGCAAAAATACGGCTTGATAAAACCTGGGGGGATCTTGCTCAAAGATTCCGTCAGGCTCTGTGTTCCGAACCTCTTTTGACAATTGATTTAGGAAACTGACGAAGGAGTGGTACTCGTAAAAAATCGTTTTCCCCGTGCATGATCGTCTCAGTGCCCGTGCGATTTCGGTCTTGAGGTCACTGGATCCATCCATTGACCGACCAGTGGCTCTGCATCATTTCTGATGAACCGTAGCTAGTGTTCTTTTCCAGATGAGATTATGTTTGGCTTGCAGGGTCACTTGGGGAAGATCGGTGCGCATCCTCGGGAAAGAGTGCGGCGAACTTACATACCGATCGATCGTTTCCTATCCCGCACCAGATCCGAAGTTCAAGACAAGAGTATTCCGCAGAATCGGATATTGAATCTCTATGGCAGCGTGATTCG
>Ga0307512_10004515_pt1 | contig 15222 bp, 7 predicted proteins | sample 14_EM_MG_FD_200267 | JGI IMG/M metagenome (GOLD analysis project Ga0307512, IMG submission 200267) | Populus trichocarpa ectomycorrhiza microbial communities from riparian zone in the Pacific Northwest, United States - 14_EM | ecosystem: Host-associated > Plants > Roots > Unclassified | place... | reverse complement strand
GTAGAATTAAGGAAGAATAAGCAGAGAATGTGTTTTTGTCTCAAAGTATAAGGTTTCGAACCCCTTTTTGTATATTTCACTCTTTTTTTATATTACCTGGCTTGACCTACTTCATACAACGTAGGAGGCGTAGAGATGTAATCTCATAATAGTAAAATAATATTATTCTACTGCTTGTACAATCACATCTAATTAATATAAGCATGGACTGCTTGTTCATATTTAATAGGATGTGATGGGTATCATAATTACTAACTCAAACCCAGAGTATGAGAAACTCAATGTGGAGTTACCTTTCAGCCGTGCACTCAACCTGAGAGGCGTTGGGTTCAACTCTAACACTTTTCCAATAGGAGTTGGGTTCAGCTTGTGACTGTATTCAATAATGGTTAGGGACGGACGCGCCATCGCCCAACATGGAGTTGGGGCGGTTGCGTCGCTGACTCAATAGGGGGCTGGGCGGGAACGCATCCCTGGCCCATCGTGGGGTTGGGCGAGGATGTGCCATGATCCAATGTGGAGTTGGGTGGGACGCGTTCCTGACCCGTCGTGGGGCTGGGCGCGAATGTGCCCTTACCTAACTTGGAGTTGGGTACGAGCATGTCATGGCCCAACCCTAGGTTGGGCACAAAAAAAAAACATTGCCCCATCTTGGGTTGTGATTTCGTGCGATGATCTTTTAAATGGGGTTGGTTTATAGAAACCATGACCATCAGATAAATTAGCTTAAAAATCTCGCTAGAATGATAGATTATAAAATTAAAGTATAATTACAATTAAACGATTGTTTTATTATATAAGAACGGATTAAACCAGAAAGAACAAGGTTATTGATGTTTACAGCAATATCTTAAAGAAGCGCATATATATACGTAGCCTTCTTTCAGGAAATGAATCTACATAATCTTTATTCAACATCAATCTGTATATTTTATTGCTGTTAGCCATAAAACCCTCAATTTTATTTTTATATTTTTCAAGAGAACTGAGTCCATTTTGTTTCCATTAGTTTGGAAATGCGCATGTTCAAGATCCTACAAGAGATGGGGTTTTTAAATGGAAAACAGTTTGTTTGACTTTTGATGTGCAAGACCAAACAACTAACAAGGGTCATCAAACACTCCTTGATGCTCCTTCACAGGCAAGCATGCATGTTTCACAAATACTAGGAGTTCTTTATCATACACTACATTAACCCTCGTTAAACGAGGATCCCATGTTCAAATCCTGTTTTTTGATAAGAGAGATACCCTTTCAACGGCCAGGACTATATCAGAGTTTTGCCAAGAGATTTACGCGTCTTAATTACAAGGATCACATTTTCCTAGACAAAACGAAGGGAAATTTAAATTTAGGTAATTTAACGTACTGTTTGGACAAAGAAAAGAAGACCACTGAATATCATACAACTGCAATATTTGATTGCAGTAACCAATGTAGCTGAAAATAAATCAGTGATCAAGTAAAGCAAAAACATGGGCTGATGTCACAAGAGGTATACAGAGTCATCTGCAGACTATGCTTCACAACGGGTCATTTGTCTGGGTGGACAAAATGGTACACTTCAGCTCTGAGTAGAGGCAGCAGGATTGGTTCCTGGGAATGTTGCTAACCCGTTGCCATTACCTGGATTAACATTTTCTTCACTTGCATGTCGAACAAACTCCTCAGGGGACATGTGGGAACCATGACAGGCACATACAATCCTGATTTCATTTGCACTGTATTTGTAGGTAACACCAGAAATCGTTCTGCCATTTGGGCCAGGCAATGTGGTAGATACCCATGGCAAATTCGGATACGAACCACATCCCCCAATTTTCATGGCTGGGCCAATACCTGGCTTTATGGCTGAAAAATCAAAACAGAGTGTTTCTGCTGTTGATTGTTTGGGTGCATCCTTTGGCCTAAGGTTCATGGTGCTTCCTTTTGCATCATCTTCAGTATGAGAAGAGGAGCCTACCTCTACAATAAGTTGTTTGCCGTCGCCTTTGGCCTGTCCCAATGTGCTCCCTTCATGTTGTTCAACCTCAGTCAAATTTCGAGCAATAGCTTGCATGGCTGCTAAAAGAGATTCATTTTGAATCATAAATCATAATCCACAAACAGCATAAAATGACTTAAAATCATGATTACAATGAGAAATAGTGGGATAGTATCGATATCAGCAGCCAATGAATCAATCAAGCATACAAGATGTAATGACTATATAGCAGGGATAATTTAGAAGAAAAAGAACAATTATAATAATCTTTCATGTTAAATCTGAAAAGTCAATACAATCAATCTATTGTCCTTGCCATACTATATATGGGGTCTCATGCAAAGATGATATTGATTGACTAGTTAAATTTTACACATAACCACACACAGACACTCATGTCCCAGTTTTCCACATCTTCAATAGTTTTAATAAGACTAATCAATCTGTCTTCCTAGGAAAGGAATAAAGCCATCAATAGGCATTAAATGTAAAAAAAAAAATCACATATTGATCATGTGCAGGAAAGGTCAGGACTCTGTGCATGGTGATGAAGATAGAAAGAGTGGCATTAAAATCTCACCCACCCATTTCTAAATTAGAGATTCCCACCACATATTCTTTAAGAATTGAAAAGATTAAAGAAACGATATATAGTGAAAAGAATGACCTTGAGAAATCTTCAGCCCATCATTCTGCTTCTCTGCATTTGACAGAGCTCTGCCAGCATAGGAAGCAGGGAACTGTTGAATATGAGAGATCAAGCCCCAGGAATTATCTTTATCCAATGTCGGAAGCTGGACTGGGGAATAGCCAAACATAACTTGCAAATTTCCAGTATTCACAGATTGGTTCCCTGTTCGCTGCTCACCATTTGAAGTAGGCAACACCTGAATCATGCCTGTTATTGGATGGCCTGAAGTGCTGGGCGCACCTACAGAGTTAGACTTATTCACAGGAAATGAGTAAGGCACATTCATGATGCTTACTGGTTGGACTGAGAATGGAACTCCATAATTTAAGTTTCCCTGCTTGAATTCATTTTCTGAAGAACCATTGAGCCTCCTTTGTCCTTGTAACTCCACAACACTTGAATCAGAAAATCCACGAACCTCCTTTGTAGCCTCAGGTGGACCTCCAACTCCAATAAACTGTTTCGCACCATTATCATGGTGAGAAGCCAACCTTGAGGTGGAACCCTCAACTTCAGACTCTGCCACATCTTCATTTTCAGCAGTTGAGCCATCTTCTGTGGTTATTAAAATATGTGATTTCTTGTCATGTAAATCAGCATGATGAGCATCTCTCTCGTGCTTCTTCTGATTATTTAACTCATCAAATAACAGTTTACGCTTGTTACCCAGGTCTGGTCTTTTTTCTTCAACATTTTCTGCAGATCTATTAGTGCTTGAAACCCACAGCCCCCTACTGTTCAAGTTAATAGAAGCATCTGCTTCAGCATTGTTCTTGGTAAGGTCATCAAAGAACTTCTCTTGAGGTTTCACTGAATCACTTCTTTGAGATCTAGCACTTGAATCTTGCTTCTGGGTAGGAGTACCATGAAGAAAATTTATAAAATCATCTACCAATTTGTTGCCTCTATCACCTTTATCCATCCTAGTATCTGAAGAGCTGCCATTTTTACCTTTGGATTTGGAAGATGATCCACCACAACCTAGACCCAAACTAAGCTCAAGCCCATTCTCATCCTCCATATTCAGGAATGGACGATGACAATCTGATGAAGTTATAACCTCTTCGAATAAGCTCTTTCGCAAACACCATCTCTCACATTCTACCCCGGAACCAATAGGTAGCCATCTCCAAATGACCTGCCTCGGTGAAAGTTGATCTTGCTCAAGGAAACAAGACAGGAAAGAGAAATCAGTTTCAATGAAAATGTGCAGTATATAAAAAGGAGGGAAGAAATATATAAATCACTGAAAATAAGAAATGATTTTAGATTTGCTTGTTACTTAAGCCCCGCCAAGTTTACATTGCAAAGTAAACAGTATGTGATAAAAATGGTGAACTTGCAAACATACAAGAAATTCATATAGAAACTATTCAAATTCTTCTATTTCATACTTTTGAACAGCATTGAAAGCTGTGGTCACTTTTTTAGATTTTTAATTAGACTAAACTCCAGAAAAGGGAATAAGTTTTACGTCATCTAGCATCTCTTAATCTAAAGGATATTTCATTTTGGTAAAGCCATGGCTTGTTGAAGAAATGGAACATTATAAGCCTTGAAAAAAATATTTCAGGGTCCCACACACTGAAACCATAAAAACTCTCTAAAACTTCATTAAACCAGCCAACTCATGACCAACTGCGAAAGATAAATCAAAACCTTATAATTCCCAATTCTCATGAATGATCCCACAAAAACAAAACACACTAAACAACAACCCGTACAAAAAACTTGGTCGCTCAGCTAACTAAACCTAATTTACAATAAAAGAATACCCAGATCTCTGTATCATCCAATCATGCAAGCAAAGGTAAAAAGTTGAGGAAATTTACAATAACCCCTTAAACTCATGCGTACAAAGAAAACCCAAAACTAGGATTCAAAACTAGCTCCTAAACCAAGCTTAATTCAAGAAAAAACAAAAAAAAATCCAGATTTTGCTCATGGCAATAAACCAGAGATAAGTATATAAAGAATCTATACATACGTTACAACTGTCAAAAAGCATAAAAGAAAACACTTGTAAATGAGAAAGAAAGCACCTGAATCGAGACTAGTGAATGATGATCAGACCTTATGCCGTAACGAGTTTTTGAACACAGAGCAGTGACAGATAAGACAGGAGGTGAGAGAAAAAAGCTGAAGAAAAAGAAAGGTGCTGATTTTTTTTTAATTATAATTATTCAGTATAAAACTCATAGATTTAAAGCTATATTTATTTTTATATTTAAAAAAAAATTAAATTTTTTTATTTTTAGTTTTACTTCAAATTAATATTTTTTTTTTGTGTTTACATATCATTTTGATGCGCTAATATCAAAAAAAATTTAAAATTTAAAAATATTATTTTGATGTATTTTTGAGTGAAAAACACTTTGAAAAACAATAACCACCATACTTCCAAACACCTTCTAAAACTCATTTGGTATTGTGAGTACATCTAAAATATAAGTGACTTGTAATTTAGATTCATTTGGATTAATATAAAAATAACAAAACCTAATCAACCTAGTTAACACAAAAACCTAGACTTCTTGGACTTAGAAAAACTCAAGTGAGACTTGACTCTAAATCAAAACATACAAAAATTTAACAGTTTCAATTATAATTTAGAAAACTCTCAAATTTACAATAATAAAAAACTAAAATATCCAAGAACTAAACACTAAAAATAAATGCAAAATATAATAATTGAATGGCATGCAAAAGAGAATGAGATGGGAAGAGATTACATCTAATAATGAAAGAGTCATGATGCAATCATATTATTCGATAGTTTTACCAACATTTACCTAGTATTTTGCCTATGTTTTATACATAAAATACCATGATATTCTTTTATTTATGTTTTGAAGGCACTTTTGGATGAAAGATTCAAAAAGAAGTAAATTGAAGATAATTGACAGATTTGATCTTCAGTCGATATTTTGTGTAGAACTTGAGCTGTAGACATCGAAATGAAGTGATTCTAGTGGCATTAGAAAGCTAACATTCATACCTTTCTATACCTTAGCGTAAGTATAATCCCTTTTCCAACACATACAATCCCGGATAGAGAGATCATCCTAACTTACGCTATGGGAACACGCCTTAACAAGGCAATCAAGGCCGACAATTTCATCCCCAACAGAATTGTCAAGCGAGACAGCCCCCTGCATTCATAAATTCCAATGTTATGGGGGTCATCGAGTGATAGATCTTCGTGAGATGATGAAAACCTTGGCTTCTAACACAGTGACCTTGCAACAAAATGTCATGTCTTTTTAACACGAAACAAGGTCAAGTATTCACAACTTAGAGAAGCAAATGGGGCAAGTAGCTTCAAGTGTAGGGAAATCGGAGGCACAAATAAATAGAAAATTGCCCTCCTAAACATTGAATCCAAAAGAGAATGTTAGTGTGATCATGCTGCGAAGTGGGAAAGAACTTGAAGAGCAAAGGTCGAAACAAATTGAGATGGAGAAAGAAAAAGAGATAGAAACTGAATTGAGTATAAAGAAGAAACATCTTCCACCTCCATAAATTAAAACAACGACCAATACTCCAAAGGTAAGTCCTAATTCAATGAATTCCAGTTTTAAGAAAATTCCCCCATTTCCTGTGAGTTCTTCTAGGTCTAAGAAAGAGGATAAAGAAAAAGAGATTTAAGAGGTTTTCAAGAAAGTAGAACTCAACATTTCTTTTATTGATGTTATCAAGCAAATTCCCAAGTATGCCAAATTCTTGAAGGAGTTGTGTACTACCAAGAGAGCTTATAAGCTGAAAAGGTACGAAACGGTAAGTATGGGTGAAGTTGTATATGTTGTTGGTCAAAAGAATCTGCCTTTGAAGCAAAAGGACCCAGGTTCATTTACTATCCCATGTGTTATTGGTAATGCTAGTTTTAAAAGGGCCTTATGTGATTTAGGTGCATCTATTAGTGTTATGCCTAAACATGTCTATGATTCTCTTAGTCTGGAGCCTTTGAATAAAACTAGTAATGTAATATAACTTGCGGATCATAGTTTTGTTTGGAGTGATAGATGATGTCCTAGTCAAGATTGATAGTTTGGTTATTCCATGTGATTTTTATATTCTTGATATGGAACGTGTTTCTTGTGATTCCTCGAATAATAACACTCCTATATTGTTTAGAAGACCATTCTTGAAAACTGCCAATATAAAAATTGATTGTGATAAGGATACTTTGTCTATGGAAGTGGGTGATGAAAAAATTGAATTGAATTTTCATGATGCAATGAAATATCCTTACAACAATGTTTATTCTATCACATGCTATGGCCAAGTTGATAAGTGTGTGCAACAAGTTTTTGATTTTTATTGTGAAGATGAATTAAGTGTGGCTTTGAGCTATGGCTATGATTTTACCAATATAGAAAAGATGGAGAGACACATATGTGTTCCCCAAAATATGCAAGAATCAGCATTGGCTTTGCAAGTCGTTCCCATGGTAATGTCTTTGTTGATTTAGTACTTTCACATAAAAAGCTTTTGCCATTTATTTTATAGGCCCCCGAGTTAGAATTGAAACCTTTGCCCGATAATTTGAAGTATGTATTCATTGGCAACAACAATACACTTCTCGTTATCATAGCAAATGTTTGACAAATGTGCAAGAGGAAAAACTTGTGAAGTTGTTGTACGATCACAAAGCGGTCATTGGATGGACTTTAACCAATATCAAAGGCATTAGTCCCTCGATGTGTATGCATCACATACTATTGGAGGACAATGCGAAACCAACGAGGGAAATGCAAAGGAGGTTGAATCCGCCTATGATGGAGGTAGTGAAAGCTGAAGTTTTGAAATTATTAGATGCAAGAGTCATTTACCCCATCACGGATAGTAAATGGGTGGCGCTAATCCATGTGGTGCCTAAAACAACCAGAATCATGTCGGTAAAGAACAAAAATGATGAACTCATCCCTACTCGCATCTCAAGTGGATGGAGAATGTGTGTTGATTATAGAAAACATAATCTTTCTACACGCAAAGATCATTTTCCATTACCATTCATGGATCAAATGCTTGAACATAAAGTTTTTTGGGCCATTAAACAATTTAACTTAGATTATGATGTCGTTGGGATTGCAAAAAAGTTGCAATTGCAAGAGTTGGAAGAGATTCGAAATGATGCTTATGAGAATGCTAGGATTTACAACAAAAAATCGAGAGTCTTTATGACCGAATGATTACAAGAAAGGAGTTTCATGTTGGAGACAAAGTCTTTCTTTGTCATTTGCGTTTGAAACTTTTTCCTGGAAAGTTGTGCTCTTGTTGGATTGGACCCTTTGTTGTTTCTAAAGTTTTTTCCTTATGGTGCAGTTGAAATTACAAGTTTAGTAACAAACAAAGTGCTCAAGGTCAATGGGCATCGCTTGAAACCTTTCTATGAAGGTTGGACGGCAGAACTCACCGCTTTTGTGGAGTTAGCTGAATCAATCTATGAAGCATGAGCATGTGATGTGTCGAGCCAATGACATAAAACAAAAGCGCTTACTGGAAGGCAACCCAGCACACAAAAAAATTAGATTTGTTTTTTTTCCTTATCATTTATTTTTCGCATTTTACTTTATTTTTGTCATTCTTTTATATTCCTTTTCTTTTATTTCAACATTGAGGACAATGTTGTGTTTAAAGTGTGGGGGTATTAAGAGAATTTTGATTTTCTTTGTTATTTTTAGAATTTTGGTTTTCTTTGTTGTTTTTCAAAAAAAAAATCTAATTTTTCTCTTTGAACTCTCATTGGTTTATAAGAATATGAGTATTATGTATGAGAATTAGTTGAGATAGATAGATGAAAATATAAATTGAATGAATGAGTGTGCATGCAAGTTTGAAAGTTTAATTAGTCTAGGGATTGACTTTGAAAATATGTCATATTGACTTTATAGTGTTATACCAATGCAAGCTTCTAAGCTTTCAATATTGTATTCTTTGATTGTGCATTCTTTCAATGATATGTATCTCTAGAACTTGCTTCATATCTTATTGAGATTACATTCACATTACATGCGTACATGAAGATGATAAAGACATTAAAAAATTTAACCACTTGAGCCAAAAAGCCAACCTAAAGCATATTATCCTTAGTGAACTCCGTTTGAGTTCATCTTTTCATTGCTTTATCCATGTGTAAGCCTTAACTTTTTATATGTTTTCCTTTTCCCCTGGCCAAGGATTAATAGAGAATATACTTGTTGATATCTCATGGATTATGATTGGAAATTATGTGAAAAGAAAAAAAAAGTGATGCTTGATGAAAAGATGGGCAAAGTTGCCAAAGGTGAAAGAAAAAGAAAAAGAAAAAGAAAAGAAAAGAATAGACAAGAAAAGTGTTCCTTTGTGTTCTTAAGATTTTATGTTGATGGAGCTTGAAATCAAATAAAGTTAAGTATTGGTGCTTAAAGATGGAAAATTTGTGTGCTTTGATGGGATATTTTCTTTCAAAAATCATTTTTTTTAGAATGCTCTACTTCCTTTGGTTTTAGCCTTTTCTTTTCCTTTCTTTTACCTCACCTTAACCTTAGCCCCATTACAATAAAAAAGTAAGATCTTTTGATTCATGCACTGCTTGTAATATTTTAGTAATGAAGATGAGATTGAAGAGCAAGCTTATGGTAGAACATATTCATTGATTGAATTTGAGAGATTTAAATACATAAGCCCTAAACACGTGAGTGTTGGAGTGTATATCAATGAAAGGACCTATTACTTTGGCATGACATAGATTTTATTTAAATCTCAATGATTAATTGAGTTTTGAAGTTTGTATGTAAATAAATTCATGAAAATTCATGTTATTTATCCTTCTTGATTGTATTCTTGTTTATAATGCTTGTACTCTTGGACATTGATGGGAGATTAAGAGATTGGTCATTGTTATTTATCAATTTAGTTTAAGTTTGATTTTATCTATCCTTTCTTGAGGACGAGCAAGAGCTAAGTGTAGGGGTATTTGATGCAACCATATTATTCGATAGTTTTACCCACATTTACCTAGTGTTTTGCCTATGTTTTATACATAAAATACCTTGATATTCTTTGATTTATGTTTTGAAGGCACTTTGGGATGAAAGATTCAAAAAGAAGTAAATTGGAGATAATTGACAGATTTGACCTTCAGTTGATGTTTTGTGCAAAACTTGAGCTCTAGAGGTCAAAACGAAGTGATTCAAGTGGCATTAGAAAGCTAACATCCATACCTTTCTATAAATATATGGCAAGAAAAAAAAAGCATGGAAATCGTAGCCTTCAAAGACAAATATCGCATTTTGCCTGTGTTGACTTTCAGCCATTTCGACTTGAATATCTTGAGCTACAGAAGTCCATTTGATGCAAACTCAATTTGGTTGGATTCCTGACTCGAAGACCTATCACCATACCAAATGTCAGAAGAAGACAAGCTTATATGAGAAAGATATGATTTTTCTAAGATGACATATGAATTTTGCCAGCAGACAGGTTTTGTGAAGAAACAAGTCCAAAATACTTCTCAAAGCATCCAAACCGACATCAAGTCTTTATTTCAACAATTTAGCTCATCTAAGTCAAAACTCAAAGCTTGAAGATTTTATGCAAGATTATTTCTCTTTTTTTTAGGAAAATAGTTATTGAAACACTTAAGTATAAATTGTCTACTTAATAAAGGACTATTTTATAGAAAAATGATTAGGGTTTCCTATGATATAAAAAGAAAAAGAGAAAGGAAAGAGAGGGTGGCCAGCCAAGAGAAAAAACACACCTTCCTCTAAGAAACCCAAAATCATGCATTCCTCCTTCTTTTTTATTAGTTATTTAGTAGACATGCAAGGCTAAACTTTTTTTCTTGGTTGCAAAAACACAGAAACCTTTGGATTTCAAGAATTTTAAGATTTATTTTACCTTTTCTTTTCAGTTTATATGATGAATGAATATGTTTGTTCTCATATGCTTATTTCCTATGATTATTTATTTTAATTGCTAGAGCGGACTCTAAGTTATTATTGTGAACAATCTATTACTAAATTTGCTATCAAAACCGGAGTTGTGGTATATAAAGTTGTGAAACAAGTGAGTTTAATAATTATGGAGGATCTACGTTATTAATCTTAGGGAGAACATTCAAACAAATCAAACATGAACTGCAGATAGTTATGTTGTCTAGATTAATCAATTTATCTAGTTCTTAAGGTTGCCATTAAATTAAATTACTAGTGTGGACACTGTGATTGTTTGATGGGTAGGATTAGCTATACAATAGATCTGTTAACTAATCAACATAAAAAAGATAAATATTCAGAGTTTAAATTGACATTTCGTTTCCATGACCAGTTCTGATTTCTTAGGTGGACGTTTACTTGCGACCAAGGTTTGTGTTCTTGATAAATTTTAGTTTTATTTATTTATTTAGCATTGATTGTTTCTTTTTATTTACTATAGCATAGCATAGATAACTTCAAAACCTTCCTCGTGGGATCAACCCCTTACTTGCTTTATACTAACTTGTTTATTTAAGTTAGGGTAAATAATTTATACGACCGCGACATCGCAACAAGTCATTATATTCATGGGCGGTGATAGATCGTTAGATCGAGCAAATTAGAAAGGCAAGAATGAAATCAAGAGCAGATGATGAGAAGAAGAGAAGCAAAAGGAAAATTGTTTTGTAGGTAACTAGAAGATACACTTGCAAAAGTTGTGGCAAGAGAGAGAAGATGAAGAAAGGGCATTTTTTGGTGCTTGGAAGTTGTTTATGTGATTATTGGAAACAAGTCGAGGTAGTATGGGAAAGAGATGAGTGATAATGTGGCTTGGCTTAGAAAACCTCATTACATTAAGATAACTTGCAGAACCAAGGCCTAAAGCTAATTTCATACATGTAACTTGCATTTGAAGGTGAGATAGCAATTGAGTGTGACAATGAGATGAGATGTGGGTCATTTGCTTCTTGAGTGGTTGGTGGCATGATTTTGTTTTTTTGCTTATGTGTTTGAGTGAATGCCATTACACCATGAATTATGGGTTAGTGGTTGGTTTTCTTTAGTAGAAAACCAAGGCCAAAAGCTTTCAACCCGGGTTAACCGAATTGACATGTGACTTGGTCATTATCTTGGGTCGAGTTTAAAAACTATCATATTTTTTATTTTTTTAAAAAAAAATTTCTTTGTACATGTGATTATTGTGCAAGAGTAGATTTTCCATAGCCCTTTCTCTTGTATTTGTGAGTACTTTGTGTTTTTCTTTTGTTTTGCTCTTTGGAATTGTTTGTCCAAATTAGTTTGCTACTTAGGGTTTGTTTGATATTGTGTTACTTTTTGCACTTGTGTTTTAAAAAATAGATTCTTAAAAAATATTTTTACATAAAAGAGTTGGATGAAAATAAGTATTTGGTTAAAATTATTGTTCAAAATAAAATGACATGTACTAATTTCATAATTAAATTAGATAAGAAGGATGTCATTATTAATATATAATAAATATAGAAAATAACATTAAGGTCTTATTTTAATTAAAAAGAAATTACAATAATCAATTGAAATGCAATTGAAAACTTGAATCAAATGGCATAAAAAGTATGGATTTGTTATTATTCAATAATTAAGGTTCAACCTCAGTTTTAATGGGTAATGCCACTTCTAAACTGAGGTTTGGGTGTTTACTAAACACTATAAAACACAAGTTGGGGGCAAACCAGAAGTTGTGCCACAACCTTAAATGGCTACTTAGATTGGTGGCTTGCATTTGCGTGGGTAAAATTTTTAAAGAAATAGAAAAAGAAATCCAAGACTCAGGATATTAACTCGATTGAGTTTAATAAACTCAATTAATTTAATAATATAATTAAAAAAACATGAACGACAATAAATAAACTAAACAAAACAAAAAATTTGGCAATGATTAATTGTAAAAATGAACGATCATCAATATTATAGATGAGAAAAACAAATAAATGAGAACGATCATCAAAGATATCCCTTGATATTTTTAAAAGGTCTCTATAAAAAGAAAAAGAAATAAATAAGAACCTGATAATCCTATAGAAAGTAAAATGAAAAAAAAAATATTTGAAGCTCAATTCTCAACAAAATCAAAATATTAAAAGGCAACATTGTTAAAAAGAATTAATTTTTAAAAAGTACAAAAAAAACCAACTTAAGTCCACTTGAGTTAGCTTGTCAAATCCTCAACCTAGTTGTGGGATTGAGATAACCCTATAAAAAATCAAATTAAATAAAACTATAAAAATCTATTCTTAAACCATCCCAATAGTGAAGGGAAAAATTGGAAAAAAAAAGTTATAGAGAAAAAAAACTGAGTTCACTTGGGTTAACTTGTCGAGCCCGAGACCCGAGATATGAGATTGAAATAACCCCATATAAGAAAAAGTAACAATAATTATGAAACATAATTCTTAACCAACCTAACATTAAAGGATGAAATTAAAAAAAATTATTTTTAAAAAAATCTCATAGAAAACCAAAGTCATCCCGAGCTAATCTTCAAAATCCGTGAACTGGGTTATGAGATCGAAAATATCTTATAGAAGGAAAATAAAAAAAACATCACAAAGCTAAATTTCTAATTGACCAAATGCTCAAAGATCCGCGAACAACACAATTTCAGCAGCGAACACTGCTTCACTGCAGACAACACAATTTCAGTAGCGAACTCTGATTCGCGGCGGACAACACAATTTTGGTAGCGAACTCTGATTCGCTTCAGACAACCCCATTTTGGTAGCAAACTCTGATTCCCTGCAGACAACCCCATTTCGGCAGCGAAAACTAATTCATCGCAGACAATACAATTCGGCAGCAAAACTGATTCGCCGCCAACAACACAATTCATTCTTTGGATCCAACAGAATCAATCAATTTTAGCATGAACACACATGCAAATTTAATTCCAGCACATGCTTTGTCATTAGGTTCTTGTTTCAGCTATAACATGCTTTCAAGGTTACAAACACACATTTTTTTTGCACTTAACATCCACCAGCATTTTCATACAAGTTCTTCAACCATATATGCAGAATTCATGACATTAACACATTTATAATTCTGTTTCGGTTTCACATAATTAAGCAACTCTAACAAGATCATCATCTTTGCATTTTATCCCTTTAATCTATGTTTTGTCTAGCCCTCACCATGGTCGGCCCCCTCTCTAAGTTTTTGCATTCAAAATTGTACATTTCCTCTGTTAAATGTCCATACATCAGTCTCAAGGCCCCAAGAACAAGCGGAGGAGTAGTATGGTTCATACCTCACGAATTTAACAAGTTTAATGCAAGTTGTGGTGGCCTGCTCTCCCTCTCCTTTTTGGTTTTCTTCCTTCCCTCTCTTGTTGTCCAGCCGACCTCAAGGCTCCTCTTTCTCCTAGGGTTTTGGTTTTGTCTACTTCTCCTTACTCACTTCTCAATCCACGCTCAGGGAAAGTGGCATGCAGGTTGGTTGGGTTCGGTTTTCTGCTTGGAGGAGGGATGTGTGTGCTGCAGCCATGGCTGCTGCTGGTTCTAAAGGAAGGTTTAGGCTTTAGCTTCCACCATGTTTTCGGTCACTTCTCCTTCCCTCTAGCTCTCTTCTCACGTAGCACCATATGAGATCTGCATGTAGCTGGTCGGTTTCAGTCTTCTCTTTGGAAAAGAGGGAGAGGGCCTGCTGCATGCAGTTGGCCGGTTTTTTATTAGTACTTAAAAGTGTATTTTTATCAAGGTTTTATATCATTATTTTGCACTTGAAGTATCAATAACTCCTTAACTAAAGCATGTTTTATAAAAACAAGTCTGATACTATAAGATACCTTTAATTTATGGTAAATGTTCATCTTAAATGCATGCCTATCACATAAATCAAATGATTGATTGATGAGTTTAGCTACTGAAATTGCGAAGACAAAGAGAGGATTAAGCTTAGAAAAGAGATGCAGGTTCAGTCTAAACTGGAACATTGTTAAGTCATTGGGTCATATCTGGAGTTGTAGATCTTGGATTTCAATTTGGTTTATATGGCTAAAAAGCTCAGACATAGGCCTAAAACATTCATGAGGAGTCCAAGACTCAATTCTGCTGTTTGGAAGTCCAAATCTTAGCAACAACTAGGAAGTCAGAATCTGTCCGCAGCCCAGACATTGTTCAGTGTTCAGCCAATATCTCGAGTTCTAGAAGTCCAAATGCACCGAATCTTTTTTGTTGGAAAGCTAAGACAATTTCCTAGAACTTTCATGAAGACAATCTGTTCAAAGTCTGACGTTAGCAATGACGTTTTGTTTAGACAAGAAGATAAGGATTGTCACCAAGTCAAGATGTGGCCACCCACTCAACAATTAGTCATCAAATCAATAGTTCCAAATTTTAGCCTATAAAAGGAGGCATTTGCCATGCATTTAGGCATCTTGGTTTTCAGATCAAAATCATGTTCTTGCTCTCTCTCTTTATATATTTGTAATGCTTAAGTTTTGTTTATATTAATCTCTTGTTTATGCTTTTCATTTCCTTTCCTTTACTTAGTTAACTTATATCTTATTTATGTTCTTATCTTGTTTATTTATGTTTCTCTCTTTCATT
>Ga0307512_10004514_pt1 | contig 15223 bp, 16 predicted proteins | sample 14_EM_MG_FD_200267 | JGI IMG/M metagenome (GOLD analysis project Ga0307512, IMG submission 200267) | Populus trichocarpa ectomycorrhiza microbial communities from riparian zone in the Pacific Northwest, United States - 14_EM | ecosystem: Host-associated > Plants > Roots > Unclassified | place... | reverse complement strand
CCATATGTGGTCCCACCTGCTGCACAAAGTCCTGGAACACATGCCAGTGCAGCAACACTGGATGAGCCTGAAAATGGAATTGAACCTCAAGAACATATGGGAGACATGATTGATATAGACCCTGAGGAGGGGTATGACCACAATGACAACCAGGATAGGATTGGCAACAACAGGACATCAGCCACGTCATGCCAGTATTTACCCCCTCTGGGAATAGAAGATGCATGCAGGGCATACAAGGATCTTCAGCTAATCTTGAAGCCAAAACGGAGAATGGGACCTGGTCATGTGGATCCTGGATTTGGCTCAATCAAATGAGAACGGCTGGAACAGATCTGCTTATTCCTGTGGAATTATGTGGACCCAGATACCACAGCCCATAGAGCCACAGCTGGTAGCTCATGGATGGCTGCATTGAAGCAGACTGCCCATACACTCAGAAAAGGAAATTACCTTGCCCAAAATCTTCGGAAGTGGGGCTGCGCATTTATTATCGATCGCAAGGACCTCCCGATCAATGCATCTGGCCAGCATAATGAATCTTTATTAGATGACAAATTCCTTGCACAAGAGATCAACCTTCATCTCCAAGGAGTTGGTAAATATGTCAAGGCTATGGACATTGTCCAATTTCTAGACACCCCAGAGATGAAAGAGAGTTTGAACTGTAAAACGACCATTCATCTTGCAACAGCCCAACGCTGGATGCACAAGCTGAATTACTGTTGGTCCACTACCCCTAAAGGGCAATACGTTGATGGGCATGAACATGAAGATGTTGTTGCATACTGCCAAAATGAGTTTCTTCCTGCATTAATTAAAATTGATGCTAATTTGAGGAAATGGACAGGTGATGCCACCAAGGACCTAAACGCAGCCACAATTTCCAATGTTCAACACACAGTTGTTTGGTACCACAACGAATTGGTGTTTTATGCAAATGTATCAGCAAAAGTTCCAAAAGTAGGTAAGGGCCTTGTATAGCCCTTGTGTCATGGACTGCCCCTCTTCTTACCTAATCTCCTCTTTCCTATTTCGTACTTGACCCCGGACCGCTTTCCCTCTTGCTTACCTAACTTACCTATGGATGATTCTCACATTTTCTAGAGACTTCCATAAGGTTCCATGACCTTCTCTCTGTTTCCATCGCCTTCCATAGCCTTCTCTTACCTTCTAGTAGCTTCCATCTCCCCATATATATATACTGTACCCTTTGGCATAGAACGAGTCCTTAAGCTCATTCTATTCGTGCAATACAGGTTATTGTCACTTCCTTGAACGCGTGCAGCTTCTCTCTGAAAGATTCTCCCTGCGATAGTTGACTTTGTTGCTATTCGCCTCTCATCTCTAAACGTCTTCAAGATCACGTGTCATATCTTGCTCAATTCCAAGTCACGTCGACTTGTGTAATCTTCACTTGCTCTCAGATAAGTCATGTGACGTATCACGTGATCTACCTTGACTCTTTGACAAATCACGTGACATCTCATGTGGTCGATCCCAACACCCAACACCCAACACCCACCTTTCCTCTTTGGAACACCGACACGATTACCACATTAGGACAACTTCTTAATTGAGACGTCGGGTCGACTTCCTATTTAGGAAATACCCCTATCTGAAAACTCCAGAACCAAGATGACTGAAAGACATGGTGACCTGACCATGACACCTTGCAAGGACTACCTCACTTGCAAGGGCCCCAACTGTCACAGACTGCCTCCCATTACCTAATCTTTTCCTTCCTTTCTTGTACTTAACTCCGGACTGCTTCTCCCTTTGATTACATAACTTACCTATGGATGATTCTTGTGTTTTCTAGAGACTTCCATAAGGTTCTATGACCTTCTTTCTGCTTCCATCACCTTTGATGATCTTCTCCTACCTTCCAGTAGCTTCTATGTCTCCCGTATATATACTGTACCTCTTAGCATAGAACAAGTCTTTAAGCTTGTTCTATTCATGCAATACAGGTTATTGTCACTTCCTAGAAACGTGTGCAGCTTCCCTCTGAAAGAAACCCCTTTGTGATAGTCGACTTTGTCGCTATTCACCTCTCATCTCTAAATATCTTTGAGATCACGTGTTGTATCTTGCTCAATTCCAAGTCACGTCGACTTGTGTAATCTTCACTCGCTCTCAGATAAATCACGTGACATACCACGTGATCTTTATCGAATCTTCAGACTGATCACGTGACGTCTCATGTGATCGATCCCAACACCTGACACCCAATGCCTGCTCTTCCTCTTTGAAACACTGACACGATTACCACATTAGGACGACTTCCTAATTGAGACGTCGGGTCGACTTCCTATTTGGGAAATACCCCTGTCTGAAAACTCCAGAACCAAGATGACTGAAAGACACGGTGACCTGACCATGACACCAACTCTGGTGACAAGTATATAGGGTGTGGGTCAAACTATACAAGGGACCAGAGGAATCTGTGGACATTTACCAGATCATGGTGATATTACAATAACTATGCAAGAAAATTGAGTATCTTACAAGCCCTATGCCTAATCTAGTGTGATAAGACAAGGATCATACAATATATCAAAGATCTTACAATCCCTATGCCTGATCTAGTGTGATAAGACAAGGATTATACAATATGTCAAAGATCTTACAAGCCCTATGCCTGATCTAGTGTGATAAGGCAAGGATTATGTAATATCACAAAGATCTTACAAGCTCTATGCCTGATCTGGTGTGATTGAGGCAAGGATTATACAATATCATAGAGATATTGCAAGCTCTATGCCTGATCTGAGTTATTGAGGCAAGGATTATACAGTATCACAAAGATCTTACAAGTCCTATGCCTGATCTGGTGCAATTGAGGCAAGGATTATACAATATAATGAAGATCTTACAAGGTCTATGCATGATCTGGTATGATTGAGGCAAGGATTATACAATATCATGAAGATCTTGCAAGGTCTATGCATGATCTGGTGTGATTGAAGCAAGGATTATGAAGATCTTGCATGATCTGATGCAGCTGAGGCAAGGACTATAAAGATCTTGCATGATCTGGTGCAAATGAGGCAAGGTTTTTGCAATTGCAGTTGGGATCTGGCAATCAAGAGGCATGCTAATGCATGATCATTGCCTATCCATTAGCATTCCTATATGATCTTCCCCAGATCTTTACCAGACACTTTTTTTCTCCCAAGAATATTGGAATAAAAATCAATTGCATTGAATACACTACCAGCTACAGGGTATCACAGGTTATAAATACAATAATGGGGTAATACTTATACACAGGGACAAATGATTAGGGAGGACAGTATGACATGGATAGAGACAATGCACCAGGTGGTGCAGCTTGTGATTCAGGCTGTGCTGAGGTCCTGTGCAAGAGGGGAGGACAAAGGGGAGTGGGAGGATGAGTGGATGACAAAGGCTGCTGCCTGGACACTGGCAGAAGATGCACAGCAGGTCAAGTTTCAGAAGGTGGTCATGAGTCTTGTTGACATCCAAAGAAGGGCGGCGATTTAAAAAAAAAAAAAAAGTGAAATGCACCTTGCCTTGCACGTCCACCTTGAAATTCTTTCCGCCCGCGACATTCATGCACACGCACCCATCTTTCAGCGTGGCTGTATAGACCTTGGATGTCATGCTTGGCACAGCTGACATAACAACGTCTGAGAGCACCAAGCAACGCACGAGGTCAAACTTGGGCAGTGCGGGGTGCACGATGTGATGCAGGTGGTACGCACAACGCGCCCCTGCCATGGAAGTGGTAGACAACGCGGGCCACTTGGTATATTCCTGGATCGAGTCAGTATCAACCGAGAAGACATGCATGCCATCAGGAGCACTGCGAGCGGGCGCCCTACGACCTCCGATCTGGGGGCAGTTGAAGGATGTACACACAGGTGTGATAGACAGTGACATACCTATTGATGGTGACAGTGCAGCCATAGGCATGGTTGCTGTACAGGAGGAGCGTGTTGTACATGCTGATGTGCTTGAGGGATTTTACAACACCATGCCAGAGCCCAGCCATGTTTTCCTTGAAGACAGCCCGGCCAAAGACCAAGATAACCATGCCACCATTGAGCACACAGCGCTGTTTGGCTCCTGTCAGTCCTGTGTCAGATAAGGCAGGTATGGACGGTCAAGGCTACTCCAATGCAAGGGTGACACGACGCTTAGTTTTGATATTGTTGGCCTTGCGCATGACCAGATCGCCGTGACACTTGTCAGCAATGATGGTATAGTCAATAGTCGCAGCGATGAATATAGGCTGTGGTGGGATGTATGCATCATCGATGTGGATGTGGTGTAGGGCCCAGTGTGAAGTCAGGACGCCGCTGCAAAAGGGTGAGTGGGGTGTATGGTGAGGCAAGGCACAGGCACAAAACCCCACCACAAGGCGAGGCCGGGCATGAATTCAACACCCCACCGCAAGGGGGCAAGCGGGAGCTCAATGCGCTGCTACCAAAGGTCCGGCGCAACCCAGAGGTGCTCCCATGACAGGGCGAGTGCGAAGTCGACATGTTGCCACAAGGGTTCCGGAATGAGGGCACATGCCGGGGGGGAGGCGCAAGGTGCCGGGTCAGAGCAGGCGTGAGCTTGAGGTGCCGCCATGAGAGGACCTGACAGAGGGGAGGCTGGCACAGCCTTAGAAATCTTCATCTGGCCACTTGGAATCCTGGGGACAGAGAGCAAAAACTGAAATAAACAAAGAAAACAAAACACACTTGGAAACACCATACGCTCCGAGAGGCACATACCAAGATGCGCATAGCCCCCACTCTGCACGACCCCATGCCAAAAGCCAAGCAAGCAAGGCGCTTGGCGGTGTAGACATGCTTGAGCACATAGCATACCATGCCGGGGCTGTACTTGACTAGTTGTTGGTATTCATACAACACATAATACAATTCCTGAGCTAGAACTAAGCGAAGCATCAGTTTAGCGGGTTCAGAGAAACAGATGGGGGAGAACAGACAGAGAAGACGAGAGACTCACACACCACAGCGCTTGACAATGACATCAGATATTTGTGTAACTTGATCAGGGAATAATTGATGCAGCAATGGAGGAATGTCAAGAAGGCAATGACAAACCTAACTGTGCTGGTCGTGAGGCGATATGGGGGACGAAGACAAGGACTGGGAGAGATTGCGGAGAAAAGGAATCAGGAGATGCACTGCAGGGTCATATGTAACCAATGTCACCCACCGCTCAAGATGAATCGTGGCTACATAGTCCACAAATAAAGAGCAAAAACGCACATGCAGAGTCGCCACACCCTCCGCTAAAGAGTGTGCATGGCAAAAGGCGAGACAAACGCACCAGATCGTCATGCTTGTCCTCGATCACATCTAGTTCAGCTTGCTTCAAGCGCAACAGCGCTGTGCGTGCAGCATTGAGTTGCTGAGAGGCATCTCCACCACTGCCACTGCTACCGTGACCGCTCATGACTTGACTTGACTTGGCATTGTAGCTTCCGCTCATTGACTTGTGCCATCTCCATCATGGAGGTTCTCTGGAGGAAGTTTCTGGCGGCCAACAGACACAGATGATGAGTTCCTATGAACCATATCAGAGTCTGGGTGCGGATGTGCCATGTGGTGAAGAATTCGTTGGTCACTATGACGTCTAACCGTGCCATGTACCATCAGCTACAAACCATGATAGACCAAAAAAAAAAACGAAAGCTACGCACCAGGGGACTGGGTGCTCACAAGGAGACCAGAAAGCAGCCTGTTCACCGGCGAGCGTGACGCTCCATTAACCTGGCACTTGTTCACAGGGGTCGCGACAGTGCTGATGTATTCCGCACCTCACTTGTGCTTCTCACCAACTTGCGTTTGCGTGTTCCACACTAAGGGTAACTAGGTGGGGAGTGGCAAAGGAGAGGCAAGGGGGCATCCTCTGTGAAGTCGAGAGCCACGAGGATGGGGGATTTGGAGGGGCCGGGCTCTGCCATTGTTTCGCTGGAGCGAGAAGGAGGAGAAGAAAGAGAGGAGCGATGCGATGAGTAACATATTGAGGGTGATGGAGCTGGTCCTGGAATTGGCGCAGCATCTGTGCCGTTTTCAAACATATGACAAACCACCCTGCGTCCCACACAATGAGCAAGAGAAGAAACAGTTGAAATCGGATGTTGCTCACCCTTGTCGTCTGTCTCCCACATCTCGATGATGATGCCCAGAGTGGGCTTGCTGCTCGAGGTGAGCACATGCTTCGATATATATGCCCTTTCCCTTCCGACGTGATCGACACTCTAAGCAGGACTGTGGATGTAGCAAAGCATGAGAGACAGAGATTAAGCTGAGGGGCCTGGGAATGTATGGTGCACCACCCATGACGAATGGACAGTGCTACTCTCTGTCACATTTCCAACTGGCGTGTTGTTGAGCGCGATGACGACGCGGAGACACCAAGGATGTTTGAGAGAAAGGAGAACCTCACTAATTAATTCTGAACTATGCAGATAACTACAACGCGGTGAGGTTGAATGACATACTGTCAAAATTGTCAAAGGTGGTATAGGTGTACCATGAATTGTACCAAGTACACCCAAGGCTTGTGGGAGTTGGCCAGTGTAGGCGGCCGCATAGACGGTATAAGCAGAGATGAAGAGGGCCCTAACAATTCATCAGAAGACACATCGCAAAGAGGCGTGGGAGGCCAGAAGCGAGAAGTGTCATTTTCAGATTTTAGAGTATTCTGTGAAAGCGCACCTGTGGGAACTCTCAAACACAAGAGCAACGAGGGCAAGCTCCATGCCACCAGCACAACTGAAAAGGGCCCAGCAAAAGTCGAGAGTAATGGTAGTACTTCTTCACAATGGTTGCCCACAACGACCTCAGAGTCATGGACAAACCTATGGAGATGTGGGTCGCAGGTAGGACGTTGTGCTTGGGTACTGCATTTTTCTGGCGACAAAGGTCCACAGAACCGCAGGAAATTCAACTGCATACCAGGCGGCTGTAGGCAATGGATCGAGCATACCTTCCGGGAAAATGTGCAAGTAGCCACGACTGTCGACCAAGAAGCATTCAAGGAAGATAAAGGGAATCTCCCAACCATGGGCTTCGACAACGAGATAGAGAGACTGGGACAGAGAGATGACGACTACCACTGCGAGGACCTTGAAGTTTGAAGAGCGTAAGTTCGAATTCAACATGTGACCAACATCACAATTTTTTCACAACCAATTTCACGACTTGGTCATTTTTTTTTCATGTCCCAACTCGTCCAATTCCCTGCGGTCCCTTCCCCCTCATCTGGTTGCTTCCTTTCCACGCTACTATGTCCGGACTGAGCAGTAGCAACACCTTCCCCATTCAATGACAAACTGACGAAGTGGCAAAATACATCAGGGGATAAAGAGGCAATGGGGGATAAAAAGGGCTCAGCGAAGAGACAAGGCGTTGTATAGTACGTCGCGGCAAAGTCATCCCCTACCTACTGACTGACATGAAGGCAAGACGTTGCAGCATTCGTTAATTCATACCCCACGCTCGATATTACCCGCGACTTCGTCAAGGCCCGATTGTACTACAGGTCTCTCTTAGCCGTGATGCAGACGAAGAAGTGGATGAGGGCGACATCTCCATTGTCGCTCCCTACTTCCCTAAGAAGATGACCAACTGGTGGGTTGTGGTGGCGAGCAGAGCACCCGACAGCTGTTGTCGATCAAATACGTCGCTGTTTCAAAGAGCTTAAACGTCAAACTCGAGTTCAGGGTGTGGAGAAGTTTGTTACACAGGCACTTCCATCTCCATGATATCATACACGGAATTGATGCTTGCGTCATTGCAACGCTTGATAACATATCGAGGGCCTTCCATACCTTGGCGCCCCTTACGAGCTTTTTTCCTGTGTCGCGACGCATCCCTCAGCAGCCTCCAGAGGTGAGTGCCCTTCACTAGGGCTCACCCTTTCACTTTCTCTACAGGTCCCTCCCTCTTCTGGCTCCAGCTCGTCGGCACCCCTTGCAAGGTCGCATCCTTCCGGTGTCCCGACGTATCCATTCCTCTGCGGTTTCCAGAGGTGAGTATCCTTCACTGATTCCCATCCTTTCCATGTCCTCACATATTCTCCCTCTGCGTGCCCAGCTCGTGGGGACCCCTCGCATTCTTTCCGACTCAATGGGTGTTCACTCGCCCTTTCGCAGCGGTGCATCGATCCCATGCCAGGCCTCACCATGTGGCAGCCTTTCGCACTGCCCCCCTGCTCCACCAAACGCTCTGGGCCCCAACGCCTTGGATGCTGCAATGGTGGCTTTATCAGCCCCACCAGCAGATCCGACGCTGGAAGTGTCCTCGGCCCTGGTAAGTGCAGCGCCCATGACCGGCAGCACTCCCCATCATCCATGCCTGTCAATGCCCGGGGGTCCGCCTCCCTTTGGCATCTGTGCCGGCCTTTCACAGCTGTGCTAGGCTCGCGCTCTCATCCGCCCCACAGCGCAGCCCATGTGCGGCCTTGTTCAGCGGTTGTGCCGGCGCCGGCATTGTGCGTACTTCCTCGTGTTGTCGCCATCACACCGCCATCGCATCTCCCTGCCTCAGTGATGGGACCTCTCGCGTCACCGCTGCCACCATGGTCGCCATCGCCATCATCGTCGCCGCCACTGTGGCCACCAACACCAAGGCACCACGCAGCGACGGACTCAACCCAGGACGCACAACTGCGACCTGCCCACATGACCTCTCTGCGCAAATGCCCGCGCAGATGCCCATGCAAATATCCACATGAATGCCCGTGTGCCTGTGCTCTCGCTCTTGTTCGAACCACACAGACTCATCATCACAACTCGCAAGCAGTCCCCCGCACACGCACGCGGCATCGACACCATCGTCAAGGACAATGTGCAAGCCCCGGAACTTGCAAACATTGGCCAGCTTAGCAGCGGAAGGAATCACGGTGCAGCGCCACAGATTAAGGACAGAAATGGCGGTGACAGCGGGGCAGAGCGTGCCCGCTATTGGCAACGACGAGCGACGACGAATTCGTGTCACCGAAGGCTGCTGGGGGCGGGATACGTGCAGGAGGGTAGCTGCTTGCCAGCTCCAGGTTTCTGAGAAGGGGGGATTATAATGTGGCAGAAGTGTTGGGTGAGTGCATTATAATGGCACTGCTTGGAAAGGGGGATGGACATTATAATATGTGCAGCAGTTTTACAGCCCTACAAGTTTGTTGAAATTAGAGTGGTACATTATTACAGAGGATTGTACATTTTGTGGACTACATTACAACAGAGCTACATGGACACCTCCTTTTGCCTCACTTGTCAAACAGTTCATTCTCCTTTTTTCACTTGAGAAGTATTTGATCACCCTTTTGAATCTTGAGTATACTTGGTAGAATGCTGTCTCTTGAGAAAAGAGGAAAAGGCAAAATAAATTGAATCAAGATGTTCCAAACTTCCAAGTCTGATCAAGTGAAAACAAGTCTCAGCAAGGGACAAGGTGTTTTGCTGATGGGTTCAAGAGTGAGTTCCAGGCTATGCTCATCTGCTATACAACCAGGTCTTGGAAGGCCTTACCAGTCTGGAATTGACTATCCATGGGGACTGCCAATCCCTTGGAATATCCAATAAATGAGTTATCTCCATGCAAGGAAGAGGACAGATATGTAGTTTCCTTGTATTGCTAGGTAGGTGCTATATAAGATTATAACTGGATAGGTAATATTCTTGTAATCTACCCAGGTTCAAGACTAAGTTCCAGGCTGTGCTTACCTGATACACAACTGGGTCTTGGAAGGCCTTACTAGTCTGGCATTGTGTTACGTTCTTGGCCTTGTACGATTACCTTTTTCTTTTCTTTTCCTTCCCCTTTTTCTCCTATCTCACGATCACCTGACCCGATTATCCCACGATCATCGGACTACCATATCACCTGATTCCCATCTTGGGCACCAATGTGCCGGTATTCCATTGTCCCCTTTTCTTGTATAACTGACTCATATTGACTCCCTTTGACTTGTACCTCTTACTTGACTCACTCTGACTCCCTTTGACTTGTACCTCTTACCTGACTCATTTTGACTCCCTTTGACTCCTACGCGCTATTGTTCTCTCCATTAAACCGCTTAGTCATGGTAGCTGCCCTAAAGGTATATAAGCTGGCTTGTATCTAGAGTTGGGCCTTAAGCCTGACTTGGTTTAATCACCATTATCTTGTTGCTTCCACCGCGATTGAGCTTGAGCATCTTAAGACTTCCCTTCTTCTTATTGCCCTTCTTTTCATTATTCTTAAAATACTTCAAACTCTCTTTGAAGCATTTTCCCTTATCCTCTTGCTCATCTCCCAGACCCTGGCTTAAGTGCCACTTCGTTTTATCACATGTTCATCTCTATTGAGGAAGTCCCTTATAGCAATTCGTCCCACCATCACTATTTTGTGCAAGTTGCACCTTTAAGTGCCACCACTTATAACACAAGTCAGGCTTTCCTACGAACCCTTGTAACACAGGGTTACTTGCATATTCACCATGGCGGGTGTTGGACTTATCAGAGAACTCTCCAACGCAAAGAAAACAGTCCACAGAAGACAAACAGATGACCTTTCTGCACATGTTAAACAATACGCATACTTTGAGGAACACCCTCTTATCGAAGGAAGGACCAACCCACACACAGGCTACTACATCGACAAACCAAGACAAGAAAAGCTCCCTGTAGAATTCATCACAGAAGAAGACAACGATTTCTGGGTAGAACTCAGACAGAACAATGACGGAACTTTCTATACTAACTGGAAAGCTAAAATCCCAATCGACAACAACTTTCTCAGCTGGTGGAACCCCAACGATCCACAGCACCCAGATTACATTGGACCTGAGCCACAGACAGCAGTCACAGAACAACTCAAATACTTTGATCCCCAAGAAGAAGTTCTTGCTGGAGGAATCCACCACATCACTACACTCCAGGGAACCCAGCCACTTTCTCCCCAGGAACCCATTCTCCCAGTAATCAAACGAACCGTCTCCCAAGGAACCAGCATCCCAGTAAACATTCCCCCAGTAGCCACAGTACTACCACCTGTTCAAATATCAACCATGACAGACCAACCCACTGAAATAAATACAGCCACAGGAGCAGCCGGGAATCCACCTAACATAAACGTCATCGCTAGCAATGCTAACGGAGCACTTAAGGGAAACCCCCCTTTTGTCTTCAACGGAGATCGACAACTCAGTAGGAAATTTATGCTTGCCTTTCAACTATGGAGAATGATCAACAAAACAAATGACACTATGAAACGACCATACTCCCAAGTTATAGCAGCACTCTCCTATATGGACGGACCTAAGGTCGATTCTTGGAAAGAAGAACAACTCATTCACCTTGACGACGAAGTTGGCAGTGGAACACTAGAAATTGATGAAGCCCTATGGGACGACTTCATGGATTCTTTCCAAAGAGCCTTTACCAATACCAATAGGAAGGTGGAGGCATACCAAGAACTCTGCAAACTCAAACATGGAGAAAGTCTTGACAATTTCTTCATGGATTTCAAGCACCTAGTCAAGGACGCTGATATCAAACTCGACGACCATGGAACCATTGAAATCCTGAAAAACAACCTGAAAGGAGAACTTGTCAAAGCGGTCATACGCTCACCCAACTATAACCCAACTGCGGAAGTTCCATGGAAATTCAAAGATTGGGAAAAGGAAACACACAACCAACACATCAAATGGCAAACCGCCAAACAATATAGCTAGAACAGGCGACAGGCTATATACAGAGCCTTTGGGATACCACCCCAAAGATATGGTGGAAATAGGAACACTAGTCACAAAGATGGACGACGCACTACCTCTCAGGGAGGACATCATATGGACGTCGACACAGCCAATGCGGCCAAAGACGGCAGAGGACCTTAGCACTCTGAAGCCAAGAAGGAGCTAATGGAAAACAACCAATGCTTCTACTGCGAAATCCAAGGCCACCGCGTCAAAGACTGTCGCAAGAAAGCTGCCGACTGACACGGTTTCAGCAAAAAGAACCCTGGAGGACCACCCCCCATTCACAACCGCACTAGTACCAGCGCTCCTACCCCAGACATAACCCCCACTGACATCTCGGATTTCTTGAAAGAAAACATGGGCTTGCTTGATGAAGATACCAAGCTGAGCATTGTTGAATCTCTTATGCCGAAGGATTTTACTCAAGCCCAAAACTAGCTGCCATAGTTAGGGCATTCCGACTCGATAGTGTGTTTGTAAACAAATCAAATTCAATACAAGTTAAAATTTTGCTATCACACTATCGAGGGAAGGCAGAAGAAATCGGACTACTTGATACTAGGGCAACCAAAAATTTCATCGATCACACAACGGTTGCCAGACTCTGACTAGGAACCAAGAAGCTCCCTTTTAAAAGAGCAGTCTATAACGTAGATGGAACTCTAAACCGTCACGGAATGATTGACAGAGTATGCGATCTCTTAGTCACAAGAGGAAACAAGAAAGCAAGGCAAAGATTCTATGTCACCAACCTGGGGCGCAACAGATTTATCCTAGGGTACCCTTGGTTTAGGGAATTCCAACCAGACATCAACTGGGCAGACGGAATGCTTAGAGGACCAACAATTCAAATGGAAACCCTACTCTTCGGAACCCTCCAACAAGCCAAGAAATACCTAGGAGACAAGAAAAATGAAGATATCATACTCAAAGTCGAAGACACACTTCTATGGATGGGAGTAACCCCTTCAGAAATGAAGGGAGGCCTGATAGAAGTTAACTGTGCACACATAGCGGTAGAAATGGCACACAAATACGCATGGGAAAACAACAAAGAAGAAGTCACCCTGCCTCAGGAATTTAAAGAACATGAAGCACTCTTCTCTGATGAAGAAGCAAACAAATTCCCTCCTACTAGAGGAGAAGGCGATCACAAAATTGTCCTATTAGAAAACACCCCTGCCCGCTTCAACTGTAAAGTATACCCACTATCACAAGAAGAACAAGAAACAGAAGACAAATTCCTGGACGAAAATATAGCCAAAGGATACATTACCACATCAGATTCCCCCTATGGCTTCTCCACCTTTATGGTCCCAAAGAAAGACTCAAAGGAGAAGCAATATATTATCGACTACCGACCATTAAACGCCGTCACCAGGAAAGATGTCACACCTCTACCAAACCTCACACAATGTATTGAAGACTTACAAGGAATGGAACTATTCAGCAAATTTGACATACAATGGGGATACAATAACATCTGTATCAGAGAAGAAGACCAATGGAAAGGAGCATTCAAAACACATCGAGGCCTTTTTGAACCAAAAGTCATGTTCTTCGGAATGAGCAACTCACCAGGCAGTTTCCAATGATTCATGAACGGAATCCTAGAAGAACTTTACCAGCATTTCGAAAAGCGGGTACCGGACATCCATTGACGCTTTAAGAATTATATGGATGACTGTGGCCTAGGAACCCTCCTCAAAGAAAAGGCCATACATATTGAAATCATCCATTTCTTCTTTAACTTGCTCAAGAAACATGGCCTACACCTCAAATTGTCAAAATCTGTGTTTCTCCAGCCACAAATGGACTTTCTAGGCATCAGAATATCCAAGGAAGGAGCTACCATTGACCCCGCTAAAGTCGCAGGACTCAGGGAATACCCCACAGAACTCAAGGACCTCAGACAAGTACAAGGATTCCTAGGAGTAGCGGGCTATCACCAGATGTTCTGCAAAGACTTCTCCATCATTGCCACACCACTCACAGCACTCACCGGAAAAGACGTCCCCTTTGAGTGGGGACCTAAGCAAAAAGCAGCCCAACAAGAAATCATCAAACGAATCACTAACCCCCCCGTCCTCATAAAACCAGACCCTGATAAACAATTTGAACTTGAAGTAGACGCATCACAAGTAGGAACTGGTGCAATACTCTATCAGCGAGACCCCCCAACAAAACGCGCAAACGGGACAGAAAAACTGGGACCACAACAGCCAATAGGCTTCCACTCCCAGAAATTCTCAACAATGGAACAAAACTATCCTATATACGATCGAGAATTTCTAGGAATTATGCGAGGTCTCCAGTGCTGGTCCCATCTCCTTAAAGGAACAACTATCCCCATCCTAGTATTCATGGACCACAACAACCTTCGCTACTACAGAGACCCCTGAAAAATCGGCCTGCAGGTCGTGGGATACCTACCTGAACATGAACAATACAATATTATCCTGGAATACAAACCAGGCGCGACAAACCGGGCCGACCAACTATCAAGACGGCCCGACTATGAAGGAAAGAACCTGGCAAATGAAGACATTACTGTATGGCCCGACCACTACTTTTGCGACACCCATACCTCTATCTGAGTGTTCGATATGGACAGCATAGGCAACAATCTAGACCAAAAAGTGAAACTAGCACAATACCCCAATCAGTCAAGGCTCAAAGAATGGGCCTCATTACATAATCTTTTGCTATTGGATGGCACTCACTGGCATCACAGGACCGCCCTGGTTGTTGTGGCAGACAACAAACTTAGGAGGGGAGTAACATCCCTTTTCCATGATCACGAGACCACAGGATATCCCAGAATAACCAAAACCCTCCAATTAATTTTGCCATACTACTGGTGGCCTGGCATGAAAATGTTCATTACCGAATACATCAAAGGATGTGCCACCTGTCAAATGAACAAAGTAAACACCAATCCAGCCCATCCTCCCATGTTCCCCATCACTCCTGCAGACAACGCATGACCCTTTGAAACGATCACAATGGACTTCATCACTAAACTCCCACAATCAGGTGGTTTTGACACCATTCTCATGATCACAGACACCGATTGCTCCAAAGCATCCATATTTATTCCCTGTCACAAGGCCATCGACTCAGAAGGAGTCGCATTACTCTATCTCAATCACATCATTCCATACTACGGAATCCCCCAAAAGATCATCTTGGACTGTGACACCCGTTTCATCTTGAAATTCTCTACAGAACTCTGCTGAATTCTAAACATCCATCAGAATATCAGCATGGCATATCACCCTCAGACGGACGGGTCTAGTGAAAGAACCAATCAAACCTTAGAACAATATCTCCGAATATTCTGCGGAACACAACAAGACAATTGGCATGCATGGCTCCCACTCGTGCAGTACATGAAGAACTCCTGGCCATCTGCAACCACTAAGAAAACACCATACAATCTACTTATCGGATACACCCCCCAAATACACCAACCAACCAGAAAAACCAC
>Ga0307512_10004513_pt1 | contig 15225 bp, 8 predicted proteins | sample 14_EM_MG_FD_200267 | JGI IMG/M metagenome (GOLD analysis project Ga0307512, IMG submission 200267) | Populus trichocarpa ectomycorrhiza microbial communities from riparian zone in the Pacific Northwest, United States - 14_EM | ecosystem: Host-associated > Plants > Roots > Unclassified | place... | reverse complement strand
TTCCAAAAGTGAACAGATGTCAATTCGTAGCCCATTCCTTGTTAGTGAGTTTTCGAAAGGAAAATTCACGTAATTTGATTTGTAGTCCTATATCTGGTCAGGTACACCATAGCCGAACAGAGAGCCACGTAATATGTTACAAGAGTGTCATAGACCATGAGAACGTCCTTATCGGTCCGCGGGACCTTCCAGAGTCCGATGCAGCCGCGAATGGACCGAGAACCGAAAAGACCAGCGCAAGGATTTTGTCCAAGGGTGACCTTGTTTTTCAACTTTTTCTAAAGTACTCCCGTGCCCACGGACAGTGTCGAAGCAGGATAAGTTGAGAGATGAGAGCCGTTCCGCAGCAGAGGTGGATGAAGTACCACGGGGTTCCGGGCTAGTAGGGGGTCAAAATAACCTCCCCAATCCTCTTCGGTAACAAGATGAAAACCGTAGTACTTGGTGTACGCCGCTGTCAAGCGAAACCTTACTGAGAACTTCTGGGGGTTCGATCGACTCGACTCTATAGCCTTTTATGACACTTGTCCCTCAACCTTGCCGCATATGGTCTCTGGCGTCATTGAAGCGCCAATCTTTAACGTTAACCTAACAGTACTGATCCCGTTGGTATCTTTTACTTTTCGGTCTTGCTCTCTATCGACTATCGTATGGAGTGGCCCAGACGCCAACTGGTCCTGATGCTCCAGTGTTTGGGAAAGCCTAGGCCTTGATAGCAACGCGGCGGATTCTTCAGGCCTTTGTATACGGAATGGGGCAAACTATGATGAGAGCTGCCCCCCGCCACTGTTTACGTTGAGAACTATGTCCGCAATCAAGGAATTTTGCACTCGCCTCGACCGGCGGATCCGTCTCCGGCGTGGAGGTTTCTCGGCGCTGCTGGATATCCAGGTAGTCCGGGGTCTTGATGTTGCTACGGAGGAACGAACGAGATTAACTAATTATGGTTAACAGGTCAGCTGGAAGAGGTTAATCTTCCGCGCGAAGTTACCTAAAATCCACCCTCTCCACTCCATTGCCCGTAGACCTAAGTTTCAGGAAACCTCATAAACCATTAGCCTCTGAAAGGTAATGGTTGACCGTATTCTAGGTTCCTTCAAAACTATAAATTGCGACAAGCCCCCCCCCTCCCCTCCTTGTTGTAGCCCTCATGCAACTTAACATGAATCACTACTCTTACTCGCATGTGCAAAGTATACTCGCAGGCACAGCCGAAGTGGAGGATGGCTGTGTTCGCGGCGTTATAGTAGGGGGCGGTGGCAAAGAATCGGTTCTCTCTGTGGTGGAGGTATTGGACGAGGTGTGTGGTGTTTTTCCGGCTTTGTACAAGGGGCTGAAACAACATAGGCACTGACTTCTCCTCTTTGTCGCCCCGCTTTGCGGAGGGAGTGCTTGGTCGCCCTTCCGGGTATTTGTGCTACCCACAGAATGTTGCCTTCCAGATGCTTGCTTGCTGGTCACCTCGTCGTCGATTCCGAATCCACCATTTGTGTTTGCGGTGCAGACATACGACGTGGTATTCTGGATGGGCTTGTGGTCACGGTAAAGTCCATCATTCCGTTCGATATGACGACGTCCTTAGGTGGCTCCCAAGAGGTAACGTCGAGAGTTCATTTAGCTTTGTCTTACATGTTCACGTCGTCACCAGAATGCATATAGAGAGATCATCACCTGGAAGAACTTGAACCATCCGAATATAGTACCTCTCTTTGGCGTCGACACATCCATTTTTCCGCTCTCCGCCATCTCGGAATGGACTGAATACGGAAGTTTGAGAGATTATCTCGTGCATTTTCCAAACGTCCCAAGGTCGAAATTGGTAAGGTGCCTTTTGGTACGCAGTCGAAATTATCTCACAGGTTATCTAGTTGTTCGATGCCTCACAAGGCTTGGAATACATGCATGGCTTGGATTGCATCCACGGTGACCTGAAGAGCGTAAGTCGACCACTCCTTACGTATTTACCCACGTCTAATTCTTCTTCAAGTGCAACATTCTTGTGAACAGCAACCATTCCGCCGTGCTGGCAAATTTCCGATTGTCGTTCTTCCTCCCAAAGTCAGGAACGGACACCGCCCCCGCCTCGGAGTGCGACCTCTCCTCAGCTCGTTGGCTCGCGCCTGAATTACTCTTTCCAAAGAAGTTCGGCTTGCAAAGCGCGCGCCGCACTAAGGAAACAGACATCTACGCTTTTGCAATGGTGATGCACGAAGTGAGTCCCCTCTCCGTCTTTCCAATTCTCCGACCGGGTCCGGTCTCCATACTTTCGAATACGTAACTTACATTCCACAACAGGTGTTCTCTGGATCATTTCCGTTCAAAGACCATCGGAATGAAACCGTAATCCTACTGGTGAGATCGGGCGATCATCCATGCCGGCCTGAAAGTGGTTCGGATCTCGGGCTCACAGATGAACTGCGGAATACGATGAAGGCGTGTTGGAAACGTAGAGATCGCCGCTGGAAGGTTTCACGTATCGTTTCAATCCTCAAGTGTCACGCTGCGACGGCGGCGGCGTGATACTTGTCGGTCGTAGCACAAATAAGGCGCCACTGATCCATCCCGCACGGAACCACCCTCTTATTCTGCACCACGACCTCTGAACGAGGCAAGCCCGCGTGGACATCCCCGGCGAGCCCGGTGGGAACTTTATGCTCCGTTTCGCAAGAATGAACGACACCGCGACCCTAAGCACATGTACTTCGGCTTGATAAATAGTAGCTTGTTGGTAAACTCGGAATTATAGGATAATCGGATTGATATTGCTCGTGTTGATTATCATCCACGGTGTCAAGCGAAGGCTACAGGTCTTACAAGTTCTGCCCGCCGATGCCATAAGAAAACCGGGATGCTCAGGGGTGCCCGAGAGGATCATGGGTTGGGTGGGATGACCGACGTTCTCCAGCACTGACGACATCCTATATTCCGTCTAAAATCTATGACATTAACAAGTTAAAATAACTTGGTAGGGAGAATCGGAGCGCGTGAAAGGGACCCTCTTCACGTACGGGAAATGTCAGACGAAGGCCTGTGTGGTATGCGAGTGAGAGAGGAGTTCAATCGGTCGCCTCTTGTTTGTCTAGCCCCCTTTATATACTGCCGTGTAGGAAGGCGATTCTTCAGGGCCACAGGTGGCGTCCGACCTCGACATGTGTCAGGACGCTGAACGTTGCCTCCGGGGAAAATCCCCTCGCCGAGGTGCAGGGTTTGACGCGATCAAGATCCTTGCATAGGTTCTGAGAGTGGCTCGCTGGTTTGAATTGAGATTGAATTACACAAAGTTTACCCGGATGCAATTTGGTGCGCGATGCACTTGCCGACGCGACCCTGCAAGCTACCAGTGCGACTCCCAGGCTGCTGGGCACCGTGGCGGGTTTCACGGTGGACGTGCTTTCCCGAATAAAGCCTGATACTTATCGTCTCATTTCGCTTCTCCGCAACCGATTTCCATCCCGATCCCACCTTGATTGGAGGAGCGCGTGAGACGACACCATTTTTGAAAAGATCATCAGTGTACTTGACAACTCTCAGTAAGGGAAGACGGTGAGATGGCCCTCCGGATTGATGTGCCTCAAACGTGATCATCCATACGACGGCGTTCGTAACATGACGCCGACGCCGAAAATATATTGTTGCTGATGGCTAGGTGGAGCAGACGATAAGCGTGGACGATACAAAGGTCGGTGGAAACGGAGGTAGATGGAAACAAGGACCAGACACAGCCCACCGGTGCAAGACTAAGACTTAGACTGGACGAGGTAAACTTAAGGATGAATTTGGTAGCACGTGGCTGTGAGTGGGAGGATAAAAGTTGGCACGTGGCTCTGGAATATCTTCCCATCGATTCTTGCACGTAACGTCGGTCATTCGGGACATCGATATCTTCCATCGTGAAACACCAGCTTCAGATGTCACTACTTCAGTCTCCACGCGGTCCTAATTTAATCTCGACCCGTACCGTTGTGCCGTCGAACCGCATCACTGTTTGGTCGCACAGAATCAGCTCTCGTCACCTCAGGAATCGCCCACTGCTAATCAAGGGGAACTGTCAAGTCCCAGGTAGCCAATGAGTTATCAGTGGGTATGCGTCCCACAATTCCGCGTCGCGTTGTCCGAGTTGAACGAATGTCTACACAGGTTATAGCCTTATATTCGGCCCCACGTCGGTAGTACAGAAAGACCTGTTGAAACATGTGTTGTGCGTCGGCGTCGCTAAAAAAGTATGCCAGATGGCCGTCCATTGAATGCGTTTCGGCTCTCAGGAGGCAACATGGGCAAATTAGTTGATGGGCGCCGATTGCCCATCGACAGCAAGGCCGATCAGCGTCTTCTCGTCTGAAATTTCTTCAGTGATGCATCAAAGATTTGATCGCTGGGCGGTGGGGGTGGTTCACTTATAACACGGCGATTAGTTCAATTTCGTCGCCACTCTTCTTACGAGTTTTTTGCGTGTTATCTCTTCTCTCTTTCGCTAACGAGAAGACTTGCGACTCATCTCTAGAAACCCTACAGCCTTGCGACGACGACTCTCTGATTTTATTTATCTTTCATCTCTTGCGACGCTCTATCAACTAAGTTATTAATTCTGAATCTCTCCCAAAACCCTACCCCACTCTCCCCCATCCCGACAACAATCCGCAATCCGACGACTCTCATCCATAGCAAAAAATGTCCGCCGAAATCCCCCTCGCTATCATTGGTATTGGGTGCAAATTCCCTGGAAAATCTGATACCAAGGATTTGTACTACGAGTTCCTTCGGAATAAGGTGCGTCTATGAAACGAGTAGTACTTAAATATTCATCTAACTCTTTGCTAGGGCGATGGTATGATTCCACCCCCACCCGAACGATGGAACCATGAAGAATGGCACGGTGGGGATCTCGCAATCTTCTGTCTGACTTCATTTTAAGACAATATTATAGGATCGAAGACAGAACCAGGAAAATATGCGTCCACCCTCGGTGGCTTTGTTTCGAACGTTGACCTGTTTGATCCTTTGGAGTTTGGCATTAGCCAAAAGGAAGCCCAATACCTCGATCCGTCACTCCGCCTGACACTCGAGGCGGCCCATCAAGTGCGCAGCTCTCCAATAATTTACTTAGCAGTGATTTTGAAATTCGCTTTAGGCTTTAGTTGACTCCGGTATTGACTACCGTGGCTCCAATACCGGTGTTTACCTTGGTCAACTACTCACCTCCACCGCCGAGTTGCAAGATGATCGTTACGAGATCGACAACCATAACGGTGTCGGAAAATGTATCGCCATCCGTGCCAACCGAATCTCCTTCACTTTCGACTTAAAGGGACCCTCCTTTGTTCTTGATACCGGTATGTGTGCCAACTACCTGCGTATCCCGACAATTTTTCATTCATAATCCAGCTTGTTCTGCTTCCGGTTACGCCATGCATTTGGCCGGTTCCGCAATTCGTCTCGGAGAAATTGACCAAGCGCTCGTCCTCGGAGCGAGTACTATGGTCAACCCCCTTCACACTGTTTCCTTCTCCAAGCTCGGTGTCTTGTCTCCAACTGGTTCTTCCAAATCTTTCGACGCCGCTGCCGATGGTTACGCTCGTGCTGAGGGTTTCGCCGCCGTCCTTATCAAGCGTTTGGATCTCGCATTGAGGGATGACGATCATATATACTCCGTAATCACCGGTAGTGCCATCAACGCCAACGGAAAGGGAAAGTCCCTCACGATGCCCGAGGGTGAAGCTCAAGGAATGACGATCCGTGGCGCCTACGCCCGGGCCAAGCGGAACCCCGCTGATGCCTTCTTTGCCGAGCTGCACGCCACTGGTACTCTGGTCGGTGATCCTATCGAGGTTAACGGCGCAGGAAGAGTCTTCTCCGAGGGTCGTGATCCCAAGAAGACGCTCAGGGTCGGTTCCGTCAAGGGTAACATGGGCCACGCTGAAGGATGCTCCTTCATGGCCAGTTTGATCAAGGTCTCCCTGATGATCCACAACAAGGAAATTATTCCCAACATCCGTTTCAACAAGCCCAACCCCAAAATTGATTTCGTTGGCGGAATGATGAGGGTTCAGACTGAACTCGAGAAGATCACTTCCGACTTGGCCGCTTCCGATGGCAAATTCGTCGCCTCCATCTCCACTTATGGTGTGGGTGGTGCCAATGCCCACGTCGTCATCGAATCCTTTGAGACCGCCGCGGAAGTCGAAGCTGCCGCAACTCTCATTCGTGAACCAAAGACCAACACTACTCCTCTCTACTTGTTCGCCGTTGGTACTCTCACCGAGGGTTCGCTCGGCCGCTGGCAGAACGCTCTCACTTCTCACTTCAAGGACATGGACGAGCCCAGGTCCCTTCGTTCTCTATCCCGTGAGCTCACCCGCCAGGCCCGCGCTTCTCCATACCGTTCCTTCGCTGTCGGTCCCGCGCTTACCCCCGATCTCAAATGGTCCAAGACCACCCTCGTTTCTGCCAAGCCTAAGTTGTGCTTGGTCTTCGCCGGACAGGGTCCCCAGCACATTCACATGGGTCGCCAACTCTCTGAAGCCTTCCCCGCTTTCCTCAATGCGATCAAGGCTAACGATGAGATTTTAGTCAAAAAGTACGGTCAACCTTCCTTCGCTGAGCGCTCTGGTCTTTACATCCCCGGAAAGCAAGCCACTCTCGCCGCTAACGGTGTCTGGCCTGTTGCTGATGTCGTTCTCTCCCTCGTCTTCATCCAAATCGCCCTTACCGACCTTCTCAAGTCTCTCGGAATTAAGTACGATTACGTCATCGGTCACTCCATCGGTGAGATCGCTATGGGTTACGCCTCTGGCCACTACGATCGTGAGACCGCTGTCGGCATCGCCGTCGGCCGTGCTGCTGCCATGACTCAAGCCGAGGGTAACGGTGGAATGGTTGCTTTGGGTGTTGGTGTTCAGAAGGCGAAGCTCATGATCAAGAAGGTCTTCGCCCGTGCCGGCGTCGACAGTGGTCTCTGGATCGCTGGTATCAACTCTCCCAAGGCTGTCACCATTGCTGGCCAACACGAACTCGTCGACCTCATGGTTGAGGTTGCCGCGGACCCCGCCGACAAGGTCTTCGCTGCAAAGCTCCGTGTTACCTGTGCCTTCCACACCCCTCTCATGGAGGCCCAAGAGAACGTCTTCAAGGATTTCGTCAAGGGTGCTCTCACCGCTACCCGCGAGCCCATTGCTAAAGTCATGTCCACCGTCGACGGTAAATGGCTCGAGCGCGATTTGGACGTTCAATACTGCTGGGATAACATTCGTCAACCTGTGCTCTTCGGCACCGCTCTTAACAAGATCGTTCAGGAACTTGGCGCTGAGAATGTGTCCTTCTTGGAAATCGCCCCTCATCCCGTCTTGAAGTCTTACATTGAGGAAATCGGCGGCAACCCCATCTCCCTCATCCGTCGTCCTAACCCCAAGGTTCCTGCCCAGAACACTGGCGAGCACTTCCAGTTCCTCGAGGGTATCGGCAACTTGTTATTGACCGGATACAAGCATATCGATGCCAACAAGATCGCCGGTCGCTCTGACGGAATCGTCGACTTTGTCAAGGTCCCTTTGCCTGCTTACCCATACTCAAAGACCTCCTGCTGGGCTGAGGACGGTGCTGCCGCTTCCCTCAGGCTCCGTGAACGCCCTCGTCCTTTGGCTCAGGACCACTTCCGCATCAGCGTCGATACTCATCCCGACCTCACTGGACACGTCGTCCTGGGCGCTGTCTTATATCCTGGAGCTGGGTATGTCCATTTTCTTTAAACGGTGCAACATAGTTTTAACCTTTACCTTGCAGATACACTGAAGCTATCCTTGAGAATGGTGCTTTCATCGTTGAGAACATGAAGGTCCTTAAGCCATTCGTCCTCAACGGACACGACTCGATTCCTGCTCACGCCGGTGTCATTATCAACGGTGACCAGTGGGAATTCCGCGGCTCTACCGACAGCAAGTACGCCAACGGAAAGGCCCTCCTCGAGACCGTCTACGCAAGCGGCTACCTCAAGCGTGAAAACCCAGATTACGATCCTGAGAATCTGCCTTCCCTCGATGTCGAGTCTCTCATTGCCTCCTCTCTTGTGAGCATGACCGGTGATGAATTCTACAACAACCTGCCATCCAGCTACGGTTACGTCAATCACTTCCGCAACTACACTAAGGAACTCCACGCCGTTCCCTACCCCGAGTGCTGGGCCGGGAAGGCTTACATTGCCCGTTTCGAGATTCCCGAGGGTACTCCTGATGTATATGGTTCTGGTTACTGCATTCACCCCGGCATCCTCGACTCCATCACCCAGATCGGTCTTTGTATGTTCATGAATATGAACAACAAGACCTTTGACTTCAACGGCACTTTCCTCCCCGTCTCGATGAAGAGGCTTACTCGTTGGGACCCCGTCGATTCCCTTTCGATGGAGGAGCACTTGAAGAAGGGTGTCTATGTCTTGTACAAGCCCAAGGTTTGGGGTGCTAAGGGACCATTCGTTTCCGACTACGTCATCTCAGACGCCTCTGGACGAGTTTTCTTCACCATCGACGAGTTCGAGATTGCCCTTGCTCCTGAGCCCGATCCAGTCCCCATCACAGACTTCTCCATGCAACAGCGTATTGTTACCACCTGGCAACCCAAGGCTTTCGTCACGCCCAACTACGTCCTTCCGTCGGTCGGTTCCCATGGTGGCCACAGCTATTTGGCTGAAGTTCTCGAGAGTCTCTTCGTCAACGCGAGGACCCAGACCAACCGTTTCGTTTCTCGAGTTCTCGACCTCGACCCCACTGACTCGATTGCCCGCGCTGTCGATGCCAAGCTGTCGAGTCTCTTGGCTACCCACCGGTTCGCTGTCGATTACTTCGCTGCTGGTGTTGATGGAGAGTCGGCTGATGTTAAGGTTAACGCTCTCCACTACCCGCACGGTCGCTCGACCATCATCGATACCTCCACCTTCTCGTCACAGGATGTTTCTATCCGCACTGCTACCGTCGATGTGATACTCGCCAACCTCGACATTTCCAAGACTCCCCCTAACCTCGACCTCCTCCCCAAGCTCCTCGCACCATCTGGTGTTGCTATCTTCCTCGTACACTGTTCGTTCATCCGTTTGTTTCCTCGTTCTATCTCGCTCACGCATCTTTTGTTTAGCTGGTACTTCCTCTGAGGAGGAAGGGTTTTCCTCCCTTGCTGTCCAAGAGTTTACCTCCAAACTCGAGACTCTCTCTGCCCAGGAAGTCCAAGTTCAGCAGCTTCCTGCCGGCCAGAGCGTTATTGTTGCCAGAAACTTTAATCCCGCTTCCGTCCTTCCCGAAGAGCTTACCACCGATGTCGTCATCCACCATTTCCTTCACGGAAACGAGGGAGAACTTGTGGAGAAGGTCAAGACTATGCCCGCCGGGGGAGAGTTGTGGATCGTTGGAAACGATGATGCTGCTGGTATTGGTGCTTTGGGTGTTGCTGCTGGTCTCATTGCCGAAGAAGCTCAGTTCACCGTTCACTCCGTCCTCTTCGAAGATACCACTTTGTCTGTCGAAGAGCGCGAGGGGTGGGTCCATACTATCCGCCAGAATCCAAAGATCCTTGAGGACCATCTTAAGGTCACCGACGCCGGTGAGGTTTTGGTTCGCCGTGCTGTCCAGGGATCTCCAAGCGTCAGGCCCGCAGAGACCAAGAACGTCGGATACTCGAAGAACTCCCATGGCCATCGTTCGGTCGCTGCTGCCTACCCTCCACCTGTTGGGCCGGGAGAAGTTGAGGTCGCCGTCGAGGCATTCGGTCTCACTGATCTTGAGGCCGAGACACCTCTTACTGCTTTCGTCGGAACTGTTGATGGACAGAAAGTCCTCGGATATTCTCACCAGAAGCTGATTGACTCCGTTGTTGTTGACAAGACCAGCATCACCCCTCTCGTCGACTCCGTCCCTGTTACCGATGCCGTCTCCTTGCCAACTTCAGTCCTTCCCGCTTGGGTTGGTCTCGTCGAGCTCGGAAGGATCGATAAAAACTCGGTCATCTTGGTCCATGATGCTCTCTCTCGTAAGTTTCCCTGCTTCATCCCATGCTGGTATACGCTCAATACTTAGTTGTAGGTGTTGGACGTGCTGCTGTTCAGATCGCCGAGGCGTTGGGTGGACCTGCCTTTTATACCGTCTCTTCCAAGGCTGAGATCAAAACACTCTCTAGCGAGTTCGGTATCGATCCCAAGTTCATTTCTTTGAACGCCACCGCTGCCACTGCTCTCGCTTCCGCAAGGGCTTGGCTCAAGGCTTCCGGTCTCGAATCCTTCGACATCGTCTTCAACACCAGTGGTCGCTCTGACCTCGCCATCGTCGAGGATGTTCTGTCTGTGTTTGGTTTCTATGTTCACTACAAGAGCTCCACTGAACCAGTAAAATTCCCTGCTGACGTTCCTTCTGCTCGTATCGTCGATATCATCTCTTTGATCAAGAAGTACCCGACTAAGTTGTCTTCTCTCCTCGGCGCCATTCTCAAGGCCCACTCCACCTCGCCCTTCAAACTTTCCCCTGTCACCATATCGTTCTCCGATCTCGTTCGCCCCGTTGAGAACATCGCCTCCGGGCAAGTTCTGGTCATCAAGACTACTCGTCCAGAGAACGTTCGTGTCGACCCCGCTGCCCAATTATTGGATCCTCGCAAGGTCTACCTGTTGGTCGGTGGGTGCAGCGAGTTCGGTATTGGAATCACTGTCTGGATGTTCAACCACGGAGCCCGCCACATCTACCTCACTTCTCGTCGTGGTCGCAAGGCACTATCCCCAGTCGACAAGTTGTACCTCCGTGACATCAACAACAAGGGCGGTGACGCGAAGGCTCTCTCGGTTGACGCTTTGAGCAGGGATGACATGGCTAAGCTCATCAAGGAGTCTGAGGCTGTCGGTCCTCTAGGTGGTATCATGTTGATGACTGTCGTTTTGAGGGACTCTTCCTTCGCCAACCTTACCCAACAACACTTCGACGATGTGTACCAGTCCAAGGTCGCCGCATTGAATGTCATTCTCGACCTCGTCGACTTGAGCAAGATCGATTTCAACCTCCTCTTCTCGACAATCGGAACCGTCTTCGGTAACGCCGGTCAAGCTCCATACCTCGCTGCTCAGCTGTACGTTTTTTATTTTCCTCTTGTACTCCTCGCCACTGAATTTACATTGAAATAGCTACCTCGACAAGATCGCCGAGAGGTTGCCCAACACGATCTCAATGTCTTTCCCTCCCATCACCGACTCTGGCATCTTCAAGCGCCTCGTCCAATCGACCGGGGGCGGTGCAAATACCGGCAAACTCAGCAAGGTCGGAATGACTACTCCTCAGGTTTGCGAGTTCATTGGAGACTCCATCGTTCGCAAGATTCCACATTACTTGCCCCTCCTCAACCACAAGGACTGCCCGGAGGTCTTCGATACTTGCGACCCTCTCTTGTTCTGGCACTTGCTCCCTCCCCAGCTTTTGGCTACCGATGGCGCTTCCAAAGACGAAGGTGGAGAATCCCCAGAAACTTTGCTCTCTGGACTCCTGGGTCTTGCTGTGGACAAGATTTCCGACAACGCTCTGATCACCTCCTATGGTCTCGACTCCTTGGCTGGTATGTTATTTATCATCGTTCTCTATGTGCACTTATGACAACGATCGTACAGCTACCCGATTCAGCTCTCAGCTCAAGGGCGCCTTTGGCATCAACGTCAGCCAGATCGAGCTTTTGGGTTCTATGACGATCGGTATCCTCAACGACATTGTCGCCAAGACTCGGGACAGCGACGCTGGTGCCGCTTCAGCCACCGCTCTTGACGACGGTTCCGGAAAGTACGGAGAGCCCCTTGTACCCATCCTCAACGATCGGTTGGCCTACGACGAGCCCTACACTACCGATGCCTCCCCTCACCAGTACCGTATTTGGTTGGCTCAGCGCGAATACGATAACTCCAGGAGGAGGAACATCGCTATCGTGGATTCCGCCATGAAGCGCTTCGGTGCCACCCAGTGGGATACCCATGAGGGCTACTTCGTCAGCATCAACTCCAAGATCCCCATCGATCTTGAGAGGATGACAAAAGCCTTCGAAGAGACTGTCAATCGACACGGTTCCTTCAGGACCACTTTCCACTGGGATGAGGAAAAGGGTAAACTCATGCAGACCATCCACCCCTCTGTCAGCGTCCACAACTCCACCATCATCGATCTCAGCGAGGAGCCCAACGCCTACAAGAAGGCATACGACATGTCCGTGGCGAACAACATGAACCCCAAGTTCAGTCTTGACAAACTTCCGCTCATCTCATCCGTCATGTACAAGTTGGGAGGTGAAGGATATGCGTTCAACATCACTGTCCACCACATTATGACCGACGAGACCTCTCTTGGTATCTTCTTCTACGAGTTGTTCCAGCTCTACGTCCACGGCATCGACAGTCTTCCGCCAGTTCAGCTCCATTATTCCGATTTTAGTGACTGGTTGGTCCGCACCGCCGATCGTCGTGCTGAGCTCCGCGACGAGCAGATCGAGTACTGGAGCCAGAAGTTGCAAGGCGTTCAGCCACTCATCTTGACCCTCGCCAAGCCTTCCGAGGTTGAGCAGAGTCCGGTCACCCAGATCGAGGGAAAAATAGATTCCGAGGCTCTCAAGAGGTACAACAACTACATTTCCTCCACTTCCGCCACGCCGTTTGCTGCCTTCTTCGCAGTCTACAACTTGCTCCTTTACAAGTACTCTGCTCAGAATTCCTTCGTCGTTGGTACTGCCGTAACTCAGCGTTCGATGGGTCAGCTTCAGGAAGTCATCGGGTTCTTCGCCAACATGCTCCCGATCCGTACCACGATTGAGGACGAGATGACATTCGCTGAATACCTGGATATGTTCCGTTACGATTTGGTTACCGATCTCTCCAACGATGATGTTACCTACGAGGACATTGTCTCCCGGACCAAGTCTTCTTCCCAGGACCGTTCCTACTTCAAGCACTTGTTCGCTCCCGGTGGTCTCAACATGCGCATCGTCAACCAGTTCAATACCTCCGATATCTCCGCCACTTCCATCCTCTCCCTCCCCAACGGCGAGGAGAAGTACGAGTTCTTGCTCACTGTCCACTACACGACCGGCGAAGTTATCCTTCGTTTCGACAACTACTTGTACAATGAGGAGAGCGCTCGCCAGTTCTTGGACGCATACACCGGTCTCGTTGATACTCTCGGAAAAGACCCACACGTCAAGATTGCTGATGTTTCTGCTGTCAGCGACGATGAAGTCACGCGTCTCATCAAGGAATTGTCGAGTTCTGGACCCGTTGACCCTGTCGAGCGCAAGTTGCACCAACTCGTCGAGGCTCAAACTGCGAAGACTCCCACCGCGGTTGCCGTCGAATACGAGGACCAGTATCTCACCTACGCGCAGCTTAACTCTAAGGCTAACCGTCTCGCTCGTATGTTGAGCCAGCAGGGTGTCGGTCCTGACAGTGTTGTTGCTATTTGTTTCGAACGTGGTCTCCCTCAGATCTTGGCCATCCTTAGTGTCCTCAAAGCTGGTGGTGCCTTCCTTCCCCTCGACCCTGACGATCCTACCCTCCGAAAGGAGATGCTCATCGTCGACACGAACGCGAAGATCCTTCTGTCTACCTACTCCCAACGTCGTGATTTCGATAAGGCTCTCGCCTCGAAGGTTATTGTAAGCACAGTTACCAGCTTTCATCCTACAGCGTCTAACCATCTGCCATAGGTCGCGTATATCGATGATGCCACCTTCGAGAAGAGGTTACTCAAGTTCGACGACAGCAACTTCGAGGTTCCTGGACACACTCCCGCAAATCTTGCTTACGTTATGTTCGTTCTCATTTTTATCCATTTCTTGCACGATTACTTAAACATCGTACAGGTTCACGAGTGGAAGTACCGGCAAGCCGAAGGGCGTCATGATCGAGCACCGCTCTATCGCCAACTTGGTCCAAAATTCTCAGCCATACGGTTACCGCCAGGGTGCTCGTGTCCTCTCCTCCCTTGCCTACACCTTCGATCCATTCGTCGCTGATGTCTTCGGCACCCTCTCCTGCGGTGCTACTCTCGTTACCGGACGCAAGGAGCTCGTTCTTGGTGATATTGGAAAGGCCATCAAGTCCCTCCGCATCAGCGTCGTCCACTGCACCCCAAGTATCCTTGCTGTCGTTCCTCTCAAAAATTACCCGACCTTGGACACCGTTGTCGTCGCTGGTGAAGCTCTTGGCAAGAAGTTAATCGAGGATTGGTCCAAGCGCGTCAAGTTCATGAATATGTATGGTCCTACTGAGGCTTCCGTCGACTGTATTCACACCCACGTTACGGACGTTTCCCTCACCGGTGTCATTGGTCGCCCTCTCACAAACAGCCGATTGTACATCCTTGACGAGAGCTTGCGCCCTACCCCCATCGGTGTCGAAGGAGAGTTGTTCATCGGTGGCATTCAGCTTGCTCGCGGATATCTCAACCAGCCTGAACAAACCGAGAAGTCGTTCATCCCCAACCCCTTCGTCCCTGGAGAGCGCCTCTACAGGACCGGCGACGTTGCGATGTACCGCACCGATGGTAATATTGTTTACTGTGGCCGAAAGGATCGTCAGATCAAGCTCCGTGGTCAGCGTATCGAGCTTGGTGAGGTCGAGGATGTTATCAACAAGTACCAGTCTGTCCAGCGTGCCGCAGTTCTCATTCGCAACTTCCACGATGCTCCTGCCGTCGTTGCCTTTGTCGAGTTCAAGTCTTCCGTTGCCGAGGATCACGTTATTGATGAAAAGGAGGCCCTCAAGATGTACATCTCGGAGCGTTTGCCAAGGTTCATGTATCCATCTCTTATCGCCCACCTCCCTACCCTGCCCACTTCCACCAGCGGAAAGATCAACCGACGAGAACTCATGGAATTGGATCTCGCGCCGTTCCACGATACAAACACTGATGTCGGTCTTCCTCAATCAGACGTCGAGGTCACCCTTCACAAGATCTTCTCGGAGATCTTGAAGGCCGATCCAAGCCAGCTCGGTGTCACTCATGATCTCTTCTCTTTGGGTTTGAACTCTTTACTCGCTGTCCAGGCTGCCGTTGCCGTCGGTGAGAATTTCAAGTTCAACATCGGTCTCAACAACATCTACCTCAGGTTTGTTTTACTCTAATAGTCTCTCACTGTTTTTGGCTAACGGTTTCGACAGGCCAACCATTCGCGAATTGAGCAACGTTATCATTGATGCTATGGGTCAAGATCAGAGACAGATTATGGCCGCTG